>ENA-OYXU01000655-OYXU01000655.1-human-gut-metagenome-genome-assembly--contig:-NODE-655-length-13359-cov-5.331329_pt1 | contig 13359 bp, 10 predicted proteins | sample MGYA00243243_ERZ653435 | MGnify/ENA primary metagenome ERZ653435 (study PRJEB26926, sample SAMN06165113) | human gut metagenome | biome: ENVO:00009003; feature: ENVO:2100002; material: ENVO:00002003... | reverse complement strand
TCTGGACTCCGCAAGGGGAAATTTTCCCCTTGACCCCTTTCGCGCGATTGAGTTGGTCGCTCTTCCATACTTTACCCGCGTGTTAATCCGTCAGGCGTTCCTTCGTCTCGCGTCCCTCACGCAATAATTTTCTCATTCCTTCCCTATCCTCATCCCGCAGCGCGTCCCGATACTCCGTCACCCGCTGCACCAAGTCCTCCACCACCGGCAGAAGCGCCTCTCGATTATCAAAGAACAGCTCCGTCCACATATCCTCATTCAGCCTTGCCACGCGGGTCATATCCGCGAAGCTCCCTGCCGAGAACCCGCGGTGCTTATCCGCCAGTGGGCACTTCACATACGCGCTCGACACGACATGCGCCAGCTGCGACGTATACGCAATCATCTCGTCATGCGTCTTCGGCGTCGTGAACTGCACACGCAGGAAGCCCAGTTTCATGAAAAAGTCGCGGGCGCGCTGCAAAACCGCCGGGTCGTCGTCGCCGTGACCGCACAGAATCATCGACGCATGGTCGAACAGATCGTCGCGGGCATACTTGAAACCGCTGTACTCGCGCCCCGCCATCGGGTGTCCGCCGATGAAATGCCACGCATACCGCTGTGATACGGGAAACAGTGCATCGCAAATCACCTGCTTCACGCCGCCGCAGTCAATCACAAGGCTGTCGGGCTTAAAGTCCGCCGCGTGCGCGGTCACATAGTCGATAATCCCCTGCGGGTACAGGCAGATCAGCACAACATCGCACTGCGGCAGCGTCTCCGCCGTCAGTTCGCTGTCAATCGCCTCCATCAGGAACGCGCGGCGCATCGTGTCCGCATTCTTGTCCGTGCCATAAACCGTGTACGGTGTGTGGAGCTTGATGGTTTTCGCGAGTGAGCCGCCAATCAGCCCCAAGCCGACAATACCTACATTCTGCATGAAAAAAATCCTCCGTTCTTCTGCACTCCCGTTTCAAGGAATGCGCTGCAACGGAGGATTTCGACATATCATGCGTTTTTTCCTGCTGATTTACGCCTGAACCGTGGCTTTCTGCTGCTTTTTCTGCTTCTTCGCCGGCTGCTCGCCAACTTTCGGGACGTGGTATTCGCACTTTTCGTCAAAGCGGACGGATTCCGGCGGCTTCTCCAGTTCTTCCGGATGATTGAGCAGATACGACATCGTGCCGAAGAACGCCGCGTAGTGCGCGCCGGAGCAGACGCGCTCATCCGCCGTGATGCCGATGGGCAGGAAGCGCTTCATGCGCGCCTCGCCCTTCTCCACCACGGCAACCTTCTCCACGGTACCCATGCCGAAGAACAGCGTAACCGAACCGAAGTTGTAGATGTGGTGGTTGACGTGATGCAGGCCGATGGAGGCGTTGTTGGTGATATACATGCTGGTATGGAAGGGCAGTTCGTCCAGCAGTGCGCCGGGGCAGAGCCCGTAGCGATCAAGCAGGCGAACCAGCGCGACGATGCCCGTTGCCAGACCCGGCACGACCAGTACCGCTTTCGCCAGCTTATCCGCGAAATTCTTCTTGTCCTCGCCGCGGTTGGCGTTGATGACCTTTTCCATGCGGTCGCGCACATCGTAGATGGTGTCAGTCAGGTCGTACTTCACCTTCACCGCCGTCTCGCCCATTTCGGCGTTCTGCGGGTTCTTGAGCATCGTGAAGGACACGGCGCACATGTTCCGCGCGAAGAACTGCTTATTGAGGATGAAGCGGTTGATTTCCGGGTGCTGGGACACAGTGCGGACGAACGCGGCGGTAATAATCTGCATGAACGTGATTTTCTCGCCCTTCGCCGCCTGCGCCGCAATGTAGCGCGTCAGCAGCTCATAGTCCACGCGGTGCTGCAGAAAAACCTGCGCGTCGCAGCGCATGGGCATCAGGTACGGCGTAATGCCGACGATGGGGTCAATGGACGACACGCGCCGTCCGTCGGGTCGGAATCCGAACATGGTACTTTCCTCTCTCTCTTGTCCTCGGCTGTCCATCGGAATGAATGAAAAATGAATGATTTCAGCCGCAATTTTATTGTATGGATTTTGGGCGATTTGTCAATAGGGCATCGGCGGATGATTTCGGATGTGCGCAAAAAGGCACTGCCGCGCTGCAGCAGTGCCCATTGCTTTGCCCTTTGACTGGGATTTTTACCAAGTCGCCTTCATGGCCTGTTCCACGCACTTCTGGTGATCTGCATCCACGCGGTCTGTACCGTGGGTCTTGCTGCCGTAGAAGTGCAGGCAGAACTGCCCATCGAAGTTGTTGTCCAGAATTGTGTTTGTGCCGTGGGGTTCGGAGTAAATCGACGCGGCATACACATGCCCGTTGTACTTCACCAGCACTGCGCGGCGGCGCCAGCTGAACGTGCCGCCGTTGATTTTCTTGAGAATCGCGGTATCTTCCGCCGTCAGCGGCTCGGCGTCCATATGGTTGCCGCCGCTCTGCCGGCGCGCGGAGAAAATCAGCCCCGTGCTGACGTCCTTAATCTGGAATACCGCGCCGTTCGGGATGACGTACTTGCCACCATTGAACCAGTCGAGGCGCTCGGTGGTAATCTTGCCGCTGCTGGCGCTCGCCACGGCGGATTCAATCTTCTTGAGCGTCGCGCTGCCTGCCACGCCGTCCGCCGTCAGTCCGTACTTCCTCTGAAATGTCTTGACGGCGCTCTCGGTCGTCGCGCCGAACGAACCGTCGACATACGCCGTGTAGAAGCCCAGCTTCTTCAGGTTGGTCTGCAGCGTCTTGACTGCCGTGCCGGTTGCGCCCTTGCGGAGCGAATCGTCATCGGTGCTGGTATTGCTGTCCGCGTTCTTGTACGCGCTGTCGAGCTTCTTGAGCGTTTCGCTGCCCGCCACGCCATCCGCCGTCAGGTTATACTTCTTCTGGAACGCCTTGACCGCCGCGACGGTCGTGTCGCCATAATCGCCATCGACATAAGCATCATAATAGCCGAGTTTTTTCAGCTTTGTCTGCAACTCCTTGACGTCGCTGCCCGTGCTCCCCTTTTCCAGCCGCGTCGTGCTGCTGGAAGAACTGGAACTGCTGGCCGTCTTGGTCACGCTAACATACGTTTTATAGACATAGCCGGTGTATTTCCCGTAAGTCACTTTATACCAGCTGCCGCTTTTGCCGAGAACCTCCAGCTTCGTGCCTTTGGGCAGGGTTTGCAGGGCATCGCTGGTCGAGGATGCTTTTTCGCGCAGAATGAGTTTGCGCGCAGTGACCGTCGCCGTATCCGCCAAGGCGGAGGAACAGCCCAGCAGCATCAGCGCCACCGCGCCGGACAGAAGCCGCCGCAGACCGGAATTCATCATGGGGAAATCACTCCTTTCCGTACAGCCTGATTTTATTACAAAATTGTTTCATTGTCAAGAGGCTTTTTCCCTGTGAATTGTAAATTCTGCGGCGTTTTCGCGGATTTTCCCCTGTTTGATTCGGCAATTATCTGCCCGTTTTCAATATCTATTTTTGTTTTCCCATGAACATGTTTCCGATATTTGATAAAATGTTACGTTTTTGTTGAGCGGGTGAAAATTTTTCGCGCCGCTTTGCTGTCCGAGCGTCATTTTGCTGTTCGCCTTGATGAATCGGCGGAATTGTGATATAATGAAAATTGGTGCTTTGTCACCGTTGCGATTTTGATATACTTCCTTCATTATAAGAGGAGTTTTTTCATGGCAAATCAAGCAAATCACTATGATGCAGGCAATATTCAGGTGCTGGAAGGGCTGGAAGCGGTTCGGATGCGTCCGGGCATGTATATCGGCACCACCTCGACGCGCGGTCTGCATCACCTGCTCTGGGAGATTGTGGATAACGCAATTGACGAGGCGTCGAACGGCTTTGCGGATGAGGTGCGCGTGACGCTGCACACGGACGGCTCCGCATCGGTGTACGACAACGGGCGCGGTATGCCTGTGGATGAGCACCCGACCATGCACGTCAGCGGCGCGGAGGTCATTTTCACCGTGCTGCACGCGGGCGGCAAGTTCAACAACGAGAATTACAGCTATTCCGGCGGTCTGCACGGCGTGGGCGCGTCGGTCGTCAACGCGCTGAGCAAGTGGCTGACCGTGGACATCTACCGCGATTTCAGCCATTATGCCATGCGCTTCACAAGTCAGTTCGACGAGAAGAAAGGCAAGGTCATCGCGGGCAAGCCGGACGCGCCCTTGGCAAAAGTCGGCAACACACGCAAGAAGGGCACACTCGTGCGTTTTCTTCCAGATGACGCGATTTTCGAGGATGTGCGCTTCAATTACGACACGGTGTTCCGCCGCTTGCAGGAGTTGGCGTACCTGAACCGGGGCTTGAAAATCGTCTTTCTCGACGAGCGTGTGAGCGACCCTGCCCGCCGCGAAACGACCTTCCACTACGAGGGCGGCATCATCGACTATGTGCGGTATTTGAACGACGGCAAAACCGTCCTGCACGATCAGCCGATTTACCTCGAAGGGCAGAAGGATTCCGTCATCTGCCGCGTCGCCATCCAGTACACCGACGGCTACACCGAAAGCCTTTTTTCCTATGTCAACAACATCCCCACGGGCGAAGGCGGCACGCACGAAACAGGCTTCAAGGCGGCATTCACGAAGATGTTCAACGACTACGCCCGCCGCAACGGCTTCCTGAAAGAAAAGGACAGCAACCTGACGGGCGAGGACTTCCGCGAAGGCTTGAGCTGCGTGCTGACGACGATGGTCAAGAATCCGCAGTTCGAGGGGCAGACGAAGGGGCGTCTGGGCAACAGCGAAGTGCGCCCCGCGGTGGAGGGCATCATCACCCAGCAGCTGACGGACTGGCTGGAGAACCTCAAGAATCAGGAGATTGCCCAGCAGATTGTGCAGAAGGCGATTCGCGCCGCGCAGGTGCGTGAAGCCGCGCGCAAGACCCGCGACAACGCCCGCAAAGCAAATCAGCTTGATGCCGCGCCGCTGGTCGGCAAGCTCAGCGCCTGCCGCGGCAAAAAGGCGGAGGACAATGAGCTGTTCATCGTCGAGGGCGATTCCGCAGGCGGCAGCGCCAAGCAGGGGCGCGACAGCCGCTATCAGGCGATTCTCCCCCTGCGCGGCAAGCCCCTCAATGCCGAAAAGAAGCGGCTGGATCAGGTGCTGAGCAACGAGGAGTTCCGCTCGCTGATTACCGCGCTCGGCACATCCATCGACGAGAATTTCAACCTCGCCAACCTCAAATACAACAAAGTCATCATCCTCTCCGATGCCGATCAGGACGGCGCGCACATCCGCGCCATTCTGCTCACCTTCTTCTTCCGTTACATGAAGGAGCTCGTCACTGGGGGGCATGTGTATATTGGGATGCCACCGCTGTACAAGGTTCAAAAGGGCAGCAAAGTCCTCTATGCCTACGACGACAAGGAGCTGGCGAAGTGCATCAAGGAAGCGGGCAAAGGCTATACGCTCCAGCGCTACAAAGGCTTGGGCGAAATGAACCCCGAACAGCTCTGGGCGACGACGATGGATCCTTCCCAGCGCAAACTGATGCAGGTGACGATTGAGGACGCAGCGCTGGCTGACCGCCGCATTACCATCCTGATGGGCGACAAGGTCGAGCCGCGCCGCGACTACATCATCGAGAACGCCGACTTCAACAAGCCGGATAATTTCGAGCTGCCGGAAGGTCAGCGAGGGGAAGGAAAGTAAGTTATGGCAAAGAAAACAAGCGATAACCGCCCGATTCCCAAGGACGACCCGTCGCGCATCCTGCAAACGACCGTCGAGGACGTGATGCACCAGTCCATGATTCCCTACGCGGAGCATGTCATTCTGGAACGCGCCCTGCCGCGCGTCGAGGATGGCTTAAAGCCCGTGCAGCGCCGCATTCTCTATACCATGATGGAACTCGGCACGACGCCCGACAAGCCGCACCGCAAGTGCGCCCGCATCGTCGGCGACTGCCTGGGCAAATATCACCCGCACGGCGATTCCTCCGTGTACGACGCGCTCGTGCGCATGGCGCAGGACTTCTCCATGCGCGGGCCGATGGTCGATGGGCACGGCAATTTCGGCTCCATTGACGGCGACAGCGCTGCCGCCATGCGTTACACCGAGGCGCGCATGACGCCCCTCGCGCTGGAAATGCTGCGCGACATTGAGAAGGACACCGTGCCGTTCCGCCTGAATTTCGACGACACGCTCAAAGAGCCGGACATGCTGCCCGCGCGCTTTCCGAATCTGCTCGTCAACGGCGCAAGCGGCATCGCGGTAGGGCTGGCGACGAACATCCCCCCGCACAATCTGGGCGAAAGCATCCGCGCGGCAATTGCTGTGATGGAGAATCCGGACATTCCGCTGGATGAGCTGATGAAAATCATCCCCGGCCCGGACTTCCCCACCGGCGGCGTGCTGGTGAAAAACGAGGAAATCCGCAGAGGCTATGAGACCGGACGCTCGAAGCTGTCCCTGCGCGCGCGTGTGCATGTGGAGGACGGCGTGAACGGGCGCAAGCTGCTTGTCATCACGGAAATCCCCTACATGGTCAACAAAGCCGCGATGCTGGAGAAGATTTTGAAGCTGTCGGAAGAAAAGAAGGGGCAGCTGCAAAACATCTACGACATCCGCGACGAATCCGACCGCGAGGGAATGCGCGCCGTCATCGAGCTGAAGAAGGACGCCGACCCGGACAAGGTGCTGAAAGTGCTCTACAAGTATTCGGACTTGCAGGTCACCTTCGGCGTGAACATGGTCGCCATCGCCGAGGGCAAGCCCGTGCAGATGGGGCTGAAAACGATGCTGGGGCACTTCATCCGCCATCAAAAAAACGTCATTACCCGCCGCACGGAGTACGACCTGAAGCAGGCGAAAGCCCGCGCGCACATTTTGCAGGGGCTGATGATTGCGGTAGACAACCTCGACGAGGTCATCGCGCTGATTCGCTCCTCAAAGAACCCGAAAGAAGCGAAAGCCCGCCTGATGGAGCGCTTCGAGCTGTCCGACGCGCAGGCACAGGCAATCTTGGACATGCGCCTGCAGCGCTTGACGAATCTGGAAATCATCGCCCTGCGCAAGGAGTACGAGGACATCCTGAAGCTCATCGACCGCTTGGAGGGCATCCTGCACAGCGAGAAAAAGCTGCTGGCGGTCATCCGCAAGGAATTGCAGGAGATTGCCGAGGAATTCGCCGACGAGCGCCGCACAACCATCGAAAAAGCGGACGAATCCCCGCTGGAAGTTGAGGAAGAGGCCGCCGCGCCGGAAGAGGTCATCGTGGCGTTCACGGGCGCGGGGCAGTTGAAGCGCATGAATCCCGCGCTCTACAAGAAAACGCCGCTCCCAACCCGCGCGGAGGACGACAAGGAGTTCGCCGACTTCCTGTTCATGGCCAAAACAGACGAGACGCTGCTCATCTTCACCGACCGCGGCAACTGCTATCCCCTGCCCGTTGCGTCGCTGAACGAAGTCAAGCCCAAGGATCGCGGGCAGCTGCTTTCAGGCGTGCTGGCTGGGCTGGAGGACGACGAGAAGGCGCTGTGGATGACGTGCATCCGCATGGCGGACGTCGGGCACCTGCCGGACATTCTCTTCATCACCCGTCAGGGCATGGTGAAACGTACTGCCGCCGCCGATTACGATGTACGCAGCAAGAAATTCGCCGCCGTGAACGTGAAAGACGGTGACCGTCTGCTGACAGTTCTCCCCGCCGCCAGTCGCGACGACCTGCTGTTGTTCACCCGCAGCGGTCTGTGCATCCGCTTCTCGCTCGACAGCGTGCCGGTGCAGGGGCGCGTCGCCGCCGGGGTGCGCTGTATGCAGGTGGAGGACGGCGATGAGGTCATCTGGTGCGGACAGCTGCAAGACAGCGACCAAATCGTGCTGCTGACCGACCGCGGCTACGCCAAACGCCTGCTCTCCGTCGATTTCGAGAAGCAGAACCGCAACGGCAAGGGCGTGAAGTCGTTCTATTTCAACAAGAATGGCAGCAACGGCAAACAGCTTGCGGGCGTGGTGCGGTTGGAGAAGGACGATCACCTGATTCGCGTGCAGCAGGCGAAATCCCCCGCGACGCTGGTGGAAAGGGACAACGTGCGCCTGCAAGGCAAGCAGGATCGCGGAATGCCGCTGGTTATCGCGGTGATGGACGACGTGGTGACGGGGGCGGAGCTGCTGGAATAACAGCGCCCGCATGGCGCCGAAAAAAGGGTCAAGGGGCAATGCCCCTTGCGGGGTTAAGGGGCGGCGCCCCTTATGGGGCTTGGGGCAACGCCCCAACTGTTGCTCCGTTAAACCTACTCAAAGAGGAAAAACAAGTCCGGCAACTTCGCCGCAGGCAGCGAAGCGTCCCTGCGCACAAACTAAAAAACTTCCAATAAAAATCAAGTAGCATCCGGAGGCGAACGCCGAAGGAGTCCAGAGGGCGATCGCAGACTTCGTCTGTTTTTATGCCCTCTGGAACTCGCGGAAGTTACCACGATGGAAATGAAGTCAACTATGCCTATCCGCATAAGCATCCAACTGCTTCATAGTTGGCTTTTCCCCTTGCAACAAGCGCCAAAACGTGATATGATGAGGACGAATGACGGAGGTGAACGCGTATGAATTCGCGCAACTCTTTTTCCTCGCTGACCATTACGCAGCTGGTGATTCACCTCACCGGCGCCCTGCTGGAACTCTACGCCGATGACACGCAGGAAATCCAAGTCATGGCATCCGGTGACGACCACGATATGAAGGCGGTTTCGCTCGCCCAGAACGGCGATACGCTGACGCTGGAGCAGTCCGCCGCCGCACTCTCGCCCTTGCCGCTCAGCGCCCGCTGGCTGCAAGTGACCGTCCGCATTCCGCGCGCGTGGAAGGGGCGGGTCGAGATTCGCACGACGTCCGGCAGCGTGCATGTCCGCGGTTTGCAGGTTAGCGACCTGTCCGTGGAGTCTCTCTCCGGCTTCGTGATGCTCTCCGACTTGAGCAGCCTGAGCCTGAAGGTCAAGAACGGCAGCGGCGACATTGCCGGCAGCGACCTCTCCGGTCAGGATTGCAGCCTGTTCACAACGACGGGGATGCTCTGTCTGGAGCGCCTTGCGTTTCTGAACATCTCGCTGTCCTCGGTCAGCCGGGGCGCAATGCTCTCTTTTGCGGAGATGTTTTCCACCTTCAAGGGCGGCTCGGTCGCAGGCGGCATCAGTCTGGAGATTCCCGGCGCGCAGTGTGACGCCATTCTTCGCTCGGTGTCCGGGCGGCTGCTGACGGACGGCGTATCCATCGTCGATGGCGCACCGTCTGTCCGCGTGACGACGGCTTCGGGCAACCTGACCATCCGGCGGATTTCCCCGGAGAAACTGACAGAAAACGAATAATTAGGAGGACGATTTTTATGGCACGACAGAACTTTGGCTTCGGCGGCGGCGCGAACATGCAGCAGCTCATGCGTCAGGCGCAGAAGATGCAGCAGGCGATGACGGACGCGCAGGAAAAGCTGGATGCGCAGGAGTACGAAGCGCAGTCCGGCGGCGGCGTGGTGAGCGTGAAGGTGAACGGCAAGCGCGAGCTGCTGTCCCTGACGATTGACCCCAAGGTCGTTGACCCCGATGACGTGGAAATGCTGCAGGACCTTGTGATGGCGGCAGTGAACGAAGCGCTGCGCAAGGGTGAAGCAAACCGCGAAGAGACGATGAACAAGATGGCGCCCGGCATGGGCGGCATGGGCGGTCTGTTCTGATGCCCGGACAAATCGAACCGATTGAGCGGATGGTGTCGGAGCTGTCTCGGCTGCCCGGCATCGGTCACAAGACGGCGGCGCGGCTGGCATACCATATCGTCGGGATGCCGCTGGAGGATGTTCACGCGCTGGCGGCGGCGCTGTGGCAGGGGCGCAAGGCGATTCGCTACTGCGACGTGTGCGGCAATTTTTCCTCCGCTGAAAAGTGCGCCGTGTGTGCGGATGAAAGCCGCCATAACGGGCAAATCTGCGTCGTGCGCGACCCGCGCGACGTGGCCGCCATGGAGCGGATGCACGATTACCACGGGCTGTACCACGTCCTGCACGGCACGCTGTCGCCGATGGACGGCATCGGGCCGGATGACATTCACATTAAGGAACTGATGACGCGCCTGCAGACCGAACCGGTCAGCGAAGTGATTCTGGCGACGAACCCCGACATCGAGGGCGAAGCGACCGCAACCTACATTGCGCGGCTCATTAAGCCCATGGGCATCAAGTGCACCCGCATTGCCCACGGCGTCCCCGTCGGCAGCGACCTCGAATACGCCGACGAGATCACCTTGGGCCGCGCGCTCGCCGGCCGTCGCGCCGTATGAGCTCCGCTGGCATGGCCTCCGCGAGCCGTCGGTCCCGCGCCCAGCTCATACTCAACCGCTGTCCAGCAACGTGTTCCGCATGTTGGGCGCGGTTGGACTTGACAAAATGGATGTTTCCTATAATAGGCTTCACTTGCCGAATCGGGCAGGTGATACGTTGAAGAAGATTGGATAAGTTGTGGCTCTCATCGTGCAGAAGTTTGGCGGCTCTTCCGTAGCCGATCCAGAATCGATCAAGCGCGTGGCCCGACGCATCATCGAAACGAAGAACGCCGGCAATGACGTGGCCGTCGTGGTCTCCGCCATGGGAGACACCACCGACGACCTGATCGATCAGGCGCTCAGCATCGATTCCAACCCGCCGGCGCGCGAGATGGACATGCTGATGACCGCAGGCGAGCGTATTTCGATGAGTTTGCTCGCTATGGCGATTCATGCGGCCGGTTCTCATGCATACTCGTTCACCGGTTCCCAGGCTGGTTTCATGACCGACGCGCAGTTCGGCACCGCGCATATCAAGGCCGTGAAGCCCGATCGCGTGCGTCGTGCATTGGATAAGGGTTCCGTGGCGATCGTGGCCGGTTTCCAAGGCGTGAACGAAGGCGGCGACGCCACCACGCTCGGCCGTGGCGGTTCCGATACTTCCGCAGTCGCGCTCGCAGTGGCGCTGGACGCCGACATCTGCGAAATCTACACCGACGTCGATGGCGTGTTCACCGCCGATCCGCGTATCGTGCCGACCGCCCGTCGCATTCCCGTCATCGACTACGAATCGATGCTGGAAATGTCGTCCTGCGGTTCCAAGGTGCTGGCATTGCGTTGCGTGGAATACGCGCAACGATTCGGCATGCCGTTGCACGTGCGCAGCTCCTTCTCCCACCGTCGTGGCACGCTGATCGTGCCGGAAGGCGTCGATCCGCGCACCCTGCCGAACATCTGAACGGTAGCCGGGCAGCGTAATCGCAGGCAATCGCAAATACTTGCAAGACAACGCGAAAACGAAAATAAGACTTTACAAACAAAGGTAAGAACATGAGCGAAAACAACAACCAGTCCATGGGCGACCTGTTCCCCGACCTGGGGCCGGAAGTGCCGATCATCTCCGGCGTCGCGCACGACAGCACCGAGTCGCTGGCCACCGTGCGCCGCGTGCCGAACGAGCCGGGCATGGCGGCGAAGGTGTTCACCATGCTGGCCGAGGCCGGCGTGAACGTGGACATGATCGTGCAGGCCTCCGCCTCCACCGGCACCGCCGACATCTCCTTCACCGTGCCGGGCACCGCTGCGGCCAAGGTCCAGGAAGTGCTGCAGGAGAAGCAGGGCGAGCTGGGCTTCCAGTCCTTCGACGTCGACCCGAACGTCGGCAAGGTGGCCGTGGTCGGCGTGGGCATGAAGACCCATTCCGGTCTGGCCGCGAAGTTCTTCAACGCGCTGAGCGACAAGGGCGTGAACGTGCTGATGATCTCCACGTCCGAAATCCGCATCGCCGCGCTTGTACCGCTCGAGCAGCTCAACGACGCCGTCAAGGCGCTGCACACCGCCTACGGTCTGGACGCCGACCAGGTGGAAGCCGTGGTGTACGGCGGCACCGGCCGCTGATAGTGCTGGCTTCAGTTTCCCAGTATTTTTAAAGGGCATGGTTTTGCGACCGTGCCCTTTTCGTTTGCTTTTTACGATTCACGCCGTACGTTGCATACCGTGCCAAGCAGTCCCCGAACAAGCAAAAGGCCGGCTCCGAAGAGTCGGCCTTTTGCTTGGTTATGGATCGTATATGCGGCTTACGGTTTAGCTACCCAAGCCGCATAAACGTCGCATCACTTCTTGGTGATGTAACCCAACGCCTTAAGCATTTCTGCGCTTTCCAGCGCGCCGCCGGCGGCGCCACGCAGGGTATTGTGCGCCAATCCCACGAACTTCCAATCGAAAATGGAATCCTCACGCAGACGGCCGATGGAAACACCCATGCCACCCTCGTAATCCACATCCTTGAGCACCTGCGGACGGTCATCCTCGGTCAGGTACTGGATGAAATGCTTCGGAGCGTGCGGCAGGCCAAGCTCGGCGGCCTTGCTGGTGTAGTTGACCAGACGGTCGATCAGCTCGTCCTTGGTCGGGTTCTTACCGAAGTTGATGAACACGGTTGCGGTGTGGCCGTTGAGCACGGGCACGCGGATGCACTGCGAGGTGATGCGCAGCGGACCGTCGAACGGCACGATCTCGCCCTTGGCCTCGTCCACATGGCCGAAGACCTTCAGCGGCTCCTTCTCGGACTTCGCTTCCTCGCCGGAGATGAACGGAATGATGTTGCCCACCATTTCCGGCCAATCCTTGAACGTCTTGCCCGCGCCGGAAATGGCCTGGTAGGTGCTCACGATGACCTCGTGCGGCTCGAATTCCTTCCATGCGGCCAAAGCCGGAGTATAGGCCTGGATGGAGCAGTTCGGCTTGACGGCAATGAAACCGTGCGTGGTGCCCAGGCGCTTCTTCTGATGTTCGATGACCTCATAGTGCTCCGGATTGATCTCCGGCACCACCATCGGCACGTCCGGAGTCCAGCGGTGGGCGCTGTTGTTGGACACGACCGGGGTCTCGGTCTTCGCGTATTCCTCTTCGATGGCGCGGATCTCGTCCTTCGGCATGTTCACCGCGGAGAACACGAAGTCGACGTCCTTGACCACGTCCTCGACGTCGGCCACGTTCTTGACGACCATGTGCTTGACGAACTCCGGCATCGGGGTTTCCATCTTCCAGCGGCTGCCGATGGCCTCCTCGTAGGTCTTGCCGGCGCTGTGCGCGGACGCGGCAAGGGTGACCAGTTCGAACCACGGATGGTTTTCGAGCAGCGTCACGAAGCGCTGTCCGACCATGCCCGTAGCTCCGAGAATGCCAACCTTAATCTTTTCGGACATAACAACCTTTCGCTTATGCTGGAACGGTTTTCCAAGTTTTGCAAGTTTGATTTTGCTTACGCTTGAGGTCGACCAGCTGGCCCCAAACGACGTCGTGGGCGGCCACACGCGTTGTTCAATCTTACGAAAACATGCCGTCATGTCCGCCGAGCTATCCGTATGCTGGTCGGTAAACGCGCTCGCGTACACTGGTAG
>ENA-OYXU01000654-OYXU01000654.1-human-gut-metagenome-genome-assembly--contig:-NODE-654-length-13368-cov-4.510478_pt1 | contig 13368 bp, 13 predicted proteins | sample MGYA00243243_ERZ653435 | MGnify/ENA primary metagenome ERZ653435 (study PRJEB26926, sample SAMN06165113) | human gut metagenome | biome: ENVO:00009003; feature: ENVO:2100002; material: ENVO:00002003... | reverse complement strand
GCCCTGGCCCGCCTGTCGCAGCTCGAACGCCCCGGCGTGCAGCTCCACTTCGACGAAACCACCTACCGCCTCATGTTCGAGGCCCTGGAGCGCACCATCGCCGCCCGCGAGGGCCGCGTGGCCCATCTGCGCGAGGTGTTTCACGGCGGCCTCCGCCCCGCCTTTGCCGCGGCTCCCGCCGTGCCGCCCCGCTACCCCTGGCTCAACGCCGCGCAGGCGGCCGCCGTGGCCGAGGTGCTGCGGGCGCGCGACGTGATGGTAGTGCACGGCCCTCCCGGAACGGGCAAGACCACCACCCTCGTAGAGGCCGTGTGCGAGGTGCTGCGGCGCGAGGAACAGGTGCTCGTCTGCGCGCAGAGCAACACCGCCGTCGACTGGATAACCGGGCAGCTGGCCGACCGCGGCCTGAGCGTGTTGCGTGTGGGCAATCCCACGCGCGTCGACGATAAGATGCTCTCCTTCACCTACGAGCGCCGCTTTGAGGCCCATCCCGACTATCCCGCCCTGTGGCAGGGGCGCCGTGACCTGCGCCGCCTGCTCTCGCTGCCCCGCAAGTCGCGCGGCGAAGGCCATCACCAGAAAGTGGCCCGCCTGCGCGAGAAGGCCGACGGGCTCGAGCTGCGCATCCGCCACGAGCTGTTCGACGCCACCCGCGTGGTGGCCGCCACGCTCGCCGGCACGGCCGCCTCCGTCATGGCCGGCCGCCATTTCCACACGCTCTTCATCGACGAGGCCGCGCAGGCCCTCGAGGCCGCCTGCTGGATAGCCCTGCAGCGCGCCGACCGCGTGGTGCTGGCCGGCGACCACTGCCAGTTGCCGCCCACCGTAAAGTGCCGTGAGGCGGCCCGCGCCGGACTGTCGCGCACCCTCATGGAGCACGTGGCCGAGACGCACCCCGAGGCCGTGCGCCTGCTCACGGTGCAATACCGCATGAGCGAGGAACTCATGCGCTTCTCCTCCGACTGGTTCTATGGCGGCCGGCTCAGCGCCGCTCCCGAGGTGGCCCGCCGCGGCCTGCTCGCCGAGATGGACCACCCGCTGGTGTGGATAGACTCCGGCGCGCCGGAGGCCGGGGAAGGCGGCGAGAGCTATGTGGCCGCCTCGTGCGGGCGTGTCAACAAGGCCGAGGCGCAACTCACCCTCCGCGCCCTTCGTGCCTATGTGGCCCGCGTGGGCCGCAGCCGCCTCGTGGAGGAACGCGCCGATGTGGGCATCATATCGCCCTACAAGGCCCAGGTGCAGTATCTGCGCGCCCTGGTGCGCCGCGACGACTTCCTGCGCCCCCTCCGCCGGAACATCACCGTCAACACCGTCGACGCCTTCCAGGGGCAGGAGCGCGACATCATCGTCCTCTCGCTGGTGCGCGACAACCCCGCCGGGCAGATAGGCTTCCTCTCCGACTTGCGCCGCATGAACGTGGCCATCACCCGCGCCCGCACCAAGCTCATCATCATCGGTTCGGCCGACACCCTCTGCCGGCATAAGTTCTATCGCACCCTCGCCGGGCGCTGCCACCGCGAGGCGGTGGAGGACGACTTGTAGGCCATATCAGTAGCGGGAGCCATGCGCCCCGTCTCCGACCTCCGATTTTAACACTTCTTGCTTTCGGGCGGAAAATTTCGTATATTTGCACTCGCAGAGGGGCAGGCCATCGCGGTCTGCCCCTAATTATTGGTACTTTCGGGCCTGTTTTTCGGAAAAATGCAAGTAATGCTTTCCGGAAATGCACTACTTCCAATAGAAAATGCACGTATTGCATTTTAAAATACGTTACTTCCCCTGCCAAAAGCATTACTTGCATTTCAGAAAAAGCCCGCGCCGAATGTTGCCGAAGGTTAAATACGTTAAAGTCGCGCGCCGCCGAAAGTCCGCACGGCGGCGTGCGGCAGGTTCGCAAAAACTTCGTACCTTTGCAGCCGCGACGGCAACAACGCCGCCGCAACGACAAACCACCGCAACATGCCCAGAAACTCACGCCCCGCCGCCAACAATTTCGTGGTGCGCGAACCCGACCAGCTGCTCGACTTCCTCATGAAGGCCCACAACGGCATCAGCCGCAACAAGGCCAAGGCCATACTCGCCGGCAGCGGCGTCACCGTGAACGGAAAGATACAGACGCGCCACGACTACGCCCTGAAACCGGGCATGAAGGTGGCCGTGAGCCGGCACAAACCGCCGCAGCAGCTCAACAACAAGTTCGTCAAGATCATCTACGAGGACGCCTTCATCGTGGTCGTGGAGAAAAACGTGGGCATCCTCTCGATGGCCGCCAACCACCACGCCTTCAGCGTGAAGTCGGTGCTCGACGAATACTTCCGCCGCTCCAAGCAGGCCTGCACCGCCCACGTGGTGCACCGCCTCGACCGCGACACTTCAGGACTCCTCGTCTACGCCAAAACCATACAGGCCGAGCAGACGCTCGAACACAACTGGCACGACATCGTGACCGACCGCCGCTACATGGCCCTCGTGGCAGGACGCATGGAGCAGCCGCGCGGCACGGTGCAGAGCTGGCTCAAGGACAACCGCAACTACGTGACGCAGTCCTTCGACCACGATCCCGGCGGCGGCAAATGGGCCGTCACCCACTACCGCACGCTGCGCACCGACGGCCGGCACTCGCTCGTGGAACTCAAACTGGAGACGGGCCGCAAGAACCAGATACGCGTGCACCTCCAGCAGCTCGGACATCCCGTCAGCGGCGACATCAAGTACGGCCTCGCCGACGACAATCCCGTGGGCCGCCTCGCGCTCCACGCCTTCCGCCTCAACTTCTTCCACCCCGTGACGGGCGAGCCACTGCGCTTCGAGACGCCCGTGCCGAAACTGTTTCTAAAGGCTTTGGAAAATAAAAAAATCTGAAAATATTTTATTATCAGCCCACAAATGCCTAACTTGCAGCCCGAAAGGCCTATGGTCATGCCATAAAGCGCCTATGTCCGGCGCTACGGAACAACACAAAAAAACAAAATATAAAACTCAAAAAAAACAGAAAAATCATGAGAAACCTATCATCAGTACTTGCCATCGCCCTCACGGCCTTCGCCATGACGGGATGTGTCAGCAAGAAACAGTTCACCGAACTGAAGTCGGACTACGGCAAGCTACAGACGGAGCACGCCGACCTGCAGGGAAAATACAACGACGCCAAGGTGAAGATAGCCGAATACACCAGCGACTCGCGCAGCCTGGCCGCACGCCTGGCCGAAGAGCAGAAGCGCAACGCCGAACTGCAGAAGGCCTACGCGCAGCTGCAGGGCTCGTACCAGAGCAATGTGCAGCAGGGCAACGTGAACATCTCGAAGCTCGTCGACGAGATCAACGCCTCCAACAAGTTCATCAAGCAGCTCGTCGAGGCCAAGTCGAAGAGCGACTCCCTCAACCAGGCGCTCACCAACAAGCTGACGCGCTCGCTCTCGCGCGAGGAAATGAACGACGTGGATGTCGAGGTACTCAAGGGCGTAGTCTACATCTCACTGGCCGACAACATGCTCTACAAGAGCGGCTCCTACGAAATAGGCGACCGCGCCGGCGAGACACTCTCGAAGATCGCGAAGATAATCACCGACTACAAGGATTACGACGTCCTGGTGGAGGGCAACACGGACAACGTGCCCATCTCGCGCACCAACATCCGCAACAACTGGGACCTGTCCGCCCTGCGCGCCAGCAGCGTGGTGCAGTGCCTGCAGGACAACTTCGGCATCAACCCCTCGCGCCTCACGGCCGGCGGCCGTGGAGAATACAATCCCATCTCCGACAACAATACCGAAGTGGGCAAGCAGCGTAACCGCCGCACAGAGATCATCATCACCCCGAAACTCGACCAGTTCCTTGACCTGATCGACCAGGCTCCACAGGAGAATTGACCATGATGACAGATTGCTTCACAATCTCATAATTTATTGACAAAAGTATCTTAAAGAGGCGCGAACCGCATGTTCGCGCCTCTTTTCATGTCCCATTTAATGCATTTTTGGCAAAAATCAAGAAAAATCTCAAAATAAATTTACATTTTGTTTGCAATTTAAAATTCTTTTATTAATTTTGCCATCGAATTAAGATGATATAACCTTTTTGGTAAACGAATTATCCTAATTCGATGACAAATTACCATTGAAAGCCAGGAGAGGCTAATTCATCGGACCCTACCCGGCAGGGATACCCGACGACAATGGCAGGAGTCATAATCCGGAAGTTAACACTATACACTAGCGCTTTTAAAAGTATGATAGTTGTTCAGTTCCGGATATTAACCCGGACTTAATGGGTCTTAAGAGTGACCTGATACTTCAGGTTACTTTCAGGTGATTTGTGATATGGTAATATATAAGTTGCAGAATCAAAATAGCAGATGATTCTTTTAAGCAAGTCATTCAGCATAGAAAGACGTTGATTCATCCTAATCTAAAACAAAAGAGGCCAGTCGCGGAGACTCGCCTCTTTTTTCTTGTATTTCCGTCTGTTATTTGGAAATATTTTGTAACTTTGCGGAGAGGCATCTGCCTGTTGCAGATGCAGACAACCATTAACACGTTAAGAGTATGAAGAAAACTATGAAAGCCACGATGCGCCTGTGTACGCTGGCAGTGATGCTCATTGCCGTGAGTTTCTCCATGAGCGCTGCCGACGCGCTGCTGGGCAAGTGGCAGCAGACAGTGGATGAGAGCGGTGTAAAGGTGGTGACCACCTACGAGTTCAACGCCGACGGCACGATGAAGCAGGTAATGGACATGACATCGTCAACGGCCCCCCGCATCAAGATGAAAGGAGAGGGAACATGCAAGTACACGTTCCAGGACAACACGCTGACATTCAAGTTCAACGCCAAGGATTTCAATTTCCCGGTGTTCGAGGTGGAAGGCGTAGACCAGGCCACGACGGACGCCATCATGCAGCAGACCAAGGAATCCATGGGCGCGATGGAGCAGAAAGTCACCGACATCAAGATCTCCGGCAACAAACTGACCGGCACCTTCAACGGCGAGTCCTTCGAACTCACCCGCCTGTGACATATTAACATCAAGCATCAAACATCCACCTCAAAGGAGCGTCATTCGAATTGGATGACGCATCCTTTGTGATACCATCATAGTCAATTTATATGACTTCTTCTACAATATAAGGAGGACGATGTTTAGATTCCTTATAAATACGGGCTATGTATTCCCCTATTATTCCAATAGCCATAAGCTGCAAACCTCCCAATAGCAATATCAGGCATACTATTGTAGGAAAACCGCTTACAGGTTCTCCATACAACATAGTACGTATTATAATAAAAGCCATATAGATAAAAGCAACAACAGAAACCAGGAACCCAAGTGCAGAAGCAATGCGCAAGGGCATTGTCGTATAATTTGTTAGTCCATCTATGGCAAGCCCAATCAGTTTTGATGGACTAAACGATGATTCACCAGAATGTCTGTCCGCTGTTTCATAAGGAACCCCTTTCTTCTGAAATCCTATCCAACAATAGAGGCCTTTAGTATATCTCTGAGTCTCTCTAAGAGATGTCAAAGCATTTACAGCTTTTCTATCAAGCAATCTAAAATCACCAACATTAGGAAGCGTAGGAATGTCACCAACAGCATCAAGCATTGCATAGTACTTCAATGCCATCCACTTATGAATACGCGATTCTTTGCCACGTGACATCCGTTGACCATATACATCCTTATAACCATTCTCCCATTGTCTTAACATCTGGGGAATCACATTTACAGGATGCTGCAAGTCTGCATCCATTATAATCACTGCGTCCCCACGTGAATAGTCCAGTCCAGAGAGTATCGCATTCTCCTTGCCGAAATTTCGGGCTAGACTCACAAGCCTTACACGCCCATCCTTATCATGCAGTTTGATGAGTTTCTGTTTTGTATCGTCATTACTTCCGTCATTTACAAAAAGAAATTCCCATTCATATTTTCTCATATCAATATCGCCATCACTTTGACAGCCACATTCTGTTAGTTGTCGTAGGGAAGCATACAACGCTTCTACATTACCTCCCTCATTATAACAAGGAATTACAATAGTTATCGATTTCATTACTTCTCAGCATTGAGTTTTAATGAATCAGTACGATCCACTCGATAATCGTATCTTGGGTCATACACTTTCAGGGAAGCAGCATCCCACTGATCCATATCAGGAAGCGACATAATAAGTGAGTAAGCAACTTTATGATCTTGTGGGTAAACAACTTCAGCCTCTTTGAGTATTCGAGTTACCTCAAGATCTCTATTATACGATTGCGTAACATAACATCCTGCCACTAAATATAGCAAAATAGCCAATATTACAGAAATTGCATTATTTCCATATGGAATTTTTCCTGACACTACCATAATTCTCATTAGTGCGATTGCACCAAAAATCTGAGCAAATAATCCAGAGCGACCAGAAACACCTCCAACCATTACTATGCATGCAGATACAATAGATGCTGTTGCAAAGACCACAAAATTATCCTTAAGCAATTTGTTAAACAATTTCCTGTTTACAAAAAATATAGACAATATGCCAGCAAATAGAACTACAGACAGATTTGCAGATCCCAAAAGAAGATTTACGATACTGTACTCTTGAGGGTCCTTTGAAATCAAACGATTCCATATGGCAGGAGATGTAACGGTAAACAATCCACCAACTATCATAGCGACAATCCACCACTTTTTTATTGGAGAAAAATGGTTCCACTCTCCATCAAGACAACACCATAATAATAAACCTACAGCTAATGGCACTCCAGAAGCCTCATGCCATGCTGCCCCCATCCATGCAATAGGAAGTCCTATAATCCACCATTTATTCTTAAGTTTATAATTACCTAAAATTGGTATAAGGCATACCAATACAACAGCTGCGCCCCACGGATAATTGATCATACACACAAGATGACTCATATCCCACCATGGCAACAAAAATACTATCATCATTGCCAGTAACGACACAGGAATAGTATATTTTAATTTTAAACCACTGAGTTTTACTGCAGCCCATGGTAACAAAACCGCAAATATAAAGGCAAAAATAGCGGTAACCAAGCGTGGAAGAAGCACCAGCCATACTGTATTTGTAATATCTCCCCACCGACCATTACAACCCATGAATATTGCTGCCATAAGATGAGGGAGAGCTAAAAGATCTCCACCACGAACTTCAAGGTCTGAGGCATAAAACAAGTCATCTCCTATTAATGGACGCTCATAAATCCATAATCCTGATATTATTCCGCAATAAACTATGAAACACCAGAAGACAAACGTAGATATTCTCGTAAAAATATTGCTTTTCATATACAAACTATAAACCATTAGGTTGATTGAATCTCTTTTGTAAGAGTTGCATAAATGCTTTACAACGCAAATTTACAAAATTTTATTGAAACTGCAATATTATATGTGGTTGACTCAGTATCTGGTTTTCTTGCGCTGGCGGACGGCGTGGATGACGGCGATGATGACCATCAGGAAGCCAATCTTGCCGTGGACGCCGCCGATTGGGGAATGGCCGCCTTCGACAATCCACTGGATGGTGGCCGCTATACCGCTCACAGCCGTCAGCAGGAACACCCACCACAACACGCGGGTGACCTTGTTGCGGTTCTTGGCGAAACGCATGAACCAGTTGCTCTTCCGGTAATGGAGGTATATATGGTAAACCGAAAGAACGGTCAACACCACCCCCAACACTATATGCACCCATACCGACCATGCGTATATGCCGCCTGTAGCCTCAAGCTGTATGCCGGACGCGAGGATCAAGAGCAACATGACCTTGAGCCACTTGTTGCATAACTTTAGTTTTTCCTGTATCTTCATTGTGATTTTGCTTTTGTTTTACAACTGCAAAATTACAATGAACCAGTTTGCCGAGGAATGGAAGGGATAAGGGAAAGGTTGTATTATTTAAGGTTTTTGCGGTACTCGGAAGGAGACTTACCCATCTGTTTCTTGAACAGTTTGGAGAAATAGGCATAGTCCTCGTACCCCAAGGCGTATGCTATTTCCTTAGAAGACAGCGAGGTATAGGCCAACTGCCGTCTGGCCTGTGTCATGATCCGGCTGCGGATATAGGCACCTGCGCTCAATCCCGTCACCGCTTTGACAGCCTCATTAAGATACACCTCGGATATACTGAGCATTGACGCATAGGCCGCAGGACTCTTCTCATGCGTCATATGCGCATCAATAAGTTTTCTTAACCTGACTACAATCGCCCTGTACCGTCCCGACGAACCACCCCCTGAGGTGTCCATGGCGGCAAGGGCCAGGCTCTTGACTGCCGAGGCAAGCGCAAAGGATAAATTCCGGTCAGCCCTGTACCTTTCCAACATACCGCATAAGGCAACCATGTCCTCCGTCACATCGCCGTCGGGATGGAAAGGATGCGGAGAGATGGAGTATTCCTCGATGATACGGGTCTCCCAATCCGAAAGCATCTCAGGAGCGAAAGCCAGCATCCAGCCGTCGGCGTGCCATGTCACGTCCGACGGCTTGTTGTGTACCTGCCACGGCGATATGATCAATATGTCGCCGCTCCTCAGTTCCCACCTCTCAAAGTCTATCTCTACAGGTGCCGAGCCCTCCGTCAGTATCGTTACAATGTAATAATCGTCACGATGGGCGTAATGCTTCATCCGGGACTCGCCATACTGGCTGAAATGTTTCACGAAAACACCGTTTCCGGAAATTTTCTGCATCCTGGATACAGGCAGGTCTCTGGGCTGCGACATGGACACCTTATCTTACAGATCCCCCAGGCGGGTGGTCAGTATATAGATGGCGATCGAGGCGCTGGATGCGACGTTAAGCGAATGTTTGGTGCCATACTGCGATATCTCCAGGACATGGTCGGCGATGTCCACTATGCGCTGGTCCACACCGTTTACCTCGTTCCCTACCACCAATAGATACCGTTCGCCCCGCGCCGCCATGAAGTCAGCCAGGTCCATGCTGTTGTGCGTCTGCTCCAACACACATATCCTCCATCCCTGGCGTTGCATCTCAACGGCACACTCCACGGCATCCGGCACCCAGCGCCATGCAACGGTATCCTCAGCGCCAAGCGCGGTCTTCGAGACCTCCGGATGCGGCGGACGTCCGCTGATTCCCGCCAATATCAATTCGGACACCTTGAAGGCATCCGACACGCGGAACAGCGAGCCTACATTATATAATGAACGAACATTGTCCGTCATCACCGCCAGCGGAAACTTTTCCATCCCGCGGTACTCGCGCTCACTGACGCGCGTCAGTTCAACAATGTTCTTCTTCTTCCGGTCCATCACTTGCTCAGTTCCAGCATACGCTCAATGGGACGTATCGCCTTGGCGACGATGTCGGCGTCCACCTCGATGGCCGGCTGCTCCTGCCGCAGGCATCTCAGCACCTTCTCCAGCGTGTTGAGCTTCATGTACTCGCAGTTGTTGCACTGGCATCCGGCCTCCTCGGGCGGAGCGGGGATGAATGTCTTCTCCGGACACTTACGCTGCATCTCGAACAATATGCCGCTCTCGGTGACCACGATGAACTCCTTGGCCTCGTCATTGCGAGCGAAGTCGAGCAACGCCGCTGTGGAACCGACCTTGTCGGCGATCAACTGCAAGGGGCGACGGCATTCCGGATGTACCAGGACCTTCGCCCCCGGACGCTCCTTCTTCAGGTCCAGGATTCCCTGCAGCGAGAAGCGGTCGTGTACATGGCACGCGCCGTTCCACAGCAGCATCTGCCGTCCGGTGACGGAATTGATGTACTCGCCAAGGTTATGGTCGGGGCCGAAGATTATCTTCTCATCCTGCGGCAGGGAGTCAACCACCTTGCGGGCATTGCCGCTGGTCACGACAATATCGGTCAGGGCCTTGACGGCAGCCGTGGTGTTGACATACGATATGACCGTATGGTCGGGATGCCGGCTCACGAACTCGGCGAACTCATCGGCCCGACAACTGTCGGCCAGCGAGCATCCGGCCGAGGTGTCGGGCACCAGCACCTTCTTGTCCGGGCATAGGATCTTGGCGGTCTCTCCCATGAAATGGACGCCGCACATCACGATGATCGCGGCGTCGGTCTCCGCGGCCTTCCGGGCCAGCGCCAGCGAGTCTCCTATGAAATCCGCTATCTCCTGGATCTCCGGCAACGTATAATAATGCGCCATGACCAGCGCGTTCTTCTCCCTCTTCAGTCGTTCGATTTCCGAAACTGTCTCGGCTTTCTCCATCTTTATTTTATAAAAGATTAAAAAATTTAAAATTAAAAAAAGATAGAAGTAGTAAAGCATGTCTATAACCGTCAATAACTTCAGGCCGGAAAATTTGGAAAAACGAGTTATGAACTTTCCATGCCGTGTTATGAACAGGTTGTGAAATCAATCCATATTGTCAATCAATACGATGCATACTTTATCTACATCCTGTCTACAACTGCAAAGTTAATAACTTTTTTGTTTAAAACCTTGCGAAGTTGTCTAAAACTGGGTGGAAAACTGTCGAAATCGGGGTTTATAACTCCGGAAAAGAAAAGGAAAGAAAAATTTGGAAAAGCCGGATTTTTATGCCGTAATGGATTTTTTTCAATCAGCAACTTTGTTTTCAGGTACTTATGAAAACGTTGCCGACAGGTTATCTACAGAAAACAGGCAGTTATCCACAAGTTATGAACAGGAGTGGCGGATGGCGGTATTTTAATTTTTTTATAAGGTGTGGCGCAAATAAACCATGCGCAGGTTTGTTTTATCATAAGTAAAGAATAACTCAAATTTAGACCGATATGAAGAAGAAAAGAGTACTTAGGAATGTGACTATAGGTTTGGTGCTGGCGGGTCTGACAGGAGGCACCGTTGGATGCACGTCGATCAGGAACACATGGGACAGTATGACCAAGACCGGGCAGGGAGCCACGGCGGGAGGTACGATCGGAGCCGCTGTCGGTACGGGGGTAGGCGCGCTGATAGGTGGCGGCAAGGGTACATGGATCGGAGCGCTGGTTGGTTCGGCCATCGGTGCCGGGACTGGAGCGCTGGTAGGCAACAGCATGGACCGTCAGCAGAAGGCACTGCAGGATCAGCTGGACCAGATGAACGGACGCATCGACGGAGCGGACGCCCGCGCGGACTCGCTGCAGAGCCAGATCAACCGGCTGAAGGTTGAGAAGGTCAAGGACAGCAACAACCTCGACGCCCTGAAGCTCGTGATGGGCAACTCCATACTGTTCGCCACCGGCAAGTCGGCGTTGTCGGCCGATGCGCAGGCGGTCCTGTCCAAGGTGGCCTATAACCTCAAGCAGTTTCCCGACACGGACGTGACCGTGGTGGGATACACTGACAATACCGGCTCGGAGGCCCGCAATAACGAACTGTCGCAGGAACGCGCCCAGGCAGTGGTGGATTATCTCGCTTCACATGGAGTGGCCGCCTCACGTCTTAAGGCCGTGGGCCGCGGATGGAACGACCCCATCGCGTCGAACCAGACTGCGGCGGGACGCGCGCAGAACCGTCGTGTGGAGATATTCATCACCGCTTCCGAACAGATGATCCAGGACGCCAGCCAGGGACGCTGACCGGCGATACTGTAATCGTAAATATCAAGGTTGCCATGAAGAAGATTGAGATAAAGACAGAGGCTGAGGAATTGGCCTACGAGGAACTGAACGAGGCCGACCGTGAGTTGGTGGACATTGCCAAGGAGATGACCCGTACCAGTTATGTGCCCTACTCAGGATTCCATGTAGGAGCGGCGTTGCGGATGGCCAACGGCGAGATTGTCCGCGGATCCAACCAGGAGAACGCGGCCTTCTCGCCGACGATGTGCGCCGAGCGGAACGCCATCTTCCAGGCCGGTGCACTCTATCCGGGCATAAGGCCCGAGAAGATCGCCATCGCCGCATGGACGCTTGGTGGCCGTCCCGAGTCCACTCCTTATGAACTATGTTTCCAGGGACAGCCCATCAGCCCGTGCGGCGTGTGTCGTCAGGCCATGCTGGAATACGAGTCCCTGTACGGTCCCATCGAAGTGATATTGTACGGCAGGGACCGCATGCTCCGGTTCTCATCGGTGGCTTCCCTGCTGCCATATAGTTTCACAGAGTTCTGAACTTTTGGAGATTCCACAAGGTTTAGTTTTTAAGAACTTACTTAAAAATGATTGGTTATGAAAGGACTTAAGAAATCAGGAATGCTGCTTGTGGCGATGGTGTCCCTTATGTCGGGGATGCTTTTCACATCGTGCGACGGCGATGACGGCCCCTGGTGGGGGACTCCTCCTTACGGATGGAATTTCCAGGACCCCAGGCTGCAGGGATATTGGCAGCTGGTGCAGTATAATTCGGACAACGTCTATCCGAACGAGACGAACTATATGTACTTCAACGGAAACGGCCGCGGCCTGTATTACTATCTGGACGGCGGATACCGCGAGACCGAGCAGTTGCGCTACTGGTGTCAGGACGCGGTGTCGGGAGCGTCTAATTATCAGATAAATATACAGTACGAGTATTCATCGCCTCAGACCACGAGCTATTGGTTCACCCACGGCAACAACACGCTGTGGATGCAATGGACCACCGGGGGCGGACGGGTGCAGACTTACGTCTACGACCGCATATACAGCGCACCCTGGTAGTTGTAGGCCCGGCATACTTGGCAGATAGGGAAAAATTTACTAATTTTGCACTTGTAACAAGCAAATTAAGAAATGTCGTTAAAATGCGGTATAGTCGGGCTCCCCAACGTGGGGAAGTCCACGTTGTTCAATTGTTTGAGCAGCGCCAAGGCACAATCGGCGAATTTTCCGTTCTGCACCATCGAGCCCAATGTGGGCATGATCTCCGTGCCGGACGCACGGTTGACACGTCTGGTGGAGTTGTGTTCCCCCAAGTCGGTGGTTCCGGCCACGGTGGAGATCGTGGACATCGCGGGCCTTGTCAAGGGAGCGTCGCGCGGCGAGGGGCTGGGCAACAAGTTCCTGGCCAACATACGCGAGACGGACGCCATCCTGCATGTGCTGCGCTGCTTCGATGACGAGAATGTGACTCATGTGGACGGAAGCGTGGACCCGGTCCGGGACATGGAGGTTATAAATTACGAACTTCAGCTCAAGGACCTGGAGACCGTCGATGCCCGTCTGGCCAAGACGGAGAAGGCCGCCAAGGTAGGCGCCGACAAGACGGCCAGGATGCAGGTGTCGGTCCTTCAGAAATACAAGGAGGCCCTGGAGCAGGGCAAGCCTGCCCGAAGCGTGGGGCTGGAAGGCGCGGAGGAACAGAAATTCGCCCGGGAACTGTTCCTGTTGACCAATAAGCCGGTGTTGTACGTATGTAATGTAGACCTGTCTCTTATACACATCTGACGCTGCCGACGATAAGGCTC
>ENA-OYXU01000653-OYXU01000653.1-human-gut-metagenome-genome-assembly--contig:-NODE-653-length-13368-cov-5.000901_pt1 | contig 13368 bp, 4 predicted proteins | sample MGYA00243243_ERZ653435 | MGnify/ENA primary metagenome ERZ653435 (study PRJEB26926, sample SAMN06165113) | human gut metagenome | biome: ENVO:00009003; feature: ENVO:2100002; material: ENVO:00002003... | reverse complement strand
GAGATGCAGCGTAGTCTCGTGGGCTCGGAGATGTGTATAAGAGACAGTTGCTGAACAGGCCCTTGACGTAGACGTTGTCATCCTTCATGCCCACCTGTACGGGACGGGAAGAATATTTCGAAAGGTACTGCCATTCGGCAAACTCCACGTCTGCGGGAACCTCCTCCACCTTCTCGGTCACAGGACGGATATCAGTGATGAAGTCTCCGTTGCCCTGCCAGGACCAATAAGGTTCCTCGCCGTCTTCCAGCTGGTCTCCGTCGACCCATCCGCACATGCCGATCATGATGCCCGCGTCCTCAAGCGATGTCAGCGAGCCGTCCTCGTTCAACTTGAACTTATATGTCTGCTTCTCCGTAGGATAATACCATCCTTCCTCGGTCTCCTCATCCTCGATCACGAAGTCCATGCACACCGCATAGTCATGATACTCGCCAACTACATTATAGTCATCGTCATAGATGGGGTCCACGTCGATCAGCTGCGGGAACGTGAACGTGACTTCATCGCCGGCCACGTCTCCGACTATCCAGTTCTCCTCAGACAGATAGTTGAAATAAATCGGATTCTGGACATACAGTTTGGTACGGTCCTCGGACATTACAGTCTTGACAAGACCATTGTAGATGTTCTGGAATATCAGTCCGGTGAACCAGCTGTAGCCATAAGCGGCACCGTTCTTGGCACATTGTGTCAGTGTCCCTGCCGGAGTCTCGTCGATAACCTTGTCATCGGCCGACGGGCCTGCCACTACCCTCTGAGGGGCCTTGAGCAACATGTTCCTGCGCATGGCCTTGCGCTGCTCCTTAGTGTTTTTCTGAAAATCCGCTACCCGGACATTCTCTGTCCTGACTGTTCCGCGCACCTTGGCAGGAGCCTTTGCCAATTCTGCCTGCGCACCTGTGCAGACGATTGCGGTGGTTAACAACACTGAGTAAAATTTATTCATAAGCATCGATTTTATAGTGAAATCATTTACAAAATTCCATTCAAATAGCGTAATCGCTTACAAAATTACAATAATTTCAATATACATTAATACAATTGTTGTTAATTAACATATATTAACGTAAATTTGTCAGCAAGATTCACACTCAGTCATCTCTCATGATGCTTCACTTTTGTTAACAATTCACGACCAATTAAGTTCCTTTGCATGATGACTGGAAGTTCATTTTTTCATAATCCCTTTAGGCTTTTTACACAGAGTCAGTATTGAAAAATGCTATAATTTCACTAATTTTGCGGCTCAACATTATGAAAAGATTTATGAAAGAAAAACTCAAGATCCTGTTCCTGTCCGGGATTGCCATGGCGGCTTCCTCCGCGGTTCAGGCACAGAACTTCAACTGGTGCGAAAGTACCGAGGGACATGAATGGAACACCTCGAAAGTCTCATTGAAGAAACAGCAGTCAGCAACTCCCGACGTAAAGGCAGACGACACGGCGCCAATCGTGACCTTCACGGGATGGGGCATAACCTTCAACGAACTCGACTGGGACGCCCTGTCCATGCTGACACGCGACCAACAGGACGAAATCCTGTATAAGGTGTTCAGTCCGCAGGGAGAACTGCGTGCCACACGCGGCCGCGTGTCGATGGGCGCCAACGACTACGCCCGCTCCTGGTACAGCTGCGACGAGGTCCCCGGCGACCTCGAACTACGTTACTTCAACATCGACCGCGACAAGACAAGCATAATTCCCTTCATCCGTGCCGCGCAGAAATACAACCCGGACATCACCTGCTGGGTTTCCCCATGGTCGCCTCCGTCGTGGATGAAGATAAACCACGATTATCCTGTGCTGAGCAGCGAGTACAACAATATGTCGAAGAAACTGGACTATCTGCTGTATGCCGGAGCAGACGGCAAGACCGATCCGGACGAGATGAAACTCACCGGCAAGCGCGACAACGTGTTCCCGCGCCAGATAGCCCAGAACGATTACTTCATCCAGGACCCGCGCTATCTGCAGGCCTACGCCGATATGTTCTGCAGGTTCATCGACGCCTACGCCGAACAGGGAATACCGATCGACCGGGTCATCTACCAGAACGAGGCATACAGCTACACCCCTTACCCCGGCTGCGCCTGGACTGCAGAGGGTACCAACCGCTTCAACCGCGACTACCTCGGCCCGACATTGCAGAAACGCCACCCGGAGGTGGAACTGTACATGGGTACATTCAACTCCAACCGCCGCGACCATATAGAGAAAATACTGTCCGACCCCGGCCAGCAGAAGTTCACAAAAGGCGTGGGATTCCAGTGGGAGGGACGCGAAGTGCTGCCGTATGTACGCAAGCAGCATCCCGAATGGAAATACATCTGTTCCGAAAGCGAATGCGGCTGGGGATCGTTCAACTGGGAGGCTGCGGAGCATACATTCGAGCTGATCAACCATTACCTCGGCAACGGCTGCCATGAATACACGTTCTGGAACTTCATCCTGGCCGACAACGGCGAGAGTCCGTGGGGCTGGAAACAGAACTCCCTGATCCGCGTCAACTCCAAGGACCGCACGTACACCTACACGCCGGAATATCAGGCAGTGAGACATTACACGAACTTCATAACTCCCGGATCTCAGGTCGTTGGCCTCAAGGAACAAGGAGCCGACAGGAAGCCGATACTTGTAGTCCGGAATCCTCAGGGCAAGCATGTGGTGGTTGCCGGCAACTTCTCCGACACCTCCGCTCCAATCAACATACAGTTCGGCTCAAAGTCGCTGTCGGCGACCCTGAAGCCCCACTCCTTCAACACATTCGTCGAAAAGTAAACAAAGACATCATAAGCAGCGAAAACAAACATTAATCCCCCGGCCTTGCGGTCCGGGGGATTCGTGTTTAGATTTAGAAGGATTCCGGGTTATTTCACAATGACCTTTGTTGCGGTACTGGCGGTCCTGACGACGTACACGCCCTGGCTGACGGGAATAACTGTCCTCGTTCCGCCGCTGACCACGCCGACCAGTTTGCCGTCGGCCGTGTAGACATCGATGTCAAGGCCTTCGGCTCCGGTGACAACGATACTGCTTTCAGCCACGGCAACCATGACCGTTCCGGCCTCGACAGATCCGATACCTGATGAATCAAACCTTACCTGCGCGGCGTTGGAGGCTGCGGACTCACCCTTGTTGTATTCAACGGTCACCTTGTAGGTATAGGTCTTGCCGTCCTCGACGTCCATGTCGGTATAGGTGGTTGCCTCGACCGGTGCGCCGCTGACCTTGACGCCGTCTCGGTAGACATTGTAACCCTTGATCTCCAGATTGTGCGCGGCCCCTGCCGGAATAAACGTCACATCGTCTATCATCAACATGAGCCTGTCGTTGGAACACGAACGGATCGCGAAGTGTCTTGTACCCTCTGGAACATCAACTGTGTAGAGCGTCCATTCATTAGGCACGACTCCACCTACGCCCTGCACCTGGACGAAGTCCTCCGGCTGTACCGAGCCTTCGGAACAGTAGACCTCTATCTCCTCAGGGTAACTGGCCGTATAGCTCTTGGCATAGAACGACACGGTCTGGGCGCTTCCGTCAAGTTCCGGAGAGATGGCCCAATCGTCCACCTGCATCCCGTTATACATGCTGAAAAGATATTTACTGCCTGAATGCGCCGCGAACGTGGCGTTACCCACCTGGCTTGCATCCCAGATCCAGAACGAGCCTGTGGTCACTCCCGACGTTATGTTCGGAATCTCCAACTCATTGAAACCTCCGACAGGACGGCCGTCAAGGTCTACGAACGTCCAGTCTCCGTATGAATCGGAGAAAGCCACACCGTCCTCGAAATCCTGCGTGACTGACTCTCCGGCTGCCTTTCCGAGGTCCGGAGTGTTCCACCTCAATTCAACACTGCCGCCCTTGGACTCTCCGGCCAGATCCGTTGCCACAGGATATGACGGCAGCACAGGAGCGATCTCCACATCGACGCTCCTGTTGTTCTCCATGGCCTGATCCGGCGCGTAAACCACTTCTGCATGACATACCACAGGTTCGGTGGCAAGTCCTGACATGACCCGGTCGAACCCGACCTTCACGGTTTCCCCGGCACCCAGTCCATTGAGTTCCTTTGTCTCCACAAGACTGCCGTCCTCATACAGTCCGACGCTATAAGCGCCGGCGGCATTGGAACCTTGGTTCATTACCGTAGCCACAACGGTATATGCCTGACCCAAGCCCACCTTGTCAGGAGCAACCAGAGAAGTCACACTCAGGTCATTATCCAGTACGGAACCGACAGTAAGGCAGTCGATGTACGTATAAGCGGCGGCATACGCGGTACCGGTGAACTTTATCTGGATGGTCTTTCCGGCATAATCCGAGAGAGAGGCGATGACCTTGCCCCAGGCCTCCAGTTCCGCGGTCTCGCAGGCGACGGCCTTCTTCAGTTCAGTCCATTCGGCGCTGCCCTTCTCACGGACCCACACGGCTACCTCATTGATGTTGGGGGCTCCTCCCAGAAGTTCTGCATTATATATGTGGAACGATACCGCCGGATTAGCCATGTCCGCCAGGGTGAAGTATCCTGTCAGGATGTCGGCGTATCTGCGGAGATACTGTGAGTACATGCCGAAGAACATGTCATCGCCATCGAACGACGTGATGCCGTTGAACATGGAGTCGGTGTAGACTCCCCATGAGGCTCCCCCCTGGCTCGATGTGCTGAGCGCATACCGGTTGAAGTCAGCCTGCGACGAGAACGTCATTTCATTATAAGGTGTGCCAGCCGGATCAAAATTCGATACGGCACCCTCGCCTTCACCCGTCGCGGTACCGGCACATACGGCGTATTGCAGGAATGCCTGCTTGCCCGGCATCACGGCCTGATAGGTATAGGATGTATCTGATATACTTCCAGACACCGGTATCAGTTCATCCATGCCGCCCAACGCATAAACCTGATAGGTGACCTGCGAGGCGTCAAGATGGTTTCCTGAGATGTCGCTTGTCACCGCATCCCAGGAAATGGTGACCTCTCCCGGGTTATCGGTCTCCGTCCATGTAACTCCAGAGACAGCAGCAGGCAGGTTGACCCCGACGAAAACAGTGACGGCGGCGCGGGCTCCGGATCCTTCTTCGTTGCTGCATACCACTGAATATCTGTACGATCCCGATTCGGCCGGAGCATCGTCGAACGTCAGTTCGGTGCCTGGAGCAGGTGCGTCCCAGGTCTTGATGACTTCTCCGTCGCGGCTCAGTTCCACACTCGTCAGTGCTGTCAGCAGGTTTCCATCCACGGTCCTGGACGGAACCTTGAACCGCACGCTGGCCGTAAGGGCTCCGTTCTGTCCAGGTGTAACCGTCAGTTCACCGGCCGCCGGCGAGCCGCCGGGAACCTTCGGCGCGGGAATGACAAGACCCACCACCTGCTCGCCCATCGGAAAATCATATACTTTTGTCGCGGTTCCCGTATCAAGGTCCACCTCGCACAGATAGCCCGAGAAATCGTCCGATACTGTCCAGTACATCCGCCCAGTCTGCTGGTCCACCGTACAATCCGACACATATACGGGAATCTGTCCTGTCACACCGACTTTTGTAACCGTTCCGTCAGTCTTGTCGATCTTGCATAATGAGGAACTGAGGACCCGATATGATTCATCATAATCATACGTTATTCCATACAATTGGCCATCCGGTCCGCAGGCTATGCAGTTCCAGCCGTTCCGTATCTCGTCGAAATCCCCTGAGAAACGCGCCACTTCCCTGAATTCGAATCCATTGTCAAACGACAGAATGGCCAGTACCGGAGTCTCATCGATGTCAACCACAGCATAAATGTTCTCCGTCACAGGGTCCAGGGTCATCGACCATGTGTAACGGCTGCCGGCTGCGGAGAAGACCTTCTCGCCCGTATTCACGTCGATGCCGTAGTAATCTACGCCTGCCACGGTAAAGTCCGGCGCATACTCTATCTCGTTCCAATAGTACACATCATCGACCAACACTCCCCCACGACTTGCATATACGCCTTCATGGAGCAGTTCGAATTCCTCGCTGTCGGAGGTGGGAACAGCATACAGTCCATACGCCGCGTCATTCATGCCCCAGACATCGGCATAGATCACCGATCCCCAGAGTGCGGTGGATACGCCGACAACAGACGAGGATTCCTTTAAAGAGAGCCTCGAAGGAGTCTTGATATTCTTCCTGGGCGATGCTAACCGGGATGCGGAGGATCCAACAGATCTGCAGGTCCTGACACGCGCCGATCCACGCTGCGCCGTTATCGACGCTCTCGGGTCGGAAGGCCTGGCGGTTGCCTCAGGCACAGACCGGACACCTGCCTTGCCATAAGCCGTCTCCGGTGCCGATGTTGACGCACCTGCATTGAACGCAGCGCCCATCGTCAGTACTCCGGAGAGAACAAAGGTAAATAGTCTTCTCATATATTTATTTTTGATTGATACCAAGCGTTACTGTCGTTGATGTATGCCTTACTCGTGTTCAGACGTTTTCAATTCACAAATTTAGTGCTTTTCAATGACTAATGCAAGATTATGTTCATATATTATGGATCCATAGACCCCGACATTATCCGCCCATGGACACTGAAAGCCCCCGGTCCGCATGGTCCGGGGGCTTTCTCTATAGGATGTCGTTCTGTTTCGAGGTTATTTCACGATTACCTTGCCTACGGTCTTGCCAACCTTGACAACGTAAACGCCCTGGCTGGCCGGGATGACGGTCCTGGCCTCGCCGCGAACGGCGTTGACAAGTTTGCCATCGACGGTGTAGACTTCGACGGCACGGCTCTCGGCTCCGAGAACCACGATGCTGCGGCCCTCGACGCTTACATTGACGCCACCCTGGATACCGTTGACGCCGGAGGTCTCGAACTTGACCTCAGCCACATTGGAGGCAGCTGACTCGCCACGGTCGTAGACCACAGTCACTACATAGCTGTAGGTCTTGCCGTCCTCGACATTAGCGTCGGTGAAGGTGGTCTCCGCAACCGTAGCCTCGTTGATCTTAACGCCGTCACGGTATACGTTGTAGCCAATAACCTTCAACGAGGATGCCGAACCGCCGGGAACGAAAGTTACGTCGTCAACCATCAGCATGAACGAGCCGGTAGCGCACGAACGGATTGCGAAATACTTGGCGCCTTCGGGAAGCTCGGCCTCGTACAGAGTCCAGTCTGCCGGAACAACGCCTCCGACGCCTTCAACAAGTTTGAAGTCTTCCGGAGTCAGCGAGCCGGTGGAATAGTATACCTCAATCTTCTCGGGATATGTACCTGAGTAACTCTTTGCATAGAACGAGACTGTCTGCGCCTTGCCGTCCAGTTCAGGCGATATGGCCCAGTCATCGACGGTTCCGTCATCATACCTGAACAGGCTGAACAGATACTTCGTGCCTGAATGCGCGGCGAACGAATCGTTGCCCACGACATCCTTGTCCCAGATCCAGAACGACCCCTTGGTCTCGCCCGGAGTGATGCCCGGAACATCCATGTTCTGGAAGCCTCCCACAGCGGAACCGTCCATATCCGCGAATGTCCAGCCGCCGTAAGAGTCGGCGAAGGAATCTGCGTCCTCGAAGTCCTGGGTCACAGGATCACCCGAGGCTTGATTCATGTCAGGAGCGGTCCATGTAAGTTCCACAGCGTCGCCCTTGCTGGCTCCTGCCAGGTCGGATACAACGGGATATGCCGGAACGACTACCTTAACGACAACGTTGTCGCTCTGGTTGTTCTCCATATTCTGATCAGCGGCGTAAACCACCTTGGCGTAGTAGTCCACAGGCTCCGTCGCCAGAACGGACATGGTGCGTGCGAACTCAACGGAAGCCGTAGCGCCCTCGGCAAGCGCGGCACACTCCTTGGTCTCGACCAGAGCCTCGTCGGCATACAGCTCGACGGTGTAGGCACCGGATTCCTTGGCGCCGTCGTTCAGGACAGTTGCGGTTACGGTATAGTTCTCGCCTGCCTTGACCTTGGCGGGTGCGGCAAGCGACTGCAGTTTCAGATCCTGCTCCAGCTGCGAGCCTACCCTAAGGGCATCGATGAATGTATAGGCCGCGGCATTGACAACGGCCGTGAATTTAACCTGGACCGTCTTGCCGGCATAGGGAGCCAGACTGACTGTCACCTTGCCCCACTCGTCTCTCGGCGATGCCTCGCTGACAACGATGGTCTTGACATCTGTCCATTCGGTCTGTCCCTTCTCCAGGACGGATACGGTGACCTCGTTGGTGTCGTCCGCCTCATCTCCGGCATCATCCGACAAGCCGATATTGTAGGAATAGAAGGAAACCGAGGGATTGACCATACCTTCCAGAGATACAAGACCGGAGAAGAGCTCGCCGTACTGATCCAGATACTGGGCCTGCATTCCAATGAACATATCATCGCCGTCACACGATGCGATACCCTCTAATGAACTGTCGGAATATACGTTCCATTGACCGCCGCCCGTACCGTCGATGCCCAGGATGTACTGTTCAAGATCGGCCTCTGCGGATATGAGCATACCCTTGTAGGGTGTTCCTGCCGGATCGAAGTTGGAGACCTCACCCTCGCCCTCGCCGGCCTCGGTGTATGCGAATACCGCATACTGCAGGAATTCCTGGCTGCCGGCAGCAACTGCCTGGTAGGTGTAGGAAGTGTTGGAGATCTTCTCTGTCAGAGCCACACGATTGCGGCCCTCAAAGGCATATACCTGATAGGTTACCTGTGAAGCGTCAAGGGCGTTGCCGTTGATATCCACGGTCACGGGATCCCAGCTGATGGTCACCTCGCCGGGGTTGGCGGTCTCTACCCATGCCACATTGACGGGCGCGGCGGGAAGGTTGGTGCCGATGAATGCGGAGGCGGAGGCGATCGATCCGTTGCCGGCCTCATTGTAGCATACAACGGAGTATTCGTAAGTACCGCTTCCCTCCACTGTATCCTCGAACGTCAGTTCGGCGCCGGGGGCCGGATTATTCCATGTGTGGATGAGTTCGCCGTCGCGGCTCAGCTCGGCCCTGGCCATGCTGGTCAGCGCCTTGTCGTTGATTGTCTTGGAAGGAGCAACGAACCTGACGGTTGACTTGAGCGCTCCAAGGGCTGCGGGTTCCACAGTCAGGACACCAGCGGCAGGAGCATCAAAGGAACGGCCGGCAGCAACACTGAAGCCATACAGTGTCAAATCGTACATATCGGCATCGGACATCCCATGGATACCAATGTAGTATTCGCCGGATTCGTCAGGAACGAAGGCATGGCTCCACTCCATGGGATCGGACGAGCTGTTGGCAATCTCCGTCGGCTCCAGCAGCGTGGTGGTCATAGCCTCGGCGGTCGCAGCCTTGCCGACCTTGATCTCAACCCTCTCGGGGTAGTTTGCGCTGTAACCCGACAATGACGCCGCCAGGTCATAGAGTTTGCCTGCTTCCATGTAGACGGGGGGACTGATAAGCCAGTCATCCATATCCAGCTGGGTGTTATAGCCTACGCGCATGCCTCCGGTGTACGGCTCGTATGCCCAGGTTGTTCCATCCTCGTTGGCATCGATTATGACGAAATTGGAAGCATCCTCGGCAAAGTCAGCGATGTAGGGAGGAACTATGTGTCCCAGCACAACGGTATTGGACCGTGCGGCCGCCGATGCCATGCCGTTGCAGGTGGCGACAACCTCGTAATAGTACCGGGTAAGGTTCTCAGGGGCAGCGACTGCCTCGGAGAAGGAGGTTACGGCGATATCCTTGGCTACTTCCTGGGCCTGGCCTCCTGCATACCGAGTCACGGTGTAGCGTACGGCCTCCGTCTCAAGATAGCCGCCATTGATTGATGCGGTGACAGGAGTCCATGTCAGATTCATGTTGCCGTTCTCGTAAACGAGTGCCGCCTTAGTAGCCTCGGGGGTATCGTTGCCGACATATATGTTCTTGACCTTTACTACAGGGCTTTGGCCCACGGCATTGGCTACGCGGATCTCGAATGTGTACAGACCGGCCTCGGCCAGTGTGACCTCGGCGGAAACAGCGGCGCCGAACTTGGTGTTGCCCTTGGCCAGTTCAACGCCTCCGGCGGACACTGTGTAGGTCAGGTCGCCCGTGGCGGCTGTGCCATCGAACAGCGTGTCGGGGGCGGTGAAGTTAACCATTCCGCTCAAGGAGTTGCCCTGGAATACCGCAGAGGCGTTCTCGACGGCCGCAGGCGCCCCCGCCTCGGCGGCAGGGATGGCAACCACCAGACCAACCACCTCGTCATTGTTCGGGAAGTCATAGACCTTCGTGGCATTACCTGTGGTCAGGTCCACCTCGCACAGGAAGCCGGTCTCGTCGGCCGGACATACAGTCCAGAACATACGGCCCGACGCGGGATCGATCGTTGAATCAGTCATATACTGAGAGAGATATCCGGTAGCTCCGATGTCGGTCACGGCTCCTGTGGTCTTGTCTATCCTGGCAAGAACCGAGCTGACCATCTCATAGCTTTCTCCACTCTCTACATACTCGTTATATATACCATAGAGCTGACCATCCTTGCCACATGCGATGGAGTTCCAGCCGTAGATGCCTTCGCCCGGAGCAAGCACGCCGATCTCGGTCGGCTCGACTCCGTTGTCGAACGACAGTGTTACAAGCTCGTCAACGCCCTCGACGTTCAGTACGGCATAGATCGTTCCGGTGGTCGGGTCCGTAGTCATCGAATAGGTATAGTAACTACCACCCTCGGACAGTACCATCTCTCCGGTCTCGACGTCCATTCCCTTGTACTCCAGACCGATAACCATTCCCCAGAACGACACTACCTCACACCAGTAGTACACTCCGTTCGAGAGGGTTCCGCCATAATTGGCGCTTGGACCGGGCTGAAGCAGCTCGAACTCCTGATTGGACGACGTAGGAACAGTGTACAGTCCGACGGGAGCGTATTCCTCGCTCCAGCCATCGGCGTATGTCACTGATCCCCAGAGTTCGGGGAGATTGCCCGCAGCGGCAGGGACCACGCGGCCGGCACCCCTGACGGGAGCCTTGGCCACTTTCCTTGCCGATGCCAATCGATTGGCTGACGATGCGTTAGGTGTACGGACTTTGCCGGGCACGAATCTTGTCCCCTTCTTTGCCGGGGCATTGGTCCGCGCGGGCTTTGCCTTCATGGCGACGGCAGACTTCGCGCCTGTCTTCGCTGACAGTTTCACAGCGGTCTGGCCGGCTGCTCCCGCGTTGGCCACGGTGCAGAGAACCATAATGACTGAGAAAATCCAGGTCAAAACTTTACTCATAAAAAGAAATTTGATTAATAAATTGGGTAAATTGTGTGTGTTAATGTGTCTCAGTTAAGTACTGTTACTTTTATTTCTAAATATTTTATTGTGTTTTAAGCGTTTATGTTTATATTATCTCTAGCGTCGTGTGTTGGTTGTTTTAACCTTTGTTAAAGCGCACATAATATAAACGCAAAATTATGTAAAATGGATTAAAAATCCAAAATAAAAATGCAATAATTCTAAAAAAATGTAAATAATATACACCAAAGCGTGGCACGGAATACAGAAACAGAATCCTGCCGGCATTCGTTTCCGGCAGGATTCTGTTTCATTATACTTGAATTCCCGATATGGAAAGACTCATCCAATGGTTCGGGCAATCCGCATACGGATCATTATCACTCTCCTTTCTTGGCAGCCTTCTTCGCGGGCTTTGCATCTGCCTTCTTGGCGCAGGGCTTACGGCCCCGTTTCTTAGGAGCCTCCGCCGGAGCCTCCACATCCGCTGCCTCGACGGGCACCACCTCAGTGACGGTGCCGTTCTCCTCGCTGGTCATCGCGCGCAGGGACTTCACCTCCTTGTTGAGCGACGTGATCTCCGAGGCCTGATTGCGGATGGTGAGCAGCAGCGAGTTCAGTTCCTCGTTGTCGATGCTCTCGGGATACTGCTCCTCTACACGTACCAGGAAGTCGGCCAACACGTTCATGTAGTTGGTGAACGCGGAGAACGGCGAGTCGTACGGACTGAACGCGGCGTGGCTTGCGCCGTCGGCCAGGTTCTTGGTGCTCATGTAGTAGAAGTGGTCAGAACTCTGCAGGTATTCCCAGTCCTGCTTCAGCATACGGTCGGAGCAGAGGCTTACGCGCTCGGCCACGGCGTACAGTTTGTTCAGAGCCTCGTTCTGCAGGTCGTTGCCCTTCCATGCCGACACGTCGCGGGCCTCGTCGATGTCGCTGATGGGGTAAGGCACACTCAGCATACCCACGGGCTTCAGGGTGGCTACCACCTCGCTCGGAGTGGAGAAACGTATGTTACGCTCGGCTGCGAACTGAGGCAGAGCCTTCAGGAACATGAAGATTCCGGTATTGGCCGGCAGGAACGAACCGAATGTGTCCATGGAGAAGTGGAGGTTCACCACCTGCTCCTGCTCGGGCAGGGCGGCAATCCAGTCCATATACTTGTCGGCAGTCAACGGATATGCAGGCCACTCCGGGTTGGCGAAGTTGCGCGCCACGTCGTCCGACAGTTTGTCGTTGGTGAGCAGCAGCTTCAGGTTCGGGGCGGTCTCGGCCTGATAGACATAGTTGGGCGACTTCCAGCCCAGCACGTGTTTCGCGCCGACGGTGACGCATGTCTCGAAGCCCATGGCTGCGACCTCGGTGGCGATGTCGTCGTCGTAGATCAACTCCGTGTTCACGAATGTCACGGGTTTCTTGCCGAACAGGTCGTTGATCATCAGGTCATGCTTGCGCACATCACGCATGAATTCCTCGGCATCCTCCAGGCTGGCAAGCGAATGGGAATAGGTGCCCGACATGAACTCCACGCAACCGGTGTCGGCCAGTTCCTTGAGTTTGTCGATCAGTTCGGGGACATAGAGCTGCATCTGCTCGATGGCCGTGCCGCTGATGCTCAGCGAGCACTTGAACGCGCCGTTGGTGTTGCGGATCATCTCCAGCAGTGTCTCGCACATCGGCATGTAGGAGTTCTCGGCAAGACGGGTCATGATGTCGTCATCGGAGAAGTCGTCGAAGTAGTAGTGGTCGTTACCGATGTCGAAGAACCGGTAACGTTTCAGCCGGAAGGGCTGATGTATATGGAAATAAAAACAAACTGATTTCATGATCTTCCTTATTGCCGGCACGCCGCCGTTGGCGTGCCGCGGTCCGTTATGTTGTTATCTGTTGTTGAGTACCTGATTATAGATGTCGATTACTTTCTGGCCAGCCTTCTCCCAGGTGATACCATGTATCTCCTCGATACCCTTGACGCGCAGGTAGTCGTGGAATGCGGGATAGGATACCAGCGCGTGCATGGCGTCGGCCATTGCGTCAACGTCCCAGTAGTCGGTCTTGATGACGTTGGTCAGGATCTCTGCGCAGCCGGACTGCTTGGACTGTCTCTTATACACATCTGACGCTGCCGACGATAAGGCTC
>ENA-OYXU01000652-OYXU01000652.1-human-gut-metagenome-genome-assembly--contig:-NODE-652-length-13372-cov-5.684388_pt1 | contig 13372 bp, 6 predicted proteins | sample MGYA00243243_ERZ653435 | MGnify/ENA primary metagenome ERZ653435 (study PRJEB26926, sample SAMN06165113) | human gut metagenome | biome: ENVO:00009003; feature: ENVO:2100002; material: ENVO:00002003... | reverse complement strand
GGATGACCGTGTGCTCAACTCTATCAACTCTACATGGGATGCAACAAGCCGCGGTACGTATCAGAACAGAATACAGACAGGCAACCCGCTCGGTTCCATTTATGGTTTCAGATATAAGGGTGTTTACCAGTATTCTTACGATTATCTGACCAATCTGAAGAAGGAAAACAACTGGACTGCCGCCGAGTTTGAGAATGAAATCAACACCCGTCTCGCTGCCGGACAGACATTCCCCGTGGTGGTGGGCTCTAACGGCAGGGTTGTGATGAACAGCCAGGGTGACCCGATGCAGATGAAGTATAACTATGATGCCGGTTCGGAGACATACAACTTCCAGGGTGGTGACGCCATCTATGAAGATATCAACCACGACGGACAGATAAACGCTCTTGATATCGTATACTTGGGCAATTCTCTGCCGAAGGTGAACGGTGGTTTCAACCTCACGTTCCGTTATGGCAACTTCAGCATCAAGACACGTTTCATGTACCGTTTCGGAAACAAGGTGGTTAATCTGGCACGTATGGAATTGGAGAAGATGTTCAACACTTACAACCAGAGCGCTACGGTGAACTACCGTTGGCGTAAGGACGGTGACATCACGCCGATGCCACGTGCCATGTACAACACTGCCTACAACTGGCAAGGTTCGGACCGCTATGTGGAGGACGGATCGTTTGTGCGTTTCCAGAACCTGCAGGTGTCTTACAGCTTCCCGAAGAAGATGATCAAGAGTTGGGGACTGAACAATCTGCAGTTGTACTTCTCTATGAACAACCTCTATTGCTGGACGAAGTACAGCGGAGTAGACCCGGAGGTTACCATTGGTGGCTGGGGTAAGGCTGAAGACAAGTCGCAGACACCGCGTTCCAAGTCGTTTACAGCATCTATCAATATCGGATTCTAATAATGTATATGACAATGAAAAAATATATATCGATAGTATTGTCAGGACTCTTGATGTGTTCCTGTGTGGATACGGTTATCTTGCCTGATGACAAAACAGTGGACGAGGATTTCTGGAAATCCAAGTCTGATGTGGCACTTATGGTGAACGGTGCTTACAAGTCGATGATCAACACCGACTTGATGATGAGACTGGTTGTTTGGGGAGACATGCGTTCGGATGAACTTCTGCCTGTGAACAGCATCAGCAATGCCATGGCAACGAGTCTCAACGAAATCAATGCCGCTTCAATACAGACTACCAATACTTTCAACGATTGGGCAACATTGTATACGGTTATAAACAACTGTAATATAGTGCTGGAGAAGGCTCGTGGCGTGATGGATGTCGACCCTTATTATACCGAGGGTGACTATCTGGTTGACCGCTCGCAGATGTTGGCACTGCGCTCGCTCTGCTATTTCTATCTGGTGCGTAACTTCCGTGATGTACCTTATTCGGGCGAGGCTTATATGAACAGCAGTCAGGAGATGATGATTCCGCAGACTGCACCGGCAGTTGTGCTCCAGCACTGTATCGATGACCTCAAGGAGGCTGAAACGTATGCTTTGGCTCCCGACGCCTATACCGATTGGCGTGCCACCGGATGGATAAACCGTGACGGAGTGCGTGCCATACTTGCAGACATCTACCTCTGGCGTGCAGCCGTGACACACGACATGAGCGACTACGAGGAGTGCAGCCGCTACTGTGACCTTATCATCGAATCGAAGAGGAGCCAGGCTGCGGATATGTTTGGACAGCAGGCACAGGGTGATTACCCGCTGTCGGCTGGTAACATTGCTTTCTCAAACCTGTTTGTCGTTCAGAACGCGTCTGAAAGTATTTTCGAGTTGCAGTTTAACCCAACCAACAGTAACACCGGCGTGTGCCAGGCTCTGTACAAGTGGAGAAACAACTCTTCAACAAACGGTTACATGAAGGCTTCGCGTATCTTCGGAACCATCTCGACAACCAATGTTTATGACAAGACGGGAGACTTCCGTTTCGCGGACAACTGCTTTGATGTGGGCAAAGACGAAACTGATTATTTTGTGAGAAAGATGATCGAACAATCAATTGTGTTCCGTGGCAACCCGGTGGGTGCGGCAGGTTTTGCATTTAACATATCACGTGCTTATGACAAATATGACCAGAACTACATCTTCTACCGTCTGACCGACGTGATGCTGATGAAGGCAGAGGCTATGGTTGAGATGGCTGGTAAAAAGATGGATGACGCCAACGCAATGGCAGATCCGGATAACCCCGATAAAGACAATCCGCTCATGAAAGAAGGCCAGATGCAGATGCGTCAGGCTTTCAACATAGTCAAGGCGGTTAATGACCGTTCCATCTATGAAGGCAGCCTCGGTAACGACTCGTTGCGTTATAACAACTTCCCCACCAAGGCTGCCATGGAAGAACTCGTGATGAAGGAGCGTCTGCGTGAGCTTTGCTTCGAGGGCAAGAGATGGTATGACCTCATGCGCTATCATTATCGTCATACTGAAGCTGCCGACTATAACCGTACGTTTGCAGAGATTGGAGACGAGGGATATCCCAATTCTTACGATGCCATGCTTGACCTGATGGTAAGGAAGTATTCGCAGGGTTCGAACGGCATCAAGGCCAAGATGAAGACCGAGCCTTCGCTCTATCTGCCGGTGCTGCAGTCGCAGATTGATGTCAATCCTAATCTGAGCCAGAATCCGGCTTACGGAAATTCTAACGAATTTGAGAAGAACTAATAAAAATTTTCAATCATGAAAAAGAATATATTATATTCGGGCCGTGGTTTTATCAGGTTGGGTGTGCTCGGCCTGGCGTTGGGACTTGTTTCTTGTGTGGAAGATCCTGACGAGTCAGACCTGTATACATTTACGGGTGAAACCATAGAGAGCTTTATCGAGAAAGACGCCGATCTGACTTCTTTCAACTACATACTTCAGCGTGTGGGCATGGACCGCATGATGGCATCTTACGGACAGTATACGTGTTTCGCTCCCACCAACGAGGGTGTGGCAAGGTATATAGACAGTCTGTGGACTGACGATAAGGCCATTATACCCCAAAACGGTCTGTTGAGCAACTCTTTGGAGGGGCTGACCGACAGCCTCTGCAACGAGATTGCACGCTATCACCTCACCAACGGTCTTTACACGACCATCGATATGGGCGGTGCCGGTGCCTCTATCTCTACGATGCGCGGTTATCCTATGTCATCGTCGGTAGATGATAACGGTAATACGGTACTGAACAGCGTCGCAGTGATATACAGTGCTGACAATGAGGTGTCTAACGGACTGGTGCATAAGGTGACAAACGTTATTCCGCGTTCCACACGCCGTTTGGGCGATGCACTCGAACGTGAAGGCGGTTTCACAATTTTCCATGAAGCACTTATGAGAACCGGTTTGGTGGATTCCATAAATGCATATGTCAAGGACAAGAAATATACCATTACGGACTACTTTGACACTCAGAAAGCGGGGCGTGCACCGCTTTATCATCCCGAGGAGTGCAAGATTGGTTATACTATCTTTGCTGAGTCGGATGATGTATTGAAGTCAAAAGGTATCAATACTTTTGACGATCTTGTCGCTTATGCCAATGAGACATACAGAAATGCTTCGTCGTGGTACCATTATCTTAATGAAATGGGTGTCACTGTGAATACCGGTACTACGGATGAGGATTTCAAGCAGCAGTTCAATGCGCTGCACATGTTTGTTGCATACCATATTCTGCATTGCTCCATGGCACAGGACCAGCTTGTGTTTGAAAACAAGGATGGTGTTTCACCGGCCGTGTCGAAATGGAACTATGTGAACGGCGGACAGCCTTATGACTATTATGAGACATTCCTGCCAAATACTCTCGTGAAGATCTGGCAGCCGCTGCCCGACAAGAATCTGTACATCAACCGTTATCTTGCAAACAATACCCTGACCGACCAGGTGGGCACTATGGGCTCGGCGGCAATGCACGCAGAAGGAGCGAAACCGGGAGTGAAGGTGGAACGCAAGGATATCATTGCACACAACGGATATATACATCCCATCAACGATCTGTTGGTGTACGACGAGGATGTGCCCAGAAAGGTGCTGAATGAGCGTCTGCGTTTCGAGGCCACAACATTCCTGCCGGAGTTCATCAACAACGGCTTCCGTTATATGAGCATACCCGAGGTTGCCATTCTTAACGGTGGCGGCTCGGGTGACCGTCTGGCCTTCCCGTTGGATTTCTTTGACAATGTGGTATGTTACAACGAGCAGACAACCCTCAGATATAATGTCAAGGGTGACTACCGTCTGTATCAGGCTGACTCTTTCCAGGGATGGGGACAGTATGACTTGGCCATCAAGCTGCCTCACGTGCCTACCGGCAACTATGAGTTCCGTCTGCTGTATTCTCCTATGGATCATGGAGGCATGATGCAGTTCTATCTCGGTAATTCGAGTGACCCGCAGTCGATGCTTCCGCTTGACATTCCGCTTGACGTGCGTATTCCTAAAGATGACCCGCGTATAGGTTGGACAGCTTTCTATGAGGAGGACGATAAGGGCGTGGCCTCGGATATAGCCATGCGCAACAGAGGATATATGAGAGGTCCTTGCAGTTTCCGCGGTCACCCCGACGGAACGGGCGATATGGAGGCAAATAACGGACGAGGTGACGGTAATACCATCCTGCGCCGTATCCTCTGCCGTCAGGAGTTTGTGCAGAGCAAGGACTATTGGTTCCGCATCAAGAACGTTATCAGCGATGATACCGACTTGAAGTGGCAGCTTGACTTCATTGAACTTGTGCCGCTGAATGTGGTGGACAATAATGAATTCTCTGAGGACTGGTATTAAACATAAAAAAATTAGTACATTATGAAATTGAACAAATATACAGTGATGATGGTAGCGGCAGGTTTTCTGTCCGCTACATCATGCACCGACTTCGATGACTATAATGAAACGTATGTAGACGTTAACCCGTCTGCCGACAAGACTCTGTGGGAGAATATAACATCCAATCCGGAGCTCACGAGTTTTGTAGATCTTGTCAAGAAAGCCGGATTTGATAAAGAGTTGCAGGGCAACCGTTATTACACGGTGTGGGCACCGGTGAATGACGCATTGGTCAATTCGCCGTATTTCGACGCCGACTCGGCTGTTGTGCTCGAGCGCTTCGTCAAGAACCATGTGGCCGACTACAACAACGGTGCTGTGGGTGCCATCGACGGACGTATACACACGCTGAACAGGAAGTCGATAGAGTTTAAGGGGAGCGATTCGTCTTATTTCTATTCGGATGTGCCTGTCAAGAAAGCCAATGTGCCGGGCATCAACGGCTTGTTGCACACTCTTGACGGTGTGGCCCAGTATTATCCCAATGTCTATGACTACATATCACTGGGTGGCAACGGCATCGATTCTGTCACTGCTTACTTCAAGCATTATGAGGACAGTGTCCTTGACAGGGAGAACAGTATTATCGGACCGATTGTCAACGGTAAGCAGACTTACATTGACTCTGTGATGATCAAACTGAACTCTCTTACCGAACTGTTCGACGCAAACTTGTCGAATGAAGACAGCTCTTATACCGTCATCCTGCCCAATAACGATGCGTGGATAGAGGCTTACAATCGTATCAAGCCCTATTACAAATATGTAACAACTCTTAAGATGCAGGATCTGGGCAATGCTTCGGGTAGCACCATTCCTACGATAGGGCCGGACGTTACCGATGCAACATTGTTGCAGCAGCACAGTGACTCACTTGTAAAAATGTCGGTGATGTCAAATTTCATCTACAGTAACAACAGCGAGTATAACAAATGGTTGGAAAACGGCACTCCGTCAGCTACGGACACTCTTTATACCACACGTGGCCGCAAACTCTCCAATCCTGCCGAACTGCTTGCCAGAACAGTAGAAACGGAACCGATGAGTAATGGAAGCGTAATAATTGTGGATTCCATCGCTGCTCTCCCGTGGGAGACATACGTACCGCAGATCAATGTCGATCCGAGTAGAGATATGGGTCGTGTGCTCACCGGTACGGCCCATAGTGCAAGCCTTGGTGTTCGTGATTGGATGGAAGAAACGGGTTTCGGTAAGTTCGATACAGAGCAGATAGAATTCATTTGGGTTGAGCCGAGCAGCGGTATGGCCAAACCTGAGCTTGATATTTATCTGCCCAACGTGCTGTCCACCACCTACGATTTCTATTGCGTGTTCTTGCCGGCATCTATAGTGAATAGTTCAGAAGTGGGGAAACCGAATTATGTTCAGTTCACTCTCAATTATTGCAATGACAAGGGCAATCTGACTGATTATAAGTTTGAGTCAATGGTGGAGGACAGACCGGAAGATGCGAAGACCAACAAGAATGCTTTTGCCAATGACATCAGCAAGGCTGACACTATCTATATGGGTCGCTTTAAGTTCCCCGTGGCTTACAGAGGTTTGAGCCGCAGTGACAACGCAAGGGAGCAAGTGCGTCCCAATATCAAGATCACGTCTCCGTTCTCACAGTTCAACCAGAACTTGATGAAGAAGTATACACGTGACATTTGTATTGCGGCAATCATTCTCAAACCGGTGGAGTTGACCGAATTTGAAAACAAAGAAACTGAAGAATGACAATTATGAAAAGCATTATAGACATATTGCAGAAGTCGGGTCTCAGACTCGCTATCTGCACATTGACATTGGGTGTCGGCTCTATGGCATTTGCACAGACTGATGGAGACGACGGCTTGATAGATGAAGAGACAACTGTAAAGAAGCCCAAGCGCACTTCGGTTGCACCTAAATATCCCACAACGGTACTTCATGGTGTGGTGGTGGACCAGGTGTCGAAAAAGCCATTGGGTGGTATACAGATTCAGGCTTTGGGATACAAGGCCTATACGGCAATGACCGATGATGACGGAACGTTCAGCATCAAGGTTCCTACGTTTGTCACATCTCTGTATGTGCACTCTCCCGAATACCTCGCACAGCAGGTGGGAGTGGTGGCCGGCGACTCTACACAGACTATCCGTGTTGCCATGCTCAGTGACAAGTTCAGAAAGATGTATGGCGAAGGAACGTCGTACACCGCCGCATCTTCTTTCACATCAGAGCAGGAAGCTTTGTCCGTGGAATCGGAGATAGGCAACAAGCTCGGTGCCGACGTGCATACTACAACCCGTTCGGCTGCTCCCGGCATAGGCTCGGCCATGTTTATCCGCGGTCTTAACTCTATCAACGCCTTGGCCCAGCCGCTCGTTGTCATTGACGGTGTGGAGCAGGACTTGCAGCTCAACCGCGTGTCTTTGCATGACGGACAGTTCAACAATGTTCTTGCCAACATCTCTCCCGATGACATAGAAAAAGTGACTGTTCTCAAGAATGCCACAGCCCTTTATGGTGCACGTGGTGCCAACGGTGTTATCCTCATTGATACAAAGCGTGGCCACTCAATGGCAACACGTATCGATGCCAATGTGTGGGTGGGCGTTTCGCTGAAACCGCAGACACCCACATTGATGGATGCAACGCAGTATCGCAGTTATGCCACCGAGATGCTCGGTACGATGCCTGAGATAAAGAAGCTGTCGGCCAACGAAAAGATCAACTTCCGTTTCCTCGATGACAACCCTGACGGTTATTACTATCACATGTACCACAACAACACCGACTGGAAAGACGAGGTTTATCACAGTGCCCTCACGCAGAACTACAGTATCAATGTGCAGGGAGGTGATGCCGTAGGTATGTACAATCTCTCGGTGGGATATGTAGATGCAGAAAGCACAGCCAGGGAAAACGGTTTTGAGCGTATGAATGTGCGTTTCAACACCGACATCAGCATCACCGATTTCCTCGACACCAAGTTCGATATGTCGATTTCGCGTACCAATGTTGATGTGTTTGATGACGGTACTCCCGCCGACCTGTCGGCCGGAACAATCACGTCACCTACATTCCTGTCGTACATCAAGTCGCCGCTGTTGAGCCCTTACGAGTACAACTCGGTGCTTGGCAGCTTCTCATCGCTGCTCTGCGATTATGATGACCTCTTCAGCCAGTTGGGCGAAGGCTATTCTTTGGCCAACCCTTCGGCCATTCTCGCCAATGCCTCCGGTGACAACAAGAACCGTGCAGAGACCACATATTTTAATGTGCGTGTGGCTCCGAGATTCACTTTCGGCGATTTCCGCATAACGGAGACGGTGAGCTATACGCTCAACCGCAACGCCCAGCGTTACTACCGTCCTTACGGCGGTGTGCCCCCGTTCATGGTTGAAGGTATCGGCCGTGTTACCAGTATGACGAGATCGCTCTTCTCCAAGGAGACCAACTTCCTGACTGACACTCGTTTGGATTGGGGACATCAGTATGGCAAGCACACCGTTGCAGCTTTCGCCGGATTCAAGTACAATTACTTCTCGTTTGATGCCAACAACCTGTCTACAGAGTACAACAGCTCTACCAATGACAAGAACCCGACGCTGTCAACCTCACCTTATCCGGGTTTGAGTGGTGACAACGATATCTGGAAGAACATGCAGTGGTATGGCAATGTTGACTATAACTTCATGAACCGTTACTTTGTAACACTGTCGTTGCTCGGTGAGGCCAACAGCCGTTTCGGTGAAAATGCAGACGGACTGGATATGTTCGGTGTGCAGTGGGCCATCTTCCCGAGTGTACAGCTTGGTTGGGTGCTCACCAATGAAAGCTGGTTCCCGAAGAATGTAGGTATCGACTATCTGCGTGTCAACGCCGGTTTCGATGTCAGCGGTAACGACGGCATCAGCAACTATGCAGCGCGTACAGGCTTCACTTCTGTAAAGTTCAATTCGCAGCTCAACGGTATGCAGATTACCAATATAGGTAATGACAAGATTCAGTGGGAAACGACACAGAAGTGGAACTTCGGCTTCCAGGCTAATATGTTGAACAACCGTGTAGGTGTTGGTTTCAACTACTTCATACACAAGACCAGCGATCTGCTTACGCTGAAGACCCTGGCCACCCCGATTAGCGGTATCAACAAGTATTGGAGCAATGGCGGCGAACTGGAGAACACCGGTTTCGAGGCTAACTTTGACTTCAAGCCCATCGTTACCAAAGACTGGAAGGTTGAGATAGGTGCTACCGTAGGTCACTACAAGAACAAGGTAACGGCCCTGCCCGACGGCGCATACACCACATCAGTATACGGTGACAACAACATCATCACCTCTGAGGGTAATCCCGTGGCAATGTTCTATGGTTACAAGACTGTCGGAGTGTTCTCTACCGATAAGGAAGCATCGACAGCAGGCAAGAACGGTTATCTCTATATGGAAGACAACACCGGTAAGGCTTACAATTTCGGTGCCGGCGATGTTCACTTCATTGATATAAACAATGACGGAAAGATTTCGGAAGAAGACAAGACCATCATAGGCGATCCAAATCCTGATATCTACGGAAACATATTCGCTACCGTAAACTGGAAAGACCTTACCCTCAGCCTCGGATTCAACTACAGTCTTGGCAACGACGTGTACAACTATCAGCGTTCTGTGCTTAACTCTGGCAGTACCCTTTACAACCAGCAGGTGGCCGAGACAGGCCGTTGGCGCTATGAGGGACAGCAGGCTATCTTACCGAAGGCTGCTTATGGCGACCCGATGGGCAACAACCGCTTCAGCGACCGCTGGATTGAGGACGGCAGCTATCTGCGTCTGAAGACTGTCAATCTGAGCTATCGTGTGCCCGTACCCGCCACATGGACATGGTTGCAGGGACTTACCGTATGGGGAGAGGCTCAGAATCTGCTCACCTTTACAAAGTATCTTGGCAGCGATCCGGAGTTCAGCATAGGCAATGGTGTGATGTTCCAGGGTATCGACTGCGGCAACCTCGCGTTGGGACGTAGTTTCACTTTCGGAGTAAAGATTAATCTCTAAAATAAACTGTAACAATGAAGAAGATATTTTTATCAATAATGACCATATTCAGCATATTCGGAGCTACTTCATGCTCCGATATGCTCGAAACAGACAGTTCACGTCAGGTCTTCGACCCGTCGCTTGACTCCAAGACGGACTCAATGTTCTATGCTTTCGGTGTGATGCAGGCACTCCAGCAGCTCGGCGACCAGTATGTGCTGCAGGGCGAACTGCGCGGTGAACTTGTTTCTGAGACGGAATATACAGACAACAACCTGCGTCAGCTGATGCACTTCAATGTGACAGAGGCAAATCGTTACGACAGTGCTTATGTTTACTATCGTGTGATTAACAACTGCAACTACTACATTGCCAACCGCGACACCACCTTGTCTAACGGTAGTTCAAATGTTGTCATGCAGGAGTATGTGGGTATGAAGGCTTTCCGTGCCTGGGCTTACCTCCAACTGGCGCGCAACTATGGCAAGGTGCCGTTCTTCACCGAACCGCTTATGTCTGTATCGCAGATAGAGGGCAGCAATTTCCCGGAGTATGGCATAAAGGAAATAGCAGCGGCGTTGTGTCCCGATTTGCGTCAGTACAGCGGTATCCATGTTCCCACTCCGGCCGGCGATCCTATCAATGTGGGTGCATTCAATTTCGGTACCGACAAGCAGATAAGGCGTGAGCTTTGTTTCATTCCGGTGGATGTAATCCTTGGTGAACTTTATCTTGAGGCTGGTGACTATGCCAATGCGGCTACATATTATTCCAATTATCTCATAACGAATAAAAGAGTTTCTGAGCCGATGACATATTTCCCGGGTTCTATCTACGCGTCAGAATTGCCTTCTGATTTCGATTACTCAGCTATGCGTAATAATTTCTATGGAGATTCTTATACTATACAATCGGTGTATAGCAACAACCCAACCATTGACATTATCACATACATCCCGATGGCTGTAAACCGTCTTCGTGGTACGATTTCCAATTTGTCTAACATGTTCGGTTATGATCTTTACGGCACATCTTCAGATGTGGGAGACCGTAATATAGACGAGGTGGAGCTGACTCCTTCGCCCATCTATCATGAGATGGTGGACACTGCAGACTATTATTATTACCGCAGTGTTTCCGGTACCACCACACCGTTGTCGGAAGTGGCAAAAACCAAATGGGCAGACAAGCGTGGAGAGGCTGTGTTGAATGAGACGGGTGAGAATACCGATGTCATGTATCACATGATCAAATACCAGTACAGCAATATCGTGCTTTACCGTTTGACTACCGTATATCTGCATCTTGCAGAAGCCCTCAACCGTCTTGGATATCCTGATGCTGCCTTTGCCATCCTTAAGGAAGGTATCAACGAGCAGCTCATCGCCAACAACAATCTCAAGGTGCGTTTGCCGGAAGAAACCGACGAAGCTTATGAGGAGCGTGCGAAGAACAGCTATATCACTGATGCAACCGTCAACTTGTTGACAAACACCTATCCGTTCCTTTCAACCGAGAACCAGCTGTATTTCAATAGTGAATTCTCTTTCGGTATCCACATGCACGGTGCCGGTGTAACCCATGACGGTAACTTCCCCGGACGTTCACCTTATCAGTTCAATAGCATAGTGGGTGCTAAGATGGACTATGTAAAGGATAGGTTCGGTGTGGCTGTCGGTACTACCAAGCAGGACACTATCAATGCTGTTGAGGATTTGCTCTGCGATGAGTATGCTCTTGAGTTTGCATTTGAAGGCCGCCGCTTCTATGACCTCTGCCGTCTGGCACGCCATAAGAACGAGGACACCACTTACGGTGCCAACTTCGGCGGACGTTGGCTGACCGAAATGTTGAAAAGCAAGAACGTTGACTTGACCGACGAGAGTTCATGGTATCTTCCGTTCACAGGTCGCAAATAAACGACAATAAATAATGTCATTATCCAATCACGCACCGAGGTTTTCTTTGGTGCGTGATTTTTTAACCAAGCCATACTATTATTGATATGAAGAAGACATTCTCTATTTTTGCCATTGCGGCACTGTGTTTGGGTGTACAGGCACAGACAGCGCGCAAGTTTACTGTCAATCTGACAGCCGACGGTAAGGCCAACATGCAGGTCTTTCTGCCTGAGAACCCGACGGGACGTGCCATCGTGGGGTGCCCCGGCGGCGGTTATTCGCATCTCTCGATGCAGAACGAGGGTACCGACTGGGCGGAGTATTTCAACAAGCAGGGCATCGCCTACTGCGTGCTTACATACCGTATGCCCAAAGGCGACCGCACCATTCCCATGAGCGACGCGCAGAACGCCATACGCACAGTGAGGGACAGTGCCGAAGCATGGCGCGTCAGTCCGTACGATGTGGGCATCATGGGCTTTTCGGCGGGTGGCCATCTGGCATCGACCACGGCCACGCATGCACCGCAGGAGGCACGCCCCGACTTCCAGATACTCTTTTATCCTGTCATCTCGATGGATGAGCGCGTCACGCACAAAGGTTCTGTTGTGGGTTTTCTCGGCGACCAGCGCGGTGACGAGAAGCTTGTGCGCGAGTTCTCAAATGACAAGCAGGTGCACAAGCACCAGACGCCTCCCGCCATCATCTTCATGGCCGGTGACGACCGGGCCGTGCCACCGATGACCAACGGCCTGCCTTACTACACGGCTCTCCGCAAGGCCGGCATCCCCGCCGCACTGCACATATATCCGTCGGGCGGCCATGGTTTCGGCTTCCGCTCTTCCTATGTCTACCACGACTTGATGACAACCGAACTGAAGACATGGCTCGACAATCTCCAGCTGCCCAAGGCCGGAGCGCGCCGTGTGGCCTGCATAGGCAACAGCATCACCGACGGGTACGGCATTGACATGGTGGATGCCGAGGGGTATCCCGCACAGTTGCAGCGCCTGTTGGGCCGCGACTATTGTGTGAGAAACTTCGGTGTGAGCGGCCGCGCGGTGCTCAACAGCAGCGACCGCCCCTACATGAAGGAGCGGGCATGGGCCGACGCCAAGGCTTTCTGTCCCGATATCGTGGTGGTCAAGCTTGGCACCAACGACAGCAAGCCCGGCAACTGGCCCGGCAACGACAAGACTTTCCGTGCCGACCTGCAGCAGATGATTGACGAGCTGAAGGCGTTGCCGTCGAAGCCCGTAATATATCTGTGCAACCCCGTTGCGGCGGACACTAAGGGCGACCTAAGCGTCAAGAACATGATTAATGACTCTACGATTGTAAACGGTGTTATTCCTGCCATTGGCAAGGTGGCCAAGAAGAACAAACTGGAAGTTATTGACCTGCGTCCGGTTGTGGATGTAAAGAGCGACCAAATGCAGCGTGACGGCATCCATCCCACAGCCAAGGGCGCGAAGAAGATAGCCGAGGCGGTGGCGGAGAAAATCAAGAAAATTAAGAATTAAGAATTAAAAATTAAGAAAGAATGTCCGGTTATGTGTTTTATGACAATGACACAAACCAGACATTCTTTCTTAA
>ENA-OYXU01000647-OYXU01000647.1-human-gut-metagenome-genome-assembly--contig:-NODE-647-length-13451-cov-5.103389_pt1 | contig 13451 bp, 10 predicted proteins | sample MGYA00243243_ERZ653435 | MGnify/ENA primary metagenome ERZ653435 (study PRJEB26926, sample SAMN06165113) | human gut metagenome | biome: ENVO:00009003; feature: ENVO:2100002; material: ENVO:00002003... | reverse complement strand
GCCTTATCGTCGGCAGCGTCAGATGTGTATAAGAGACAGACATACGTTAAAGTAAAGTTCTTTCACGGTTTGTTAAATCGTGGAATGACTTTACCTCTTCAGGCCATCGAAGCTGCGCCACCAAAGAGCCGGACAGGGGTATGCCGGGTGGTGCCATCATGCCCCACGCCCCTCACAAGCCGTTCCCTACCCATTTTTGACAGCCGAAGGAGGCCTTTCTTTTGAAAAAAGCCGTGTTAATATTTTGCCGTTTGCTCCGTTTGCAGTATCTTTGCAACGCAAAATATTGATACAACGACAGATGAGTACTTTAGACTTCACTCATACTTTGACCCGGACGGTAGACAAGCTATCCGAGGCAAAATCATTGGAGGGACTTTTTCATCAACACCGTGACGGCAATCCGCTGCCGTCAGGCAAAGCTCTTGAAGAGATAATAGAGCTGTCGCGTGCCATACTTTTTCCCGGTTATTTCGGCAAGTCGTCAGTCAATACCAACACCATCCGCTATCACATCGGCGTCAACATCGAACGCTTGTTCACCCTGCTGTCCGACCAGATTATGGCCGGCCTCTGCTTCACCTGCCCCGCAAGCCACGGCACGGGCAACCCGCAGGCATGCCGGCAGAAAGCCGAAGCCATGGCGGCCGGACTGATAGAAAAGCTGCCCGAGATACGCCGCACGCTGGCCACCGACGTGGCGGCCGCCTACAACGGCGACCCCGCCGCCGAGAGCTACGGCGAGATAATATCGTGCTACCCCGTGATAAAGGCACTCGTCAACTACCGCATGGCCCACGAGCTGCTCGTGGCGGGCGTTCCGCTCATACCGAGGATAATGACGGAGATGGCCCACTCCGAAACCGGCATCGACATACATCCCGGAGCAAAGATAGGCCACCACTTCACCATCGACCACGGTACGGGCGTGGTGATAGGCGCCACGTGCATCATAGGCAACAACGTGAAACTGTATCAGGGCGTAACGCTCGGCGCCAAGAGCTTCCCGCTTGACGCCGACGGCAACCCGATAAAGGGTATACCGCGCCACCCGATACTCGAAGACAATGTCATCGTCTACTCCAACGCCACCATCCTCGGACGCGTCACGATAGGGCGCGGTGCAGTAGTGGGGGCCAACATCTGGGTGACGGAAGACATGGAGCCGGAAAGCAAGAGATACAACAAATAATAAATAAGGATTACATCAGAAAACAAGGCGACCGGTATGACACCGATGTCAAGCCCTACGGACGTGACCGGACATCACACCGACAACATCAGTCGCGGAACAAAAAGACAAATGGAACAGGAATTTGAACTGATTGCCAAAACATTCATGGGCCTGGAGCCCGTTCTGGCGAAAGAATTGACACAACTGGGTGCAAACAATGTGCAGATAGGACGGCGAATGGTGTCGTTCACCGGAGACAAGGAGCTAATGTACAGGGCCAACTTCCAGCTGCACACCGCCATCAGGATACTCAAACCGATAAGCCACTTCAAGGCGAAGTCGGCCGATGACGTATACAACGAGGTGAAGAAGACAGACTGGACAAAGTTCATCTCACTCGACAAGACGTTCTCCGTCGACTCGGTAGTGTTTTCCGAGGAGTTCCGCCACTCCAAGTTCGTATCATACAAGGTTAAGGACGCCATCGTCGACCAGTTCCGCGAGGCCACCGGCAAACGCCCCAACATAAGTGTGGCCAACCCCGACCTGCGCCTCAACATACACATAGCCGAAGACCGCTGCACGCTGTCGCTCGACTCGAGCGGAGAGAGTCTGCACCGCCGCGGATACCGTCAGGAGAGCGTAGAGGCACCGCTCAACGAGGTGCTGGCCGCCGGCATGATTCTGATGACGGGATGGCAGGGCGACACCGACTTCATCGACCCCATGTGCGGCTCGGGCACACTGCTCATAGAGGCCGCCCTCATAGCCCGCAACATGGCACCCGGACTCTTCCGCAAGGAGTTCGCCTTCGAAAAATGGGCCGACTTCGACAAGGACCTGTTCGACTCCATCTACAACGACGACTCGCAGGAACGCGAGTTCAACCACAAGATTTACGGCTACGACATAGACATAAAGGCTGTGAACACGGCGCGCCTCAACGTGAAGGCCGCCGGACTTACGGCCGACATCGTGGTGAACGAGGCCGACTTCAAGACATTCACCATGCCGGCGGAGAAGAGCATCATGGTCACCAATCCGCCTTATGGCGAGCGCATTTCCACGCCCGACCTGCTCGGCACGTACAAAATGATTGGCGAGCGGCTGAAGCACCAGTTCACCAACAACGACGCATGGATATTGAGCTACCGCGAGGAGTGCTTCGACCAGATAGGCCTGAAGCCGTCGGTGAAGATTCCGCTCTTCAACGGCTCGCTGGAATGTGAGTTCCGCAAATACCAGATTTTCGACGGCAAGCTGAAAGACTTCCGCGGCGACGGCGGCATCGTAAAGACCGACGAGGAGAAGAAACAGATGGCCGAAAGGAAATTCAAGAAGGAGCGCGAGTTCAAGAAACGCACGGACAACAACAATTACGCCGGCGAGGACAACAACGAGGACGGAGACATACGCTCGTTCAAGTTCCACCACCGCGACCTCGACAGCCTTATGGGCCGCGACCGCAAGCGCACCGGAGGAGACAGGGAAAAGAAAAGCTTCGACCGTGACGACCGCAAAGACGGAGGGCGCGACCGCAAGAGCTTCGGCCGCAACGACCGCGGCGGACGTGACAGCAAGAACCGCGGCGGCCACGAGCACTTCGACCGCAGCGGAAAGAAATTCGGCAAAGGCCAGCGCGACTTCGGCAGAAAATCAAAAAGATATGACGATGATGAGGATTAAACACAACATAGCATTATCACTGCTGCTCATGCTGCCACTACCCGCCATACACAACATGCCGTCGGCCACAGACTGCGCCCGGGCACAACAGCTGAAACAGTTCAGTCTGGAAGACCTCAACTTCGGCGGCACCAACTATCGCAACATGACGCCCGCCAACATGTACATCACATGGTGGGGCGACCGGCTGATGTACCAGGACGCCGAGGAATGGGGCACGGTGGACATGAAGACCGGCCGCAAGACCACCACGGCAACGCTCGACGAAGTGAACAAACTGACGGGCGACAACAAGATGCGCTCGGCCATGAACGTGCGATTCCCCTACCCCGACCGCACACTGGCCCTGCTCAACAACGGCAGGGAGCGCATACTCTACAACTGGGATACCAAGACCGTGGAGTGGCGCCAGCCGAGCGCGGGCGAGACCGAAAGCAACTGGAACGCCGCGTCGAGAGCCGTGGCCTTCGTCAGAGACAACCAGCTCTGCGTGACCGGTGCCGACGGCAACACCCGTGTGCTCACCACCGACGGCAGCCGCGAGATTGTATACGGGCAGGCCGTACACCGCAACGAGTTCGGCATAATGAAAGGCATATTCTGGAACGGCGACGGAACACGCTTCGCCTTCTACCGCATGGACCAGACCATGGTGACCGACTATCCGCAGGTGAACACTTTTACCCGGGTGGCCGAAGAGGAGCCCGACAAGTATCCCATGGCCGGCATGACGAGCCACAAGGTCACCGTGGGCATTTACGACATGGCTACGGGCAGCATAACATATCTCGATGCCGGCGACCCGACAGACCGCTATTTCACCAACATAGCATGGGGGCCTGACGGAAAGACGGTCTACATGTTCGAGCTGAACCGCGACCAGAACGACTGTACCCTCGTGAGCTACGACGCGGCAACGGGCAAAAGACTCGATGTACTGTATCGGGAGACAAGCGACAAATATGTGGAGCCGCTGAACCCCATCATGTTCCTGCCGTGGGACAACACGAAGTTCATCATACAGAGCCAGCGCGACGGCTACAACCATCTGTATCTCGCCGACGCGAAGACCCGCCTCTATCCTGAGATGATGACGGCAGAAGCCGGCTTCAAATACAGCAAGTCGCTGAAGATGCAACAGATAACAAAGGGCAAGTTCGTCGTGCAGCGCGTCATAGGCTTCAATACGAAACAGAAGTCTGCCATCGTCGAGGCCAACGCCGCCAGCCCCCTGCAGTGCAACATCTATGCCGTGAACATCAAGAACGGCCACATGACCCCGCTCGACAACGGCCGCGGAGTACATAACGGCGTGCTGTCGGCATCGGGCAATTTACTGTACGACAAATACAGCGAGCCGGACGTGCCGCGCAACATAGAGGTGGTGAACACATCGTCGGCCAAACGCGACATGATATTCAGCGCCCCCGACCCGTGGAAGGGTTATGCCGTGCCGGAATACTCTACGGGAAGCATCAAGGCCGCCGACGGCAAGACCGATCTCTACTGGCGCATGGTGAAACCCGTAGGTTTCGACCCCGCAAAGAAATATCCCACGGTGGTATATGTATATGGCGGACCGCACGCCCACAACGTGGATGCACGCTGGCACTGGTCGAGCCGTTCGTGGGAGACGTACATGGCGCAGAAGGGCTACCTGCTCTTCATCCTCGACAACCGCGGCAGCGAAAACCGCGGTGCGGAATTTGAGCAGGCCACGTTCCGCCATCTGGGACAGGAAGAGATGAAAGACCAGATGAAGGGCGTGGAATATCTCAAGACACTGCCCTACGTCGATGCCGACCGCATGGGCGTGCACGGATGGAGCTACGGAGGCTTCATGACCATCTCGCTTATGACCAACTATCCCGACGTGTTCAAGGTGGGTGTGGCCGGCGGCCCCGTCATCGACTGGAAATGGTACGAGGTGATGTACGGCGAACGCTACATGGACACGCCGGAGACCAACCCCGAGGGCTACCGGCAGGCGAGCCTGCTCGACAAGGCAAAGAATCTGAAAGGCAGACTGCAGATAATCATCGGCATGAACGACCCCACCGTGGTGCCGCAGCACGCCCTGCAGTTCATCGATGCCTGCACAGAGGCGGGCACACAGCCCGACTTCTTCGTATATCCCGGCGAAGGTCACAACATGATGGGACACAAGAGTGTACATCTGCACGAGAGAATTACACGGTATTTTGAAGATTATCTAAAATAACAAGGAACGACATGAAGATATTATTGTTAGGAAGCGGCGGACGCGAGCATGCACTGGCATGGAAGATTGCACGCAGCCCGAAAGTGGAGAAACTGTTTATCGCTCCCGGCAATGCCGGAACATCCGGATGCGGAGAAAACGTGGCCATAAAGGCCGATGACTTCGAGACTCTGAAGACATTCGTCGCCGAGAACGGTGTGAACATGGTGGTGGTGGGTCCGGAAGACCCGTTGGTGAAAGGCATATACGACGATTTCCTTGCCGACGAACGTACAAGGAACATACCGGTAATAGGCCCGTCGAAGGCCGGCGCCGTGCTCGAAGGCAGCAAGGACTTTGCCAAAGGCTTCATGCAGCGCCACAACATTCCCACGGCCAAATACAAGACATTCGACGGAAACACACTCGAAGAGGGTCTGGCTTTCCTCGAAACGCTCAAGGCTCCTTATGTGCTCAAGGCCGACGGACTGTGTGCCGGCAAGGGCGTGCTCATACTGCCCACACTCGACGAAGCGAAGAAGGAACTGAAGGAAATGCTCGGCGGCATGTTCGGCAACGCCTCTGCACAGGTTGTCATCGAGGAGTTCCTCAGCGGCATAGAGTGCTCGGTGTTCGTTCTCACCGACGGCAAGAACTACAAGATACTGCCCGAGGCAAAAGACTACAAGCGCATCGGCGAGGGTGACACCGGTCTGAACACCGGCGGCATGGGTAGCGTCACACCCGTTCCGTTTGCCACAAAGGAGTGGATGAAGAAGGTGAAAGACCGCATCATACGTCCCACGGTAGAGGGACTGGCCGAGGAGAACATCGTATACAAGGGCTTCATATTCTTCGGCCTCATCAACGTAGGCGGCGAACCTATGGTGATAGAATACAACTGCCGTATGGGCGATCCGGAGACGGAGAGCGTGATGCTCCGCCTGAAGAGCGACATCGTCGACCTGTTTGAGGGTGTGGCCGACGGCGACCTCGACAAGCGTACTATCGAGTTCGACGAGCGTGCGGCAGTGTGCGTGATGCTGGTCAGCGGCGGTTATCCGCAGGAATACAAGAAGGGTTACCCCATCACCGGCATCGACAAGGTGGAGGACAGCATCGTCTTCCATGCCGGAACAGCGTCAAGAGACGGGCAGACCGTCACCGCCGGCGGACGCGTCATCGCCGTCAGCTCGTACGGCAAGGACAAGGCCGAGGCTCTGCAGAAATCGTTTGAAGAGGCGCAGAAAATAGATTTCACCGACAAGTACTTCCGCCGCGACATAGGGGCGGACCTGTAAATAAACTAAGAGTTGAAAATTGAGAGTTGAAAATTGAGAGTTGAGAATTGAGAGTTATGATTAGCTTTAAGAATTTCTTTAAAAACCTTTGGACAATTAATTCTTTATGCCGCATATCATAATTATCAATTATCAATTCTCAATTTTCAATTATATCATGGTATGAAGAGGGTACAGAACATAATTTCAGAAAGCAGGCTTACGCTGCCGGTGGTGGCGGCGTATGGCATGGCGGTATGGGCGGCGGCGGGACTGTTTCGCGAACAGTGGTGGATACAGTTGGCTTGTTTTGCCCTGTCCACCTACCTCATGATAGAACTGAACAACAGCAACGCCCTGATACGCATATACAGCCGCATGGTGTCGTGCTCGTTCATCGTCCTTTCGTCAGCAATGTGTTTTCTGTTCAGTTCCATCGACCAGGCGGTGGCCGAACTGTGCGTCATCGCCTCATATATCATGCTCTTCCGTTGCTATCAGGACAGGCAGGCGGCAGGGCGCACATTCTACACATTCGTCTGTCTCGGACTGGCAAGCATGTTCTATGTGCACACGCTTTTCTACATACCGGCCGTATGGCTGCTTATGGCGTTCTACCTGCAGTCGTTCTGCTGGCGCTCGTTTGTGGCTTCTCTACTCGGACTGATAACGCCTTACTGGTTTGCATCCGTATACTTCATCTATCTTGAAGACTTCTCGCTGCCCATACAACATTTTGCTGCGTTGGCCGACTTCCGGTTTCCTTACGACTATACGCTGATAACACCACAGCAGGCACTGACTTTCGCTTTTATCCTTACCATTGCCATCACCGGCACGATACATTATCTGCGCACGAGCTACAACGACAAGATACGCATCAGGATGCTGTACAACTGCTTCATAATCATGAACATTCTGTCAACTGCATTTCTCATCGTACAACCGCAACACTACGACTTCCTGATACGCATGATCGTCATCAACGCGAGTCCGCTGATAGCTCATTTCATCGCTCTTACGCATACCCGCATCACCAACATATCATTCCTGATAATAACGGTATCGGCATTGCTCCTCACAGCATACAACTTATGGATTTCATCATCGATATTCTGATCAACTACGGCTATTGGGGCATGCTGCTGGCCGCATTTCTGGCCGGCAGCTTCCTGCCGTTCAGCAGCGAGGCCGTCATGGTTGCCCTCCAGGCTGCCGGACTCGACCCGTGGGGACTTATCATCTACGGCACCATCGGCAATGTGCTCGGCGGAATGTTGAACTACGGCATCGGCAGAATGGGAAAAACGGAATGGATAGAAAAATATCTGCATGTGAAGAAGAAAGATCTCGACCGCGCCATGCGTTTCATGGCCGGACATGGCGCGTGGATGGGATTCTTCGCATTTCTGCCAATACTCGGCAGTGCCATCACCATCGCTCTCGGACTGATGCGCTCCAACATTCCCATATCGTTCATAAGCATCACCGTGGGCAAGTTTCTCCGCTACCTGCTGCTCGTATACGGTGCAAGCCTCATGATATAAACATCCATTTCACATACATATTATATAATCTGCCCCACCGGTTATGAACAAACAGAATTATGCCGTCATCGACTTCATGCGCTGTATCCTGATACTGCTGGTCATACTTATCCACATCGTACATTTCGGCAATCTCTATCCCGACATAAAGAACGGCATCCTGTCATTCCTCATGCCATCGTTCCTGTTCATAACGGGCTATCTCGTAAACATAAACAAGCCGTTGAAGGCTTTCGCCGTTTACATCGTACGTATCTTGCTCCCTTATCTCATAATGGCGGGCGGTTATATGGTCATGTCGCTCTATCTGCCTGTCAGAGACGGCATTTCTGTGCTCGATGTGCCCACGGCACTGCATGTGCTTTTCGTAACGTCAATAGGTCCCTACTGGTTTCTGCACGCCATGATGGTGTGTGGCATTTGCTATTATGCCGCATGGCACTTGTTCCCGAAACTCAGCGACACGGCAAAATTCTGCCTGCTGGCGTCACTGTTGCTCACAGTGGCCATGTATACTCCTGTCCTCAACGTAAAGTGTGCCGTTTATTACTTTTTGGGTGCCGGTGCACGGCTGTTCATCAAGGATTTCAACCGTTTGTGCCCCAAAACATTTTGGCCGGCCATCCCGTTTGCGTTGATTCTGATGCAAAAGGTATGGATTGACTGGTGGAATATATCGGTGCTGGGCTGTGTGGCGTGTTTCCTGGCTGTCAGTTCCGCCCTTTACGAACATACCGGCAACCGCCTGCGGAAAGCAATGCTGTACATCGGCAGAAACACGCTGCCCATCTTCATTTTCCATCCCATATTCACGATGACGGCAAAATTCCTTGTGCCCGTATTCAGTTTCGACCCTACGGGAATAGCCCACACCGTCTTCACCGTTACCATCTGTCTGGCGGGAAGCATCGGCATAGGTCTGTTGTTCGACGTCACACGCCTGTCATACATCTTCGGGAAAAGACGGATTATGCGTTAGGAGAATAATGAAAATATTGGATTTGTTTCGCGCTTTCCTGAAAAAGTAGTATCTTTGTGAACGCAACTCATTAAAGGTAAGGATTATGGAAATGCAACAGCTGAAACGGTGCCCGATAGGAATACAGACATTCTCAAACATCATTGAGGACGGCTATCTGTATATAGACAAGACGGAATACGTGTATAAATTGGCGCACGGTGATGCGAAATATTTTTTCCTGAGCCGTCCACGCCGGTTCGGCAAGTCACTGCTCACCTCCACGCTACGCAGCTATTTCGAGGGCCGTCGCGACCTGTTCAAGGGACTCGCCATAGACGCTCTCGAAACGGAATGGACGGAATATCCCGTGCTGCATTTCGACATGAGCCGCGCCAAGCACGTCGATAAAGACACGCTTGAGGCGATGCTCAACGTACAGTTGCAGAAATACGAGGAAATATATGGAAGGAATAGCAACCTTGTCACATTGAACGACCGCATGGGCGGACTTATAGAGCGCGCCTGCGAACAGACCGGCCGCAAGGTGGTTGTTCTTATCGACGAATACGACGCACCGCTTCTCGACGTGATGCACGAGGAGCGTGACCTGCCGGTGCTGCGTAACGTGATGCGCAATTTCTACTCGCCGCTGAAAGCGTGCGACCCCTATCTGCGCTTTGTGTTCCTCACCGGCATAACGAAGTTCTCGCAGCTAAGCATCTTCAGCGAGCTGAACAACATAAAAAACATCAGCATGGACGAGCCATACGCCGCCATCTGCGGTATAACCGAAGAGGAGATGCTGGGCCAGATGGACGGATATGTCAGCCGTCTTGCCTCGAAACTCGCCATTACTCATGACGAGGCAGTGCAGAAGCTGAAAGACAAGTACGACGGCTATCACTTCACATGGCCTTCGCCCGACATATACAACCCATACAGCCTGTTGAACGCATTTGTCGACATGAAGCTGAATAGCTACTGGTTCGGCAGCGGTACCCCAACATATCTTATAGAGATGCTGCGCAAGTATGATGTCATACCGCAGGAATTAGGACAGCGGGAAGCCCTTGCCTCTGCTTTCGACGCCCCTACGGAGAGGCTTCAGAACATCACCCCGTTGCTTTATCAGAGTGGCTACATCACCATAAAAGACAGGGACGAAGCGACCGGACTTTATCTTCTCGACATACCGAACAGGGAAATACGTACGGGGTTGATGGAAAGTCTTTTGCCCAACTATCTTGCCTCGCGCACGGAACAGGGCATGACGCTTGTTGCAAAGATGTACCGTGCATTGTTGCACAACAACATGGACGGTGCCCTGTGCCTGATGCAGGAGTTCCTGCTCACGGTTCCGTATTGCGACAACACCAATTATGAGGGTCATTACCAGCAGCTGTTCTATGTCATCTTCTCGCTCTTCGGCATGTACGTAGATGTGGAGGTGCGCACGCCGCGTGATCGCGTCGACATGGTCATGCGCACGGCTACAACCCTCTATATCATCGAGTTGAAGCTCAACAGTTCTGCTGACAACGCCGTAAGGCAGATAGACCTCAACGACTATCCCTCGCGTTTCGCACTCTGCGGCCTGCCAATAGTAAAAGTCGGCATCAACTTCGACGGCGAGAAGCGGACTATTGATGACTGGAAGATAGAAGAGTGCTGAAGCGGTGTGACTTTTACTTCACTTCGGTGGTGAAGAATGGTGTGAAATGGTTGTTTTCTTTCATTGTATAATCAGTACGGTTAAGACGTTATTGTTTTAGCCCTAAAGAACATATCGGTAAGTTTTTTACAGTATATTGGGATACTTGCAAAAGCATCTATCCGAGCGTTTCCGTAAAGTCAAATGAAAATGAAGTAGAGTGGACTTGTTCTGACTCTGCCATGGCGAGAAAACGTAGGATAAAATCCAAGATATTTTTTTGAGTGCTTGCTTAAGAAAATATTTGCATACAAATAATTTTATGATAATGGATAAAACGTATAAGATAGCCGTAGCCGGCACCGGTTACGTCGGACTAAGTATTGCCACATTGCTCAGTCAGCACCATCAGGTGACGGCAGTGGATGTCGTTCCTGAGAAGGTGGAGAAACTGAACAAACACATATCCCCGATACAGGATGAATACATCGAGAAGTATCTGGCAGAGATGGACTTGAACCTTTGTGCCACACTTGACGGCGCTTCTGCTTACAGGGATGCCGATTACGTAGTGATAGCGGCTCCCACCAATTATGACCCGGTCAAGAATTATTTCGACACAAGCCATGTGGAGGAAGTGATTGATTTGGTGCTGGAGGTCAATCCCAATGCCGTGATGGTCATCAAAAGCACCATCCCCGTAGGCTATTGCCGCAGCCTTTATGTGAAGTATGCAAAGAAAGGTGTGAAGCGATTCAACCTGCTGTTTTCTCCCGAATTCCTTCGTGAGAGCAAGGCTCTGTATGACAATCTCTATCCGAGCCGCATCATCGTGGGTTATCCGAAGATAATTGATAACGAGCAGTTTGAAGATGAAAACTGCGTCATCCGTGCCATTGCCGATGTATCTTTCCTTGAACAGTCAGCCCGCACTTTTGCTTCATTGTTGCAGGAGGGTGCGATAAAGGAGAACATAGACACGTTGTTCATGGGACTGAAGGAGGCCGAGGCGGTCAAACTTTTCGCCAACACCTATCTTGCTCTGCGCGTGAGCTATTTCAATGAGCTTGACACATACGCAGAGGTGAAAGGTCTTGACACTCAGGCCATCATCGACGGTGTGAGCCTCGACCCTCGTATCGGCCGGCATTACAACAACCCGTCGTTTGGTTATGGCGGCTATTGCCTGCCCAAGGACACCAAGCAGCTGTTGGCCAACTATGCCGACGTGCCCGAGAACCTAATACAGGCCATCGTGGAGAGCAACCGCACGCGCAAGGACTTCATTGCCGACCGTGTGCTGAACAAGGCCGGTTATTATGACTATTACAACCGTGGCGATTTCAACCCGACAGAAGAAAGACGCTGCGTCATCGGCGTTTACCGTCTTACAATGAAGTCTAACAGTGACAATTTCCGTCAGTCATCCATTCAGGGCGTGATGAAGCGCATCAAGGCCAAAGGTGCCGAGGTGATAATCTACGAGCCGACATTGGAAGACGGCAGCACTTTCTTTGGCAGTCGAATTGTCAACAATTTGGAAGCGTTTAAACGTCAAAGTAACGCCATCATAGCCAATCGTTATGATACTTGTTTGGACGATGTGGCGGAGAAAGTGTATACGAGGGATATTTTCAGGAGGGATTAAATTGTTATAATAAATGGATATATTTTACCACCTAAGAATGCTACCTACTTATTTACGTAGTGCATATATAAACTTTCATTATTTACCTTATAAACAAGCAATACATTTTCCAATCTTTACAAATAAGTTAAAATGTATTAACGGGGGGGTAAAATAATCATTGATAGTCCCCATATTAAACCAGGTATGATAAAATTGGGATATCGAATGGTTGGTGTTTATCCTGATAATGGAATAACTTGGGAGAATATTGGAAGTACTGTTATATTTCATGGTAGAGCAAATATAGGTAGTGATAGTTATTTGTCATTCGGAACCAATAGCGTAGTAGAGTTTGGTGATGACTTCATGTGTAGTGCAAGTCTTAAATTGGTTTCTGCAAAAGGACTCAAATTTGGAAAAAGTGTCCGTATAGGATGGGATAATATTATCATGGATACCAACTTTCATCCTTTGTACAACATGCATACAAATAAATTCGAACCAGCCAGTGGGGCAATAGAAATCGGCGACTTTAATTGGTTTGCAACAGGATGCAGGGTAATGCATTCCGTTAAAACACCTGAGCGATGCATTTTTGGTATGAATTCCATTATTACCAAAGGAAGCATGATGAAATCATATTGTGTCATGGCAGGTAATCCTGTACATGTCATAAAAGAAAATGTAGTAAGAAAATTGGGTGAAGACATAGAACCGTTTTAATATTTTATTAAGAAAATAACATGCAAACAATATTATTATTAGGTGGCTTCGGCTTTATATCGAGTAATATTTTACACTATATAGATGAACACGCCGTTAATTTGTATCAGGTTATATTATTTGATAAATTTCCGGCTCATCATCACGGATTGAAGTTTAAATGTGTAAAAAAAATATATACAGGTGATTTTTCAGACGAAACCTCTATTATTCACATTTTTGAGGAGAATCAGGTTGATTTGGTTTTTCATTTACTTAGTTCTACAGTCCCTGCGACAAGTAACAATGCTCAATATGATGTTGAATCTAATTTAATTTCAACACTGAAGCTTCTTGCTGTTATGGATAAGTTTAGAGTAAAGGATATTGTTTATTTCTCATCAGGTGGGGCTATTTATGGTGACTATTTAAATAAGGTTCATAATGAGGAAGATGCTGTTTATCCTAAAAGTTCATATGGCGTAGTAAAATTGGCGATAGAAAAGTATTTATTATCATATGCAGAGCTATATGGATTCAAAACATTGATTATGCGTCTATCCTTTCTCTTATACACATCTCCGAGCCCACGAGACTACGCTGCATCTCGTATGCCGTCT
>ENA-OYXU01000646-OYXU01000646.1-human-gut-metagenome-genome-assembly--contig:-NODE-646-length-13452-cov-4.906770_pt1 | contig 13452 bp, 12 predicted proteins | sample MGYA00243243_ERZ653435 | MGnify/ENA primary metagenome ERZ653435 (study PRJEB26926, sample SAMN06165113) | human gut metagenome | biome: ENVO:00009003; feature: ENVO:2100002; material: ENVO:00002003... | reverse complement strand
GAGCCTTATCGTCGGCAGCGTCAGATGTGTATAAGAGACAGATGTAAAACTCAATTATCGGTCGCAAAGCAGAAATGGATTTGCTGGAGAAGTTTCCTAATGTTTAACTAAATAAACATCATTGTGAAAATAAAAATTGTATTATTTGTTATTTTACATCTGGCTCTTTCATCGAGGAGTATGGCTGTAAAGGTTGAGACAACAGACAAGTTTGTTGTCTTCTATCCAAATTTCTCTAAAATAGACTTGGTTTGTGGGCAAATGCCCAAAACAACGGAAAGGAATGTTGAGTTCTGTTGTGAAGCTGCTTTTACTGGAGAACTACTCACAGGCTTCAAGCACATGAACATAGCGGACAACCATATCTGTAACGGTGAAATTAAGCGTGGGTATAAGTGCGAAGCCAACACAGGGGGATTTGTTTGGAGAAAGAATGTGTGGAAATTCATGAAGAAGGCGGATTTCCCAGCAACAGCCAAAGACTGGGAAATGGGTTTTTGTCAGCATCTAATCATCAAAGATGGGAAAGTCTGTCCCATTTTCAATAAAATAAAGTCAAATACCTGTTGGATGAATTAAATTTGTATTACCCGTTGGCGGAATTATTCATAGAAGGGCGGTCCGCCCCTTATATGAATGGTTCCGTTATAAATTTAAAAGCTATGTGCCGCAATGAACTTTTAACACTTAATACGCTTGGTTACTATAGAAATTTCTTAGCTTTGCATCCATAACAGTTAATTTTTTATTTGACTAATAATTACTAAACAAATGAGAATAGTTCTATTTTGTTGTATTCTGCTAAACACATGCGTAAGCTTGTCTTGGGCAAAAGGCATTATGTTATATGTCCATAACGGTAAGAGTGTAAACCAGTCATATCGCTATGAATTGGAGAAAGAGATGCAGAAGATTGATATTGACATGATAGTCTATCCCATTGACGTAAACAGGACTGTTGGTGAACATACACTTCGCATCGACTCTATTATCAGAAATTATAGAGAGAATACCGACAGTCTGAGCATATTTATGGTAACTGACAAGGAAGCAAGTTTCGTGGCTCTGGATGTGTTATCCAAGGACACAACCATTGTTGCCCTTATGACATTGTCTGGCACATTCTGCAATGGTGATGATTATTTCTATAACGAAGCTTCAATCAATAAGAACATGAAAATGTTAGATTCAGTATCGTTTGATAACAAAAAGGAGCAAGAGCTAAGGATAGCTTACAAGATGATTTCCCAAGCAAAACAAGGAAAAACATTTAAACAGCCAAAAGGAACTGATGAATATATGCAAGATTTATTTGCCTTACTTGATAGTCGCTACGGGCGTTCACTATTGGAATTCTCTTTGGATGACCACTTAAAGAGAATTCGAACGTGGATTGTTCCTTTTTACCGAAGTAAGAACCAATCGAGCGAACTTGATTTGTATATTGGAAAACTTATGTATTTTGGGGCGTTGTACGGAGTCAAATATACCGAACCGGACGTTTATAATGAAGAGAATGTCGGTTCTGAGATAGCAAAGTATGTGTCTAACCTATTAAACCATTAAGCTATGTACAGAAATGTCATAAGCCTTATCGCTTCTATGTTGTTTACCTGTGAAGCTTTGTGCGACACGGTTTCCTTTGTCTTTTCATCAAACTGTGACACATTGCGTTATGTGAATGTTATATGTCCTGAAGGGAAGAACATGAAGACGATTTTCATCTACGTTAACCACAGAATGTCAAATAGTAAAGAGAATTTTGAATATTACTCTGAACTTACTGACAAACTGCTCAATGAAGGCATTTCATGTTGCTATTATGATAATCGTCTTATCCTGCCTGAAGATTCTGCATCGCCCACCTCTTTGTTTGATATGGCCGATGATGCTGCGGCCGTATATCGTGCACTGAAGACAAACAAACGATTCAAGAACTATAGAATCGGATTCTATGGTGCAAGTGAAGCTGGCAGTTCGGCATTGATTGCAGCCTCAATGGTTCCTAATCCAACTTTTCTTGTTCAGCAATTTGTAAATGTTATTCCACAGATTGAGGATGATTTCTTGCAATATACAGTTTACCAGCTGAATCTCACGGCAATGTTTACAAACCCTAAGTTTTTGGGTATGCCTTACTATCGTTTTGCCTCCATGATGAGGGAAATAAATGAGAAACTAAAGGACAATCAGGTTAATGACACGAAGGCATATGCTCAGACAATCATTAAGAAGTATTTCTCTGATTTCAGCGAAGATAAAAAAGCAATATGCAACCGCATGTTGCCTGGATTGATTTACGACATGGCAAACAAGCTGGGCATCGCCAGGCGGCTTATTTGGAATGCAAGACCGTATTATCAGAATGTAAAGAGCCCTATCCTGTATATCGGCGGTCTTCAAGACACCAATGTTTTCGGCATCCCCAACCTCGTAGAATTTGAAAGAATCATGTTTGAGAATGGACATAAAAAGTTTAACACCATTCTTGTAGACGTAAATCACCAAATGTTGACATCTCAAGAAGTATTTGAAAAAAGATACAGACATAAAGAACCTGTAGGAGTAAAAAAGCGTTTTATATGGGATTCTATTAAGAAATGGATTATAAGTTTATAAATGATTGTAGTGTAAATAATTATAAATGAGTCTTTGAGATATTATGTAAGTGTGGAGCATGAAACTAATGAACGTATATAATCAGACTAATCAGACCGTTGTTTTCCGTGAAATCATTTTGGCAAGTCAGCAATAATGTTTATATTTGCAACAGATTATTCATTCTTCACTTGACAAGGCAATATGGGCAAATTCCTATATCCGGTAGACACCGACCAGTTTGCAGACATACGCAAAGAGGGTAAGGTGTATGTAGACAAGACAGACATGGTGTTTGACCTTGTATGCAAATACAGGTATGTTTTTCTTGCCCGGCCCCGCAGGTTTGGCAAATCGTTGCTGTGTAATACTTTCAAGGCTTATTTCCAGGGACAGAAGGAGCTATTTGATGGGCTGAGGATAATGGAGCTTGAAAAGGAGTGGAAGAAGTACCCAGTTCTGCACTTCACCATGAGCGGGCTGAAAAACCTGACTGTGCCTGAAGCCAAGACGAAGCTTGAGTCTTTGATAAGAGGGTATGAAAGCACTTATGGGCGTGACCCTCTGTCAGTAAGCCCGGGTGACCGTTTCAGAGACCTTATACATCATGCCTGCGGGCAGACAGGCGAGAAGGTTGTAGTGATACTCGACGAATACGATTCCGCCATTATGCGCCTGATGTATGAGCCGGAACCGCTGGAGGCCATGCGCACCATGCTCCGCGAATTTTATCAGGTGCTGAAGGATGAGGGGGCGTATCTCAGGTTCGTCTTCATAACAGGAGTCACCAAGTTCTCTCAGCTGAGCATTTTCTCCGAGCTGAACAACCTTTATCAAATATCCATGCTTGATGAATATTCAGGTATTTGCGGTATCACGCAGGAGGAGTTGGAAACCACACTCCGTCCATGTGTGGAAGAGTATGCGGAATGTCGGAATATCACAGTCAGCACCGCATACACCCTGTTAAAGAAGAATTATGACGGTTACCATTTCTCTGCCAACAGCAAGGATGTCTATGCGCCGTTCAGCCTGTTGCGTGCGCTGAATGACTGTTCCACCAGTCACTACTGGTTTGAGTCGGGCACGATGACCTCGCTGATAGAGCATCTGAGACATTATCCCATCAAAGATGCAATAGAGTGTGACGGAGTAGAAGTGGGAGAGGATGAGTTCAACATCTCGTGCGAACAGGCGGAGACACCTCTGCCCTTGCTTTACCAGAGCGGCTATCTTACCATTGACCGCTACGACTCCATGCTTCGCACCTATACTTTGCACTATCCTAATTTTGAGGTTCGTAACGGTATGGTCAGCGGCCTTATGCCCCTGATACTGAACAGGACAACGGCCGACGGCAACAGCCTGGTACGCAAAATGGCTGCTTCCATTTTCGACGGCAACATATCCGGAGCACTTGTAGCCCTACGTGCATATATCGCAAAGATTCCATACGATATCATCACAAAGAACGAATGGGAGGAAAAGGAGAAGCGTGAGAGTTTCTACAAACTTCTGTTGTACATGGCGTTCTCTATGCTGAATGCGACAGTCGACACCGAGGTGAAGAGCGTTCTCGGCCGTGCCGACGTGGTAATAAAGACCGAGAGCGACATCTTTGTCATCGAGCTGAAAGTGGACGATACCGTAGACCATGCCTTGGAGCAGATTAACGGCAAGGCCTACGCCATACCCTATGAGGCTGGTGGCAGGAAGGTGACACGATGCGGAGTGAGCATATCATCTGAGGCACGCAACATCACCCATTGGCGTATTGTTGACGAAGAAGATAATGTCGTAGACGAGCAGGATTTTTGTTAATGTATGGCAATTCTTATTACAGTTCATTTTATTCAAGCTCTTTTTAGTATATTTGCCGCGCGTAACACATCAAGAAATGCGTAATGATAAAAATTTTATTATATGAATACAAAAACAATCATGACGTTGGCGTTTGCCGCGTTGTTATCACAATCAATCATGGCACAGACAGAATATCCGAAGACGGCGAAAGACGGTACCGTAGACGAATATTTCGGAACACGTGTGGCCGACCCTTACCGTTGGCTGGAGAACGACACCAGTGAGGCCACGGCCCGTTGGGTGGAGGCCGAGAACAAGGTTACAAACGCCTATTTCGCGAAGATACCGTTTCGCGAAAAACTACTCAAACGGCTTAAGCAGGTGGCCGACTACGAGAAGATAGGCACGCCCTTCAAGCGTCACGGCCGCTACTACATCTACCGCAACGACGGACTGCAAAATCAGTCGGTGCTCTACACTATGGACCGGCTTGACGGCGAGCAGCGCGTGTTCCTCGACCCCAACAAGCTCTCCGATGACGGCACGGTGGCTCTCAAAGGCGTCTATTTCTCGCATAACGGCAAGTACGCCGCCTATTCCATCTCGCGCAGCGGCAGCGACTGGGAAGAATTTTTCGTCATCGACGTTGCCACTGGCCGCCTGCTCGACGACCATATAGAGTGGGCAAAGTTCTCCGGCGCGGCATGGCATGGCGACGGCTTCTATTACAGTGCCTACGACGCCCCTCTGGCCAAGGGCACGGAGTTCTCCGGCGTGAACGAAGGTCACAAGATATACTATCACAAGATAGGCACGCCACAGAGTGCCGACGTGCTATTCTATCAGAACCCCGCATATCCCAAGCGTTTCTATGACATATCCGTCAATGAGGAGGAGACGATGGCGTTTCTGACCGAAAGCGGCGAGGGTGCCGGCAACAATCTCTATGTGCGCAACTTGAAACAGCCCGAGTCGCAGTTCATCCAGATGACCTCCGACATGAACTATTATTATTATCCGATAGAGAACATCGGCAATCAGATCATCATAATGACCAACGCGGGTGCACCACGCAGCCGCCTCATGTCCGCCTCGCTGGCCGCTCCGGGCATCAACAGCTGGATAGAGATGGTGCCTGAGAGCGAGAGCGTACTGGAGAGTGCCGACGTCATTGGCGACCGCCTGCTGCTCACCTATTCCAAGGACGCCTCGTCGCATGCCTACGTCTGCGACCTTTACGGCCGCCGTCTCCATGAGGTGACGCTGCCGATGATAGGTTCTGTGGGGTTCAGCGGAAAGAAGGGCGACAAGGAATGTTTCTACGGTTTCGGCTCATACACCGTGCCTACAACCATCTACAGCTATGACATGGAGACCGACAAGAGCACTCTTTTCGCCGCACCCAAGGTGTCGTTCCGCCTTTCAGATTATGTCAGCGAACAGATATTCTACACCAGCAAGGACGGCACCCGTGTGCCGATGAGCATCACCTACAAGAAGGGCATGAAGCGCAACGGCCGCAATCCCGTCTTCCTTTACGGTTATGGCGGCTTTAATATAAGCCTTACTCCTTACTTCTCTTCATCACGCATACCGTTCCTCGAGAGTGGCGGAATATATGCAGTGGCCAATCTGCGCGGCGGCAGCGAATATGGTGAGGAATGGCATCTGGCCGGAACGAAGATGCAGAAGCAGAACGTTTTTGACGATTTCATTGCCGCAGCCGAATACCTTATAGCCAACCGCTACACCTCTTCCGACCGTCTGGCCATAGTTGGCGGCAGCAACGGCGGACTGCTTGTCGGTGCCTGCATGACACAGCGTCCCGACCTTTTCCGTGTGGCGGTGCCTCAGGTGGGCGTGATGGACATGCTGCGCTACCACAAGTTCACCATCGGCTGGAACTGGGCCAGCGACTACGGCACGAGCGAAGACAGCAAGGATATGTTCGAGTATCTCTATAAGTATTCGCCACTGCACAACCTCCGTCCCGGCACAAGCTATCCCGCCACGCTCGTCACCACGGCCGACCACGACGACCGCGTTGTTCCCGCCCATTCGTTCAAGTTTGCCGCCACGCTTCAGGAGTGCCACGCCGGAACGTCGCCCGTGCTCATCCGCATCGACACCAAAGCCGGCCACGGCGGTGGCAAGCCGTTGGCAAAAGTGCTTGAAGAACAGGCCGACATATACAGCTTCATACTCTACAACATGGGATTGAAGTATTAAGCGGCAAGTCCGGCACGGGGACGTATCAGGAAAAAGCATACATCCTCATGCCGGACTAACCGTTTTTTTATTTGTATAAATACAGAAAATAATAAAATTTATGAATAAGATTTTATTGGTTGTCACCGGTGTTCTGATTACCTTTTGCTCCCTTTGTGCTATGCCTGCACCCAAACCAAAGGCACGAATAATAGCCCCCGACACCGTAATACAGTGCCGGCCATTCAATGTCATATATCAGATTGAGAGCCGGCAGCGCCCCGAAATTCCAGCCGTGGCCGACTGCCGTGCAAGCAAGAGGGAGGGAAAGGTCACGGTGAAGGGCAATGTGAGGACGTGGACTTATGAGGTTACGATGGAGACTTGGGGCTCAGACCATCTGATGATAACCTGCCCCGGAGCCGAGACGGTCTGTGTGGCGGTGAAGGAACACGACGTATACGGAAAGGAACTGACCGCCGCGCGTGATTTTCTTGCACGGCGCGGATTTGCGGACAGTCTTGTCCAGTTGCGGCGGCTTGCATCCCTCGACGGCCTGCATCTTTTCAACGACCCGTATAAGGGTTATTTCGTTGCCGTGGCCGACCGGCGGTATGCCGGCCTGCTCGATTGTCCCGTGATGGCCTATGGTATGAGGGGCCCAAGTGATGCGCTATTACGGATATCCGGAGCGTGGCGAAGGGAAGTATATTTACAGGCTACCGGAACAGAAGGAGAAGGAAGACTATGAATTTGACTTCTCCCGACTCTCCGTTGACTGGAAAGCTCTCGCCGATTCCTATACAGAGAACCAAACTGCCGAGGTCGCAGGGTTGTCACGCCTGCTGCAATATCTCGGTTCCGGCAGCAACGCAAAATTCAGTGCTGACAGCACTTCTGCCAATGATGAACCATTCGGCATGTGCCGCCTTATGGCAGTATCCCCATTTCGAGCGCTCGTCTGGTGGCTTCGGCTATTGTCTTTGCGCCGAGTTTGTGGAGGATGGAGCGGCGGTGAAATTCTATGGCTTTCTCGCTTATGCACATTTTCACGGCTATCTCACGGCTCTTGCAACCCGCCGATATCTCTTTTATTATTTCAATCTCCTTCTTGCTGAGGATTCCGTTTGAGGCCATGATCTCGTTGGTCATCTTCTGAAACTGTGGGCTGACGTATTTCCGTCCGTCAAGCACGTTCTCAACGGCCAGCAGCAGTTCTTTGGGGCTTTCGCCTTTCAGTACAATGCCGTCGGCCTCAATGTCGATGATGGTCTTTATGTTCCATAGTTCATCGTGCATGGTAAATACGATTATCGGTATGTGCGGTTGTTTTTCGCGCACCTGCCCTATAAGCTTTATTCCCTCGGCTGTTGTGGGTAGCGACAGGTCGCAGACCATAAGGTCAATGTTGCCGATATGGTCGAACAGCGATAATGCCTGTTCGCCGCTTACGGCCGTGACAGAACTGTAGCCGTATTCGTCAAGCATTGTTGCAATGCCTTTGAGTACAATCGGGTGGTCGTCTGCAACAAGTATTTTGTTCATAATACAATTCAATGTTTTACCGTTATTCTGTATATCTGCCCGTCGGTCTCTGTGCTTATCGTCGCCCCGATATTTCCGGCACGTGCCCGGAGAGTTTGCGTGCCGATGCCAATGTCCTGCGTGCGGTCAGAACCGTTGCCGGACCTGACGCCGTCGTTCTCGACGGTCAGACTGTAGTTGGCTGTGTCGCCGTCGAGCGTAATTGCGATATAGCTTGGCGCGGCATGTCTGAGGGCGTTGCCCACCGACTCCTGCACCATACGGTAAAGTTCGAAGCTGTGTTCCGCAGGTAGTGTTGTCCAGTCGTGGCAGCCCTCGTCCGTGATGGTAATGGAGGTTTCCGGATGACTGCCGTTCATCATCATCACATAGTTGGCCAGCAGCTGACACAGGTTGCCGTCTTTGAACTGTGGCGGCATCAGTTCGTGGGACAGCCGGCGTGTCTTGGCCGTTATGGCATTTATCTGTTCCAGTGCCCTCTCGTTGTTGGCCAGCGCGAACGTCATGGCAGCCATCTCGTTGCAGATGCCGTCGTGAAGCTCCTTAGCTATGCGTTCGCGCTCGCTCTCCAGTCCGCGGATGTAGACCATCTTCTTCTCCAGTTCCGTCTTCTGTCTGAGTTTCTCACGCTTGTACCGCAGCACTATCACAACAGATATGGCGATGATGGCCAATATCGCCGACAAGGCAATCCACGCGAGCCGCTCCTTGCCGAGCCGTTCTATTTCCAGCTCTTTCTGCAGCGTACCGTATTTCACGGACAGTTCGCTCATGTCATCCTCTACCTCGCTTCTTCTGATGGAGTCAATTACATCGTATGCCCGCCGCATCATCGTGTATGCCGTGTGGCTGTCGCCGAGCTTGTCGTAGCATGCGGCACGCTCACTCAGCAGCAGATATTCCTTCTTGCCGTGAGTGCCCAGCGAGTCGATGCGGTTGTAAATATCCAGCTGCTCATGTATTTTTGTTGATATTGTTACCTGATTGATAATCAATGTGTACAAAATGCCTTAGCGCATAATGACACCCAAATAGAACCAATAAAATAAATACTGCCAGTTCTATGCTACAAAAAGCTGTTACCTGCCACCTCTGTTATTCGTATTTCAAGAGAAAAAAATAATGCCTTCCAAAAGAAAAACTGAATGTGGCAAGCTTGGATTGGTTCGTCCAAAATAATAAAAGTTCATTCACTTTAGGATATATATACTAATTGAACGGATGAAGTGAAGCCATGTTCAGCCATTATTTTATCCATTGTATGGTGGTGACAAGAATAATTCTCGACTAGTTTTATCTTATCATATAGCAGTAACAGAAATATGAATTTCATTGTTATCCGAGATTAAACATCCCCTGTTTTATCGGTTTCCAACCATCCCTGTTATCCGATATTCTGTTACTCCTGTATTATAGGTTTTCTTTTTTTGGCTGGCAACATCTCCATATTCTACACACTCAGTCATCAGAAAGAAAACCGGATTATTCACTTGTATGCGTCAGCTACTCCTATTATAAGAAACTTCCCATTCGTAGTCCCGACCGGGCACGTGTATGGACATGACTGGAATGACCTTTTTCAAACTTGTCTTATATGCCTACTCCTTAACTTTCGCACATGGTTCATCATTTTGGCAACCGGGGGGCGGTTCCGTCGCCGTTTCTTTTTTGGCCGGCACATTCTTCAATATAGCTGACGACAGTCAAGCAGGGCCATCTTGATATTCGGAGCATCATTTTTTGCCAGACTTCCATAATGCGGACTGATACGGTATTCATGTCTCGTCCCGATGCGGTTAATGAGAAAGATCCGTACCAATCAGCAGGAACACGACATCTGCATCCTCTCAACACCATGCTGCGAAATTTTCCTCACTGTTCTTCCTGACACCATTTTGTTGTCGAAGTCACAATATTTTTCCAGGATGCAAAGATATAATGCGGCGATGCAGGAGCATCTACGGGACACGTTGTTCTGACCAATGGCGTATTCCGCAAATCTTCCGACATTTTTCTACAAGTGGAAAAATATAGCGTATTTACGGACTATCCTTGGTGCTGCCCTATGTCCGCAATATCAGATTGCATCGTAAAAATTAATTGTATAACTTCTAAAAATTTACAGTCATGAAGAAAGTAGAAAATTCATTCGCAGTAACAGGTTTCGTAGGTCAGGATGCAGAAATCCGTCAGTTCTCCACCGCAAGTGTTGCACGTTTCTCCCTTGCCATCGGCCGCACTGAGAAACGAGACGACGAAGAAGTCCGTGTATCGGCATTCATCAATGTGGAAGCCTGGCGCAAAAATGAGAGCGCATCCTTCGAGCTTCTCAAGAAAGGCACCATGCTCACCATCGAAGGCTACTTCAAGCCCGAAGAATGGATCGACCGAGACGGCAACAAGCGTAACCGCACCGTTCTGGTTGCCACAAAAGTTTATGAACCGGTTGAAAAGCCGGAGAAAAAGGAGAAAGGCAAATCCAAGTCCAAGAAAAAGTCTTGATTCCAATCATCCATCAAACAAAAGCGGCTCCGGCCGCTTTTGTTTTACTCATGGTCGGTACCATTTATACATCCGGTTTCCCCATTATATCATACCCCTGCCATTTATATCAGGCTTCCGAAATTCAGCACGGCCAACCGCTTTACGTCGGCGAAGGTTGGGTATGGCGGACAAATGCCAAACACCATTCCATTTTCACCGTTGAATTTATGGCTTCCGCTAAAAATTCCCGGCTCATGTTTGTCTTATTGCCCTGAGACCATACCCTTTGTGATGCCTGTAAAGACGGATTGACCGTTCCGAAAATCTCTCACGAGAAAAGGGAGTTGAATCAATCCGAATGACAAACTTAAAACTCAAAAGACTATGGAACAGAATGACGAGTACATTGACTTTCCGGAATACGGAAGACAGTGTGAATTGCTTACTCCGTGGAGGGGTTATCACAGGGGAACCATCACAGGACGCACACAGCGCGGATTTATCATACAGTTCAGCAGCGGTGCGGAGATTGAGGTCTATCCTGATGAAATCGAATTTGATTAACTTTTAAAATGTAAGACAATGGAAAAAACAGTAGAACGTATTCCGACCTATGCGCTGGGTTATCTTGTCAACGGAGACCCGACAGGTCTTGAAGAGAACGAGATTGAAATGATTGATGAAGTATGCCGCGTTCAGAAGATTGAAGTGGTATGCCCCATCGGACAAACCGTTGAAGGCGGTTGCCAACCCTATTTCAGTATCGCGCCGATGTTTGGCAAACCGGCTGAAGTCGAGGACTGCATTGTCATCAGTAGAGCATAAACGATGTCAGCCATGAGAGAGGAAATAAGACAAAGAGGTCATGTAATCCTGCAAAGCGATGACGGGGTAAGCATCCCCGTCATCTTCAACAATATCACAGGAAAGAACCTTAAAGGTGCCGAATACCAGACGTACCTGAAAGATATAGTTTTCGGAGAGATGGGGTTCACCCCCGGAAAGGTATCCTACCATAAAGACGGCATAAAGGTTCGTGAAGCACTGCTGCCGGATACCGGGTAGCGCATCCGATGTTGCAGGAACAAATCAGGGAGAACAGCTTTTGTTCTCCTTTTTTGGCAGGCATAGTCTGTTTCTGTCATTCCTCTTGTACCGTTATTCCCTTTTATACAGCCTTACAGCTTTCACCATTCCATTTATATGTCATTTGTTTTCCAGTTCTAACAGTCCCTGTTCCCTCAAGAGATCTGCTTTTCGCTTTTTACGGCAAAGTTGGAGTCCGTGCCGAATGGAAAATCAGGCCTGCGGTCACGGCTGACGCTGTGAATTTGCCTTATCGTCACTTTGCGACTCCCCTGAAATGCCTGAAAATCGAAAAGCAGACCTCTCGAAGGATCGAAGATCCAAAGAGAGGGAAATAAAAAAAATAAAAGTTAGATATATGAGTTACAACAAAGTAAAATCACTTACGGACAATGTGACCGCCATAGAGACGGCACTGGCAATTCACGAACAAGGCAGAACGGCAACCGACACCGAAAAAGAGATATTATCCCGATACTCCGGCTTCGGTGGTATTAAAGATGTGCTGAATATCGGTACTGACAAGCCGGTAGCCGATGACATGGCAGAACAGGTGAAACGGTTACAGGATGTATTACGGAAACACGCTAATGGTGACAGTTCCCTATATGACACGATGATTGAGAGCATCAAATCTTCCGTGCTCACAGCGTTCTACACACCTGCATTTCTCATTGAGACCATAGCCAGCCAAGTAAAAGACACATTCCGCACAAACGGACTGCCGATGCGCACGTTCCTTGAGCCGAGTGCCGGAATAGGCGGTTTTCTCCCTGTCGCCATGACCGACACATACACTTATGCTTTTGAGAAAGACCATATCACCGGACTTATCCTGTCACTGCTGAATGACGATACAACAACGGTGACAGCCGGATTTGAGACCATTTCCGACCAATATATCAACCACAAATCCTTTGATGTGATTGCGTCCAATATCCCATTCGGCAACTTCCGTGTGTTCGATGCGGAACTATGGAAGAAAGGCGGTATATATGAACAATCCACCAAGACCATACACAATTATTTCTTCGTTAAGGCAATGGAGCTTCTGAACGAGGGCGGTCTGCTTGTGTTCGTCACATCAAGAGGCATCGCCGACACCCCCGGCAACAAGTTCGTGCGTGAGTACCTTGTCAATCATGCCAACCTCATAACAGCCCTGCGACTTCCTGATGCGCTGTTTATGCAGACAGGCGGTATCGAAGTCGGCAGTGACCTGTTGATATTTCAGAAGAACACACGGAAAACCACACTCTCATTGAGGGAACGTATGTTTCTGCAAGTGGCAAAAGAAAAGGCTGACGCACAAGGCACAACCACCGAGTATGCGAACAAACTGTTCACAATGCCAAAAACGACCCTCTCCACCGACAGCCGTATAGCCACAAACCAGTTCGGCAAATATGTACGCAAATACCAGTGGGTAGGCGATGAAAACTCAATGAGACAATATCTGTCGGCTGTCCTTAAATACGACTTCGAGAGATATTTCCGTAAGAACCTGCTTATAAATCCCGGACAGGAAGCCACCGCAGGACAGATGTCGCTGTTTGACGGTGTGGGCGGTGAGATTAGCCCCATTGCCAATAAAGGCAGACGCGCCTACACCGAGCCTATGAAATGGTGGATGAAAAACGGTGCGTTGGTAATTTTTGAGGGGCAGGTCGGCACCATTCCTGTCTCTTATACACATCTCCGAGCCCACGAGACTACGCTGCATCTCGT
>ENA-OYXU01000645-OYXU01000645.1-human-gut-metagenome-genome-assembly--contig:-NODE-645-length-13459-cov-4.697851_pt1 | contig 13459 bp, 10 predicted proteins | sample MGYA00243243_ERZ653435 | MGnify/ENA primary metagenome ERZ653435 (study PRJEB26926, sample SAMN06165113) | human gut metagenome | biome: ENVO:00009003; feature: ENVO:2100002; material: ENVO:00002003... | reverse complement strand
GGTAATGCGGGTACAGGGCATCAAAGGGGGCCGGGGCCAGCAGCACATCCTCGTCCTGCAGGCCATCGTCCCAGGCCTGGTCCGCTCCCACGGTGTCAAAAGCATCCGTATCACTGGCCTTGAAAAAGCGTTCCCGCAGCATGCCGTCTGCTTCCCGCAGCCACTCCTGCCGGGTGTGCACGGACACACGGCTGCCGGGCCGCAGTTCCTCGGCGCGTTCCAGCGCCTGTCCTACTGTCATCGTTCCACGCTCCTTTTCAAAAAAGCCCGGCGGGGCATCTCCCTGCCGGGCTCCGGTCCTGTTGCTTACTGTGCCACGTTCTCCGCTGCCGCAATGCGGGCAGCGGTGCGCTCGTCCTGCATCTGGCTGTGTTCCAGCACCTCCGCCACTTCGGGCGGCACCTCCACTTCCACACCGCGGCGGATCTTGTAGTTCACGCCGTTCACGCTGACGAACAGGTCGCCCTTATAGCGGCTGTTGTCCTTGAACAACCGGATGCGCACGTTCTTTTCTGTCATCCTGCAGCTTTCTCTTGTCTTCTGCAACGCCGCAAACTAAATGTGATAATGTTATAGTTCTCCATTCAAAGACAACACCTAAAAGACCTAATGTACCTTCGAGACAGCAGATCTTGTGTGCTTATGAAAATGGAAGTTTTAAAATTCAGTTTGCTATTCCAGAGGGGGAGTGTCGGCTGACTGTAACGGACATGACGACCGGTTTTGCACGTCACTACGTTTTTGACTCCTCGGCTGAAGCTACCGTCTGTGTCGGCACCCTCACGCAGGCCCATATCGAAATCTCGACCGCCAATGGCCACGAATACGAAGGCTGGCTCGGTATGGAACCATGATGAAATTATTTCTTATAAAACCTAATCAAACTTAAATCAATCTAACATGAAGAAAATAGTATGTGCAGTCTTGGCTGCAGCGATTCTGACCGCCTGTTCGGATGAACCGGCCGTTAACTCAGAAATTCCGAAGTGCACGGAAACTTCCGACGGCATCGTTTATCCCAACTCTCCAGCATTCAAATCCTCGCAATCGCGTTCCGGCTCAACTTTTGAAACGGACTGGGAAAATTTCCAAGTTGTAAATATCCCGAATAATGCAGCCGTCCCTACTCCTTGGTCCGATTATACGTCTGCGCCAGGTCTCGAATCAAGAAAAGATGTGAAGAAGGAAGACGGATGGACAATGGTCATGCACACCCTCTCGGAAGAAGGTCAAATCTATGGCAATCCCAAATACATCGTGTTATACAACGAGCGCACCGGTTATCTGAGGACATTCTATTATTATGAAGGCCTCAATACTGAACATACCAATGATTTCTGGTACGTGACCTTCTCCAATCCGAACCAGGCCATCACCAATACTACCTATCCGGTCACGGCAGCCTCGGATTATAGGAACAATTCAAATTATGCCTTTACATCATCCATGAACAACGGTCTGAACAGTCTGTTATGCAAAGGATGGAACATGCTCGACATTCCTCTGGCATACGATCCTAATCTTAGCGGGGATCTCACGATGTACATAGGATTCTATTCAAACACTACTTTTGATGTAAAGCTGTCTTCTGAATCTGTCGGAAAGGCTGAAGGCACCCTTATTACCGATGTAACCAAGAATCCGTTCAACTCACTTGAAAATGCTATTCTGAATGCTTCGGGAGCGGCAGCTAAAACATTTCTCGGAAAGTTCGCTCCTATAACGGACTTGGGACTTACGGACATGATCGCCGGTGGCTTCAAATCGCTCATAAAAAAACCTTTGAACCTTATTTTCAATAAATTGCTTGGCGGTTTTGTAAAGAATGAAACAACCGTTCAGACGATAAATCTTACATATCAGGAGAAAGGCCAGATCACGGGAACCATGAGTGCATTAATGCGATCGGATGCACTTGACATGAATCTCCCTATCGGAGAAAACAAGACCAATGTCAAGCTCGGGGCATGGAATCTGAAAGAAGTCCCTACGATCTATATGCATCCTGTGGGTGTGCTCTATAAAAGATATTACGGCGATATGACGGATGAGAACGATTATCTTTTCTGTGCCTCGGGAAACTATAAGACCGACATTGTCTTCAATCCGCAGTTGGTACCGCACATAAAAAATTACAGAATCAAATGCACGCCTGTGCTCATGGAACCTAAAGGATTCAACATGGCGTTTCTGCCTGAATATCCTGGAGACATGACAGACTGCGGTTCGCTTGGGTCCAATACCGATAATCCGCTAAGGACGCAATATGATTACGACAAGGATTTTGTGGCGCGGACCGATCAGCCCGGAAATACTGATGGCGGCTATGTAACGATATTTGACAACAAGGTTAAAGAATCGGCGACAATATGGAATATATGGGCAAAATTCGGGAAACCCGATCAAAATTCCTACAGATATGACAGTCCGGTGTGGAAATACATCTATGCTCCCGAAAATATAGATCTGATACGTGGCAAGAAATTCTGTGTCAACACTAGATATTATTATCTCAAAGTCACTCTATATGCGGAAATGGAATTTGAGGGCAAGACCTATAATACGATGGAGACGCGCACATATAAGCCGCGCTTCGAATGGGACCCATATTATCTTCAGAGGTATGGAGGAATGACCATGTCTGCCCTGCAGGATTACTGCGAGATTGACCAAGTTCTCAGAGCGATAGATGTTAATGAACTGCCAAAGAAATAATTACAAACAAATCAAATAATAAAAACAAAAAAGAAAATGAAAAAGATCCCATTATTGAGAAGCGTGGCTATAATGATGACGGCCATGGCACTTGTATCGTGTAACGATGACGATAATAAGAATTCAATAGACGGTTGCGATCGGCAGGAATGTGATCTACTGCAACAGATCGGTCAGAGTCTGGTGCTGGATTATGAAGGTAATCCGACAAGCTGGAAAGGTGTAAGCTGGACTCTACCCATACCCTCGACAGGCACGAGATATGTCAGGGGCCTGACGATAGATTCAAAAGCCATGAGACCACTTCCGGAGTCAATCGGCGAACTCTATTTTTTAAAACGGCTTGAAGTAATCGGCAATGTAACAGGGGAGTTGCCCGAAAGTATGTGTAAGCACGGTAACGTTGATACCCTGATAGTAAGCAATACCGATATGCCCGGTCTGGGGAAAGATGCGTTTCATTCAAACATGAAATATGTTTCAGTGAGAGGCAACTATAAGATGGGTACTCTTCCTGCGTCGGTGACCACACTTAAAGGGATCACTGAACCGGCAAGCTTCAATCTGTCGGGGAACGGCTTTTATGGTTATATTCCCGCATTTGAAGGAGTTAATATAGATCTGAGCAACAATCAGTTCTCAATGGTTGATTTCGCGAATGCGTTCAATGCGACCCAAAGCACGAAGGAATCGGGCAAGAAAGAGGTTTATGGCGTCCACATGGCGGGAAATAATTTCAGCCATCTCGTCATTCCGGACAATGTGCTTTCCGACACACTGGCGCTGATCCATCTCGCGGTGCTCAACCAGCCGATAGATTACAGCAAAACGTTCTCGAACATGCCTTCGCAGGCTAAATTGAAGTCTTTGGCTGAGAAGTATTACCGCAATCACCCCGATCTGGCGGATCTGAGCTCTCTTTTCGACTGATGTCAGTCAAATCATAGACACTGACTTCGATTGACATAAGATAATTAGACTGGCTCCGGCGGTCATCGTTAAGAGATGGCTGCCGGAGCTTTTGTCTATGTCGGTGACATAATGCAGGGCCATATCTTACTCGTGACCGTTTGCGGTCAATTACTGTGACAGCTACAAATAAGTGCGGGAAGTCACGTTGCGACAGTATGCGGAATGATCATGTCGCAATAAGTTGGTAACTGGTCACGCAAGCGGGCACGATGACATGAGCGAAATGAGGGCGTAATTGATTGGTGTTTGGATTATCGGAGAAAATGATGTACTTTTGTGATAATAACAAAATCCTAAACTAAAATCATTTATTTTTCCATGAAAAGACTGTTATTGACGGTTTCTGCAGCAGCAATAGCCTTGGGTGTCTTGGCCCAGAAGACGGAGTTTGCCAACACAATCAAAGTAGAGCCTCTCGAAGGTCATGAGAACCTTAAGGAGAAGGCAGTGCATGTCATCCCGACAAAAAATCAGCTTGCCGCGCTTGACGACGGATTCATAGCGTTTGTCCATTTCGGGCCCAATACGTTTACGAGGCGCGAATGGGGCACCGGCAGCGAGGATCCGAAGGTGTTCAATCCCAAGTCCATCGACACTGACCAGTGGGTCAAGGCTATGAAAGACGCGGGCATGAAAAAGGTTCTTCTGACAGTCAAGCATCACGACGGTTACGTGCTCTGGCAGAGCCGCTACACGAAACATGGCATAATGGGTTCGGATTATCTCGGAGGGAAAGGTGACGTTCTGGCAGATCTGGCCAAATCATGTAAGAAATACGGACTGAAGCTCGGGGTCTATCTGTCGCCGGCGGATTTGTATCAGATCGAGAATCCGGAAGGCCTTTACGGCAATCTGAGTCCGAAGACAACGCGCACCATTCCACGCCAGGTTGAAGGGAGGCCGTTTGCCAACAAAACGACTTTCACATTCGACAACATAGACGACTACAACGAATATTTCCTCAATCAGCTTTTCGAACTTCTGACGGAATACGGGGAGATCGATGAGGTGTGGTTTGACGGCGCCCATCCTAAACGTAAGGGAGGCCAGACCTACAATTACAAGGCCTGGAAAGAACTGATACACACACTTGCTCCCAACGCGGTCATTTTCGGTCGCGAGGATATCCGCTGGTGCGGCAACGAGGCGGGACACACGCGCCCGACGGAGTGGAACGTCGTAGGTTATGAGTTCGACCCTGACACGGCAAACGTGTTTCATGACATGACGGCTCAGGACCTCGGAAGTCTTGAAGCTCTGTCAAAAGCTAAATATCTTCACTATCAGCCTGCGGAGACGGATGTCTCCATCCGCGAGGGCTGGTTTTATCGCGACGATGACACTCAGCGCAGCCGTTCGGCCAACGATGTCTTTGACATGTATGAGCGCTCGGTGGGCGGTAACGCCATACTTCTGCTCAACATTCCGCCCAACCGCGAGGGTCGATTTTCAGACACTGACGTGGCAGTGCTCGAGGAAGTAGGTAAACGGATACGTGAGACTTACGGCACGAATCTACTCAAGGGGGCTACGGTATCGACAGAAATACTTGACGGCGATCTGTCAACATTCATCGAGGCAGGCGAGCCGGTAGTGATCACATTGCCTCAGGCTGTTACGATCAACCGTTTTGTCGTACAGGAACCGGTTGGCGTGCGTGGCGAAAGGATAGAGAGTCTGAAACTCGAAGCATTCGTTGACGGAGGATGGAAAGAGATCGCGAATTGCACGAACGTGGGCTACAAACGGATTCTGCGTTTTGCGGGTGTGACGACCGACCGGCTGCGTGTCAGCGTGACGGGAACGCGTGCCCTCCCATACATAGCCGAGGTTTCGGCCCATTTCTATGTTGCCCGTCCTCCGCAGCTTGTTTCCTCCCGGTCGCTTGACGGGATGGTTACGATCGAGCCTAAAAAAGAAACCTTCAGCAGCGACGCTTCGGCGGCAGCAAATCTCTCGGCAGGCACTACGATATATTACACCACGGACGGCTCGAAACCGACCAAGGGATCGAAGGTCTATGACGGACCGTTCGCCATGGGCGACGGAGTGGTCAATGCCATGGCCGTACTTAACGGAGAAGAAGGTCCTGTCATGAACGTGCGTTACGGCTATGTGAAAAAAGACTGGAAGCTTACGGGTGTCAGCAGTGAGACGGATAAACATGACGGCCGGATGGCATTTGATGCCGACGCGCGTACTTACTGGAAGAGTGCCGATGGTAAAGACCAGTACATCACCATTGACATGGGAGCGCCAAAGAAGATCAACGGCTTCATCTATACGCCCCAGACGCGCAATCAGGAAGGAATGATTGCCAAATGGCGTGTCGAGGTAAGCCGCGACGGCAAGAAATGGCGCGACGCGGGCGTATATGAGTTCGGCAATCTCATCAATGATCCGACTCCGCGCGAACAGAAACTCTCAAAGGCTGCGGGCGGCCGCTACGTGAAGTTTACAGCTCTCGAGACTGCAGCGGATTCGCCGTGCGCCACCATCGCTGAGATCGACGTATTCTAACCATAATCATCAATAAACGTAAACGAGGCGCCTGTATGTTCACGCGGGCGCCTTTTCAAAACAAAAAATACTTGCAATGAAAAAACTGTTTCTGATTTTGACAGGTGCGATCATGGCCCTCGGAGCGGCTGCGCAGACTGCGGAGGAAGAGTATGCCCCGACAATCAGGGTCAACCCCGATGCGAGCCCGGAGGAGCTGAAGGTGAAGGCCGCTCATGTGGTTCCGAGCCGTAACCAGCTGCAGGCGCTGAAGGACGGCTACATAGCGTTTATCCATTTCGGCCCTAACACCTTCAGCCGCAGGGAATGGGGCACCGGAAAAGAGGACCCTAAGATGTTTGATCTGAAAAAACTCGATACTGACCAGTGGGTCAAGGCGATGAAGGACGCGGGAATGACCAAGGTCATCTTCACGGCCAAGCATCACGACGGATTTGTGCTCTGGCAGAGCCGCTACACCGACCATGGCATCATGAGAACCGGATTCCGCGGCGGTAAAGGCGATGTGCTTGCCGATCTGGCGGCATCGTGCAAAAAATATGGAATGAAACTCGGAGTCTATCTGTCGCCTGCCGACCTTTATCAAATAGAGAATCCTGAAGGTCTTTACGGCAATCTGAGCCGGAAGACAACGCGAACCATTCCCCGCCAGGTGGAAGGGAGACCGTTTGCCAACAAAACGACATTCACTTTCGACAGTATAGATGACTACAACGAATATTTTCTCAATCAGCTTTTCGAACTTCTGACCGAATACGGCCCGATCGACGAGGTGTGGTTCGACGGGGCGCATCCGAAGCGAAAAGGCGGACAGACCTATAACAAGGCCGCATGGATGGAACTCATACACAAACTTGCGCCCAATGCGGTTGTGTTCGGCTATGAGGACATCCGCTGGTGCGGCAACGAATCCGGAGGTACCAGAGAGACGGAATGGAATGTGCTCGGCTATCCGGAGGATCCTGTCACCGGAAACCGGAAGCCCGACATGATGGCTAAAGAGCCGGGAAGTCTCGAATCGCTCAAGGGCGCCTCATTCCTGCATTATCAGCCTGCTGAGACAAACACCTCGATACGCGAGGGCTGGTTTTACCGTGATGACGACACTCAGCGCACGCGCTCGGCAAATGACGTGTTCGACATATACGAACGTGCCGTAGGAGGCAATTCCATCTTTCTGCTGAATATTCCGCCCAACCGCGAGGGTAGCTTCTCGCAGACCGACGTGGATGTCCTTGCGGAAGCCGGGAAACGTATCCGCGAGACCTATGGCACAAATCTTCTTGCGGGTTCCAGTCTGTCGGGCGATCTTGCCGACGGCGACATCAACACATTCATCGAAGCTGACGGTCCTGTTGAAATCGTCATGCCGAAGGCTGTAACAATCAATCGTCTCATGATTCAGGAACCGATTGCCAAACGCGGAGAACGCATAGAAGGTCTGCGCTTCGAGGCTTTCGTTGACGGAAGCTGGAAAGAGATAGCGACTTGTACGAATGTCGGATTCAAGCGCATCATGCGTTTCGCCGATGTCACTACCGACCGTCTGCGTCTGACGGTAACGGGAAGCCGTGCCACTCCGTATCTGGCCGAAATTTCCGCTCACTTCTATGCAGCCCGTCCGCCGCAGCTCGAAGCTGTCAGAACAGTTGACGGAATGGTCACTCTGAGTCCGGCCCGCGACAATTTCAGCTGGAAAAGCCATGGGCTGAATGCGGCATCTAATCTCAGCGCAGGCATGAAGATATATTACACGACAGACGGCAGCCGTCCTACCACGCAGTCGAAATTATATACCTCTCCATTCTGTCTGGACCATGGCACCGTCAACGCAATGGCTGTTACTCACGGCGAAAACGGCCCGGTGATGAACGCTCGTTTCGGTTATGTCAAGAAGGACTGGACGCTGACAGCCGACAGTGAAACGGATGGTCATACCCTTAGGATGGTTGCCGATGCCAATCCGCGTACATACTGGAAAAGCGCTGAAAGGAAGAAGTCGGCTTTGATCGTCGATATGGGAGAAAACAAGCGGGTCAACGGATTCATCTATACCCCTCAGACCGAGAATGCCGACGGAATGATCTCGGAGATGCAGGTTATGGTCAGCAACAACGGCGGCAAATGGCGAATAGTGGGAAATTACGAGTTCGGAAATCTCGTGAACGATCCTTCGCCGCGTGAACAGAAGTTCGACAAGGGAGTCGATGCCCGCTACGTACAGTTCGTGCCGATACGCACGGCAGATGATTCGCCCTGCGTAACCATTGCGGAGATCGATATTTTCTAAAAATCTTCATGGAATATAAAGAGAGCCGGTTCCCTATTGGAGCCGGCTTCCTTGCTATCCGTTTGTTATTGTGGCTATTTCTGATTGAAATACCAGGGATGGGCGGAGTAGGGGGTGATACCTTTCGGAGCGCTATTGCCGAGAATGCGTGCGGCTCCGATTACCTTCCGTGGAATATAGAGGGGATGTCCCGGCTTGAAACTGCTCTCGAACACACGGCCCGAGGCGTGGATGAAGCGAGAGAAGCCGTCGTAGATGCCCACATGGGTAATGTTTGTGCCGGTGCCTGACCCGAAGAAAAGGAGGTCGCCCTGACGGAACGCATCAGTGTTGGCCGGATCGAGAGTCTCTCCGGTGAGTGCCTGATCGGAAGCGTTACGTGGCAATATAAGTCCGGCCGCGCCGAAAGCGAGTTTGGTAAAACCCGAACAATCCACGGCTTTAGGTGTGGTCCCTCCCCAGAGATATGTGACACCGGTCATTGAACGGGCAACATTCATTATGGTGTCAATCTCCGGAGGGCGCTTGCTCCAGGTGGAAAAATCCTCGACATAATCGGAGTTGACAAAGGCGGTACGTCCGTCGGGAAGCGTTACTCCGGTGAATCTCGAGCCGGGAGTCTTATTCCCCTCGAAAATCGAGCCTAACACTATGTCGAAAGCGATATTTCCGTCGGATGTGTTGAGCGAATCGGAAAAAGCGGCTGCCGGACGAGGCTGGGTCACGATCAGTCGAGGTGATTCACGCCAGCGGTCAATCTCCTGGGGCGTTTTTTCAATCAGTGAAGAACCGATCATCCAGGCCTTGTAGCCGTCGGGCAGTTCGAGGCGCAGCCATTCGCCGTGGCGGTCAAGTATTTTAGCCGGAGTGCCGTATGAAGCCTGGGTCTCGAGCTGCGAGGCATGGGACGGTTCAGTGCGGAGACACGCCGCGGCGACATTCACCAGCGCCCATTCGTCGGGACGTGGAGGAGCCGTCTGTACGGTTTTGGCCGGTTTGCGTTTTTTTGTCTTAGCGGTTTTATGAACAGCCGCAGCCATGGAGACCATGACTGCGGACAGTGTGAGAAGCAGAATAATACGACGCATATTGATGTTTATGCTTTTGTCATGTCAAGTATGACTTTCTTGATGTCTTCGGCGAGACGGTCGGCCTCTTCCATGGTGTGGGCCTCGGAGTAGATGCGGATGATGGGTTCGGTGTTGGATTTGCGAAGATGCACCCAGGAATCCTTGAAATCGATCTTCACACCGTCGATATCCGTTACTTTCTCTGAAGCGTAACGTTTCTTGACCTCAGCAAGTATGGCGTCCACGTTGATCTCGGGAGTGAGCTGTATTTTGTTCTTAGCTATGGCATACTGGGGGAATCCGGCTTTAAGTTCGGTGACTTTTTTGCCTGATTTGGCCAGGAGGGTGAGGAACAGAGCCACGCCCACAAGAGCGTCGCGTCCATAGTGGGCTGCGGGATAGATGACACCGCCGTTTCCTTCACCGCCAATGACGGCACCGGAGCGTTTCATCTCGGTTACGACGTTGACCTCGCCAACTGCGGAAGCGGAGTATTCGCATCCATGAGCGACCGTGATGTCACGGAGGGCACGCGATGAGCTGAGATTAGAGACGGTATGGCCGGGAGTGTGGCTGAGAATATAGTCGGCGACGGCTACGAGCGTATATTCTTCAACAAACATTTCGCCGTTCTCCATGACAATGGCCAGACGGTCCACGTCGGGATCGACAACGAAGCCTACGTCGGCTACGCCTGAGCGCATCAGATCCGATATCTGGGTGAGGTTTTCGGGGATAGGCTCGGGAGTATGGGCGAATTTACCTGTTGCCTCACAGTTGAGCTCGATAACGTTTTTCACGCCGAGCGCTTTGAGAAGACGCGGTATAACGACACCACCAACAGAGTTTACGGCATCGACGGCCACGGTGAAGTTGGCTTTTGCGATTGCGTCGGTATCGACAAGGTCGAGTGCGAGCACCTGGTCGATGTGTCGCATGTCGTAGGTGTTGTTTATGTATTCATGTCCGAGTTCATCAACTTCGCAGAAGGAAAATTCCTCGGCGGCAGCAATGCGCAAAACTTCCTTACCCTGGGCATCGTTGAGAAATTCGCCGTCGGAGTTCAGAAGCTTCAGTGCGTTCCACTGTTTCGGATTATGGCTGGCGGTGATGATAATTCCTCCTGCAGCGTGTTCGGCAACAGTGGCGATTTCGGTGGTTGGAGTGGATGCGAGGCCGATGTTCACTACATCGAAGCCCATTGCGCAAAGAGTAGAAACCACAATAGAACTAACCATGGGGCCTGAAAGACGGGCATCGCGGCCGACAACGATCAGTTTCTTGCCTCCTTCCGGAATCTGCGTGGAAATGAATGTTGCATAGGCAGCCGTGAATTTGACAATGTCAACAGGCGAAAGTCCTTCCGCCGGGGCTCCGCCGATGGTTCCGCGGATACCTGAGATTGATTTGATGAGTGACATAATGAAAGGTTTATGGTATTGATTGAATTTTTCGTCAGATCATGCTTTTAAGATAGCGCACATGGAAGAAATATGGCTGAACATAGCTCATGTTTTCAGAAACTCCATACTGCGATTTGATGACGAGGTTTACCTCGCTGTTGAGCGGCAGAAATGTCATTGGCATCTGCAGACCGACACCCCATGCCTTGCTTGTCGGCATATTGTAGTTCTTGAAGCGGAAAGATGTAGGCGACTCGGCCATGTTGTTGAGGTTGCCGGTGCCGAATGACTCGTCGAACTTACCGTCGTGGTAATATGTCATGTTGTAGGCCATGTAGCGGAAATAGATTTCCTGATCATCCTTGGCCTTTTGTCCGTCGCCCAGAACAAGTACCTGCATATATACCTGACCTTCGCCGTCAATGCAGTAGTAAGGAGCGTCGGCGCCGGTCTGAAAAACGCTGTCGGCGGGAATTTCGTTCACTACTTTCTGGTCAACGAGAAACGCATTGACCAGCTTGTCCTCCTGGTTCAGAAGGTCGGCATAACTTGTGTCGTCGTTGCATGAGGATATGAATGCGGCGAACACTGTCATCAGGGTTACACGGATTATGGATTTGAAAAAATTCATTCTTTGATTTATTGATTGTTAGGGTATAATCGTTTTAGGTTTTATTGTCGGTCTTCGTTCATGCTCTCAAGCATCAGGTCACATTCAGGCAGGATGTCAAGTATTTTGGCGAAAGCCTCCTCGAATGAAGCATGGATTTCTCCGCCGGCGGCATTGTGGTGGCCTCCTCCGCCGAAGTGTTTCTCGCATATTTCCTTGACTGAGAAGTCACCTTTGCTGCGCATCGAGACTTTCACATAGTTTTCCTCGTCCTGACGCAGATATATCGAGAATACTATTCCCGGGATGCTGAGGGGTATGTTTACGAGCCCCTCGGTGTCGCCTTTCGTATAACCGAATTCCCGAGTCTCCTCGCGGCTAAGAGTTATTATGGCGCATCTGTGCTCGGGGAGAACCAGAGTCTTGGCATACTGGCAATACCCCATGATACGTATGCGGGAGAGGGAATTGGTGTTGAACAGCCGGTTATACAGAGAATCTTTGTCAACACCGCGCTCCATCAGAGAGGCGAGGATCGAATAGAGAGCCGGGTCGTTGGCGTTGTAAGCGAAATTTCCTGTATCTGTCATCATTCCCGCGCAGCAGCAGGTTGCGGCGTCAGTGTCGATATATCGGTCCATCCCCGCCGCTTTCAGCACTTCGAAGAGCAGGGCGCAGGTGGATGATTTTTCAGGATGAGAGATAAGTATGTCGCCTTCCATCGCCGGATTCAGATGATGGTCAATCATTATGCGCGGACATCTGGCGGCTTCGACGAGCGGGGCAAGCCGGTCAATCCGTTTCAAGTCATTGAAATCAAGACAGAAGACAAGATTAGCGTGAAGAAGGGCATATCTGACGCGTTCGTGGTGATATGTGGCGACGGATATGTCTGAAGCGCCGGGAAGAAACGCCAGATTGCGGGGATATGCGTCGGGGCTGATGGCCGTAACGTGCTTGCCCATGGCTCTGAGCGTATGCATCAGGCACAGGCTTGATCCCATGGCGTCCCCGTCGGGGGTCATGTGGCAAACGATCACTATTCTCTTTGCAGCGTTGACAAGAGACGTGAAGCGGTCTATTATGTCGCGGGAAAAAGCTGTCACTTTTCTCGGGATTAGGGTTAATGCGTATTAAAACGTAGCCACAAAGTTACTATAATTAATGCAAAAACCCTTACAATTTAAGGCTTTTTAAATCGGATTGCCGATCATCGACAAAAGCCAAGCGCACAAGTAGATGCTGAGAAAGCCGTTGGCGGTTCCGGCGAGAAGTTGCATTGGAGTGTGGCGCTCGAGAATGAGACGCGCCGTTCCGACCACTCCCGCCAGAATAACGATGACAATGACTATCCACATCATGTTGATGACGGCCAGATGATTGAGGGCGATGAAAAAGGTTACTCCGAGCCATCCTCCCATCGCTGCCATGTGTCCCGATATTTTCCATCGGAGGTTTACAAGCAGATTGACGAGAATAGTCAGCAGTCCTCCGACGATGAATGCAACAAGCCAGAATGGCGCGTTTATCCGGTAGAGATAGTAGGCACATACTCCATAACACGCCATAGTGACAAGATAGGGGACCGTACGTTCGTTCCGGTTGTTAAGCCCGACATCCTTGATTATCCCCATGCGGTAAAGGCCCATGACCGAGAGGGCGGGAAGAAGAAACAGAAATATGGCACACATCCCCAAGACCATGGCTCTCGTCTTGAAAGGAATGACAAAAAGTGGTGTGACACACAATGACATCGCGATTCCGTAGCATGGAACTATCAGTGGGCTGAAAACTGCCGATAATATTTTTGAAATCTTCTTCATGTAGAATGAACTGATTTAAACTTATTTCAAAATGTTAATTCAGAACTGACGGAAAC
>ENA-OYXU01000644-OYXU01000644.1-human-gut-metagenome-genome-assembly--contig:-NODE-644-length-13461-cov-5.156870_pt1 | contig 13461 bp, 11 predicted proteins | sample MGYA00243243_ERZ653435 | MGnify/ENA primary metagenome ERZ653435 (study PRJEB26926, sample SAMN06165113) | human gut metagenome | biome: ENVO:00009003; feature: ENVO:2100002; material: ENVO:00002003... | reverse complement strand
CCTTATCGTCGGCAGCGTCAGATGTGTATAAGAGACAGGGCTTTCTATTCCTGTAAAGGATTGCCACTAAGACCATTACAGCAAGTGTCCACGGATAAAATAAATATGGCCATGGTGCGGCAGGCGAAATTGCCGCTAATCCTGTCGCAAGCAACGTCTGAGCGCCATATGGTATCAGACACTGTATAATGCACGAACATGTATCTAATAAACTGGCCGTGCGGGCTCCTGACACTCCATATTTCAAGGCTATTTTATGCGATAGCGAACCGACTGTGATAATAGCGACAGTATTGTTGGCCGTACATATATTAACGACACTTACTAATGCCGCTATAACGGCTTTTGCACCTCGCTGACTGCTGACACGTGAGGTCATTATTGCAAGCAGATAATTGATACCTCCGGCCTCTTTAATCAGACCGAGCATACCGGCAGACAATAAAGTTATGATTATAAGTGAACCCATCGAATCAATGCCTTCACCCATCGAGCCGGCCATATCTATCATACTGAAGCCGTAAAACAAACCGGTAGTGACAGCAATAATTATTCCGCTGATAAGGACCAAAATAACGTTGACACCGGCCGCAGCAAGTGCTATAATACTTATATAAGGCAATACAAGCCACGGCGATGCTCCGGCGGGTGGTGCGACTTCCGCAATGCCATGCCCGATAACTATATAGATAATCAGACATATAATTGCTGCCGGAAGCACTATGCGCAGATTCGCCTTGAATTTTACATTCATTGCCACGAACTGTGTACGTGTCGCAGCGATTGTTGTATCGGAGATAAACGACAGATTATCTCCAAAAAATGCTCCGCCGAGCACTGTCGCCACAAACAGCGGGACATTTTCGCCTGCAGTAGCTGCAATATCGACGGCAAGCGGGACGAGGGCTATGACCGTACCGACCGATGTGCCTATTGACATCGATATAAAACATGCCGCGAAGAAAAGCCCGGGCAGTAACATTGATGCAGGCAGTATACTAAGTGTCAGACTGACTGTAGCGTCAATTGAGCCTATCGATTTTGCAAGCTCGGCAAACGCACCGGCGAGGATAAATATCCAAAGCATATATACGATGTTGCTCTGTGCGGCCGAACGTGAGAACGTTTCGATTCTTTCTTTAAAACTAATCTTCCTGTTGACAACAAAAGCCCATGCCGATGCCGCAATGAATGCGACAGACAGAGGCATTTTGTAAAAATCGTCGAGTGCAACAGACACACCGAGATAAAGAAGGATAAATACGACAATCGGCGAAAGAGCCCAAAGACCCTTCGCCGTTGTGATTTTATTACTATCTATGTCGTGGTTGGAGGAGAGCTGCGATGCCTCCGAGGAGACATCATTAGCTTTTTCAATCATTTAAATCCTGCAGATTAAAATATTTTATGGCATCGGCTGTCATATAGTCGACAAGCTCGTAGGGATAGAAAGGCACATTAATAAATCCCTGCGCATAAGATGCGACTTCATAAGGCTGATATACAAAGACGATGTCTCCCAGAGCGGATATATAGAAATTATCTTCAGACGGGAGTGCGGTGATGTCGGTAGGGCCGAATACAGCGCTTAGTTCGGCAGCCTGACGCGCTATGACAGATGGCAACGTCTTAAGACCTGCCGGAGTGAACAGATCTGAAAGCGTTATGAGTTTACCTTCAGTAATATTATAGTTTATATAATTACGTGTGCTCATCCCGTGGGCTGCGCCGGGGATGTAAATATTGTCACTGATGCAATATACAAGCAAATCAGCCGAAAGGTTGACGACATTGCCGGTTATGAGGTTGTATCCGTCAGCCGTATTGAATACTATTGTATCATTTTCGACTTGCTCTGCATTAAAACCGGTCTGCTTCAACGATTCTTCAAAATACGCGGTCATGAGTCCCTTGTAATCGGTCGAAATGCTGTCAAAGGCAATTTTAAGTATCGCATCCTGCAAAGGCTTGATATCGTGTTTGTGAATCACAGACGGCATCAACATAGCTACCGAATCATAAAACACCAAATCTGCTCCTCTCTGATACACTGAGTCGGAGCCCACGAGACGATAGGTTTTGGCTGTCTGAATGCTTGTAAACTCGACAGGATTACGATCAGATGACCCGCTGCACGAACATGCTCCGAATGAGAGTGTCAAACCGGCCAACCCCAGAGCTAAAATAGAGACTGAACTAATTTTCTTCATTTTTACAAATGGTTAACTTCATGTTCTAAAAACACAGCCACGACCCGAATAGTTCGAGGTCGTGGAGTATAAGATTTAGCAAATTTATAAATGTCTGTCAGCGAACTCTTATTTTTTGTCCGATACTTAGTTTTGATTTAGTTGTCAGACCGTTCAGACGGCAGAGTTTTGAAACTGTTGTGCCGTTACGCGAGGCTATACGGCTGAGCGAATCTCCTTTGCGAACTTTTACGACAGACGAGCCTTTCGACGATCTTGAGCTTGGAGTGTATGCCTTCGGTGGATTGGCAGCACGATAGCGTGCGGCATACTCGGCATTTGCCTCGGGCGAGAAGTTACGAGCCTTCTGATATGTTGACTTGTCGAATGTGTAGATATCAGTGTGGGTAGTCTGGTTTGCAAAGTCAAATATGGCAGCCGGATTGATGGCATACCCCATATAACGGGTCTCGAAGTGGAGGTGGGGTCCGGTCGAACGTCCGGTGTTACCGCCAAGCGCAATGGGATCGCCTGCTTTTACATACTGATCCGGCTCGACAAGGAAACGCGAGAGGTGACCGTAGACAGTCTCGAGGTCGTTGGTGTGGCGGAGCACGACATAGTAGCCGTAGCCTCGGCGCTCGAAGTTGGTGATGCGCACGCGTCCGTCAAAAGCCGCGCGTATGGTGTCGCCTATATTGACTTTAAGGTCTACGCCTTTGTGCATACGGCGGAAACGGCGGCGATAGCCATAGGGCGAAGTGACATATCCGGGGTGGGGCATTACATAATGCGATACGTCGATATCAACACGCTGGGGTACAACAGCGTTAGCGTAGCAGTTAACACGGCCGCTTTCCCAGCCCTCGGTGTAGATGTCATATTCGGGCTCTTCCTCCTCGCTGAAAAGACTCTCTAAATATTTTGTAGCGTTTTCGAGTTGTATGGAGGCATTTCCCTGATTGGCGAGCAGATCGCCGTGCTGCTGCATATGCTGGCCCGGTAGACGCGGGGTCATGGTCTCTGCCGCAGCAAAAAGTGCTGTGGTTATTGCGGCAGTAAAAATTGTAGATTTAAGTAATTTCTGTAAATACATCAGATACTGGCAGGTGAGAGATTGGTCATTCCGGTTGAAAAGGCTTAAAACTCGTCGGGAGCATACAGAGCCGAGATAACTAACGGCGTATAATCAAAAATTTCGTTCTCTTTAAAGAAACGCTTAATTTCAATGTCGGCATTCTCAACAGAGTCCGAGGCATGGATTATATTTTCCTGACCGCTCATGCCGAAGTCGCCGCGAATGGTGCCGGGAGAGGCCTTGCGACAGTTTGTAGCTCCGGTCATGGTCCTCACCACCTCGACGACATTGACACCGCGAAGACACATCACTATCACAGGGGTAGCAGTCATAGACTTAACAAGCGACGGGAAGAACGGACGGTCGACAAGGTGGGCATAATGCTCTCTGAGAATAGTCTCGTCAAGACGCATCATTTTGATGCCTGCAATAATCAGACCTTTCTGTTCAAATCGATTTATAATGCCGCCTGTGAGTCCGCGCTGTAAAGATGATGGTTTAAGGATGATGAGTGTCTGCTCCATATTTCCCTTGACTTTAAGGCTTTGTTTTTTGTATTTCTCAAAGTTAACAAATTTTTTGCAGAATCGTATGACTATCAAGTAATAAAAAGGTTTAAAAATTACTACAATATGAATAGATGTCTGATAGTCAGCATTTTATGAATTTGTTAAAAATGAACAATTTACATAAGCGAAAAAACGGAGGCATACAAGTAAATTCAGTCCGAAACGAATATCACATCTTAAGATTCTGCTCCAAAAATCGGCGCATGCGGGTGCTTTGAGGGCCTGATGACGAAAGAAGTCGGTTAACGCTGTCCATGCAACTATCGAAAATCTCGTTTTTGCTTGCCCAAACAACGGTCTCGTTGATAATTGCGGCGCAACCACGGTATTGAGTGTCCTTAAAACGCTTGTAACGCTCGACATTGAGCATCGATTCGATTGCATACAATCTCAGGCTCAGTACATATTCAACGCCCGGCGAAAACGACTCGAAATCTTTGAGAGTGCGCTTTATACGCGTTATGCGCATTGTCGACGCCCCGTACTTGCCACGCGTCATCTCACGCTCAATTTCGACGCGATAACGTTCTTTTAGCGCATCAGCGTCAGGATTGAGAAAGAACTCAAAATAATCACGCGTCTCGCGTCGGGCCGAATAGGCGTCGAGCACGAGTGCGACAAGTTGGTCATTCGTGAGTGTCGCAAGTTCTTTTTTGAGCTGAGTCTTTGACATATGTAATATATAAAAAAGTGACAGAGACCTGCTGCTCGCTGATTTGGCGGTGCCGGCAGGTCTCTGTCAATTCTAACGTATAAATAGCTTATTTGTTGTGTGCGTCCTTAGCCGCAGCTTCTTTGGCGGCCTCGCTGTCAGGTTTGAGCCAGCGGTCAAACCAGCGGAAGAAAAGACGCTGCCAGAGAACGGCGTTCTGCGGTTTGAGTATCCAGTGATTCTCGTCGGGGAAGATGACCATCTCAGCCGGAATACCGCGCAGTTTTGCGGCGTTGAAGGCGGCCATGCCCTGCGATGCGAGAATACGATAGTCATTTTCGCCATGGCTGATCATAATAGGTGTGTCCCAGCGGTCGACAAAGCGGTGTGGCGAATTGGCAAATGTGCGCTGTGCGGCGGCATTGTCCTTGTCCCAGTATGCGCCTCCCATGTCCCAGTTGGCAAACCACATTTCCTCAGTCTCGAGATACTGTGCCTCCATATTGAAGATACCGGCGTGAGCGAGCAGGGCTGCAAAGCGATGGTCATGATTACCGGCGAGCCAGTAAATCGAGAAACCGCCGTAGCTTGCTCCGGTAGCACCGATATGGTCGGCATCAATATACGGCTCTTTCTTGACATCGTCGATGGCTGCGAGATAGTCGCGCATGTTCTGACCGGGATAGTCTTTTGAAATCTGCTCCTCCCACTCGGTGCCGAATCCGGGTACACCACGACGGTTAGGCATCACGATAACATAACCGTGAGAAGCCATCAGAGCAAAGTTCCAGCGATAGCTCCATGACTGGCTTACAGATGACTGCGGACCGCCCTGACAGTAAAGTATGGCGGGATATTTCTTGGTCTTGTCAAACTCAGGGGGATATACGACCCAAGTCAGCATCTCTTTGCCGTCGGTAGTCTTGACCATGCGGGCCTCGCAGACCGGCATTTTGAGTTGAGCGAAGATATCGCCGTTGACATCGGTCAGGGCCTTAGCCTCTGAGCCCGCTGTCACGCTGTAAATCTCGTTGGGACGAAGCATAGAGTGAGCCATCGTCACAACTGTCTTCTCATCAAGGGGCGAAAGAGAGGTGTAGTCGCAGACACCCTCCGCAACGGTTGAAACCTCGTGACTCTCGACATCAATGGCAAAGACAGGGGCAACGCCCTGATGATAGGCGATAAACCAAAGCGAGCGGCCATTGGGATTCCATGCAAACTGCTCGATGGTGTAGTCCCAGTCGGCAGTCAGGTCAGTGCGTTGACCTGTAGCGAGATCAAGCACAAAGAGTCGGTTTTTGTCAGCTTCATAGCCGTCGCGCTCCATGCTCAGCCATGCGAGGCTCTTGCCGTCGGGCGAGAAAGCCGGACATGTGTCATAGCCCATCATGCCCTCGGTCAGATTTTCGGTAGTGCCTTTTTCGAGGTCATAGCGATAGAGGTCGCTGTTGGTCGAAATTGCATATTCGAGTCCGGTCTTCTTGCGAGAGACATAAACAAGCGATTTCGAGTCGGGCGACCATGCGAATGACTCTACACCGCCAAACGGCTTCATAGGCGATTCAAAGGGCTCGTCGGCCATAATATCCTTGACATTGCTGATAGTCTTGCCGTCAAAATCGCCGACAAAGGGGTGGGGTATTTCAGTCACCCATTCATCCCAGTGCTTATACATAAGGTCGTCGATGACACGGCCGGTCGCATCGGGCAGATCGGGATAGAGGTCTGAAGCCTTGCGACTATACTTGACATTGCCGATCAGCACCACCTTTTTTCCGTCGGGCGAGAAAAGGAAACCTCCTACGCCACCCTCGACACTGCTGACACAGCGACGATCAGAGCCATCGGCAGCCATAGTCCACACTTGCATGCCACGGTCGCCGTCAACAGCCATAAATGCTATACGCTCACCGCCGTCAATCCATACAGCCGATGACTCGGAGCCGGCAGTATGTGTCAGTCTTGTCTGATTCTGACCATCGGCATCCATTACGTAAATTTCACGGTTTGAGCGGTTTTTCTCTACGCTCTCATAGGCAATGCTGTAAAGTATCTTCTTGCCGTCCGGAGAGGCTACGGGGTCGCTGACACGTCCGAGCGCCATCATGGCCTCAGAGTCAAAAATGCCTGACTCGCTGTGAAAGTCAGGGCGCTCGATAATGTCGGCATTGCTTTCTGACGCCTTTTCACTCGAGCATGCACCGAGCATAAGAGCTGCTGCACTCATGACAATTGGTTTTATAAGTTTTTGCATTGTGTGATTTATTATGTTGTTTAAGATTTATGTATCAAAATGTTACGCCGTCCAAGTCCTCAAGCCTCGCTTTAAGCGCTTCGGCAGTCTCGCGAGGGAGTCTGAGCGTCATCTCACATGAGTTGTCAAACGACTGGCAGACAATCTCGGCTGATGACTGTTTGACAAGCCGCATGACATCATTCATGGCGAGATAGGGGAAGGAGAAGGTTATGTCGGCAGTCTCATGGCGCTCGACAATCTCAGCCGCGTCTAAAGCAAGCCGTGCAGCCTCACGATAGGCTGCGATTAGCCCCGAAGTTCCTAATTTGATACCGCCGAAGTATCTGACGACGCATATCACCACATTGGTGAGTTCAAACGAGCGAATCTGACCGAGGATCGGTTTGCCGGCCGTCCCCGACGGCTCGCCGTTGTCATTAGACTGAAACTCCCTGCAGTCTGCGCCAAGCATATAGGCCCAGCACACATGACGCGCATCATGATATTCGTTCTGTACCGCAGCAATGCGCCGACGCGCTTCTTCAGCCGAAAAAACCGGAAAAGCGAACGACAGAAAACGGCTCATCTTCTCACGGAAGACAGCCTCTGAGGGTGCGGCGATGGTGCGGTAAGCGTCTGACATTAATCTGCGTCAATTTAGCGCGAAGATAATATAAAAAAAGCTTTCCCGCAAACTTCAGAACTCGTGTCGCTCCACATAGCAAAGGGGCAACAGAGGAAGCTGCGCGGGAAAGCGCTGAATTTTTATATCAGACAGCAGTCAGATCAGTACTGATGGCTCTCTGAGTCTAATTCTTTGGCGGTGAGCGGCTGTTTGTTCATCTTGCGCCATACATACCAGATGTATGCGAGGACGAATGGCACGAGCACTGACACCCATGACATCACTTTAAGCGTAAACAGCGAGGAGGAACTGTTGGCTATAGTCAGCGAGCTTGAGGCATCAAGCGTAGAGCAATAATAGGCTGTGCCGTCCCAGCCGGTGATAAGGATAAGCACGACGACAACAACTACCGTGCCGATGCCGCTATACCAGATGCCGTTGCGGAATTTAGAGCAGAAAGCCGTGCGTATTATAGCGTAGAGGACGGCAACGACCCCGATAAGGAGTATAATCAGCAGAGACCACATGTTCAGCAGATTGTGAAGATAGATGTTATCGACTACCATATAATTGCCCGCAGCGTCAAACTTCAGACCGGGCTCTAAAAGCATCACAACAAGGAAGGCAACAAAGAGCACGGCGAAAATCAGACCGTTGACCAGTACGGAGCGATGCATGCGCTTGGCAAACTCCTCGTTGTAGTCAATGTTGTTGATGAAGTATAGCGCACCCTGAGTGCGGGCGAGGAAGAAGACTGCGACGCCGAGAAGCAGATTTTTCCAGCATACGATAGCCTCGAGACCTCTTGTGGGAGCCCACTGGGAGATGACCGGCTGACTGATGTCTAAAAGGTTGCTCTTTGTAACGGTAAACGCCGCTCCGAAAAACATCATTGCCACTGCCACGCCGAGCAGGATACATCCGACAAAGCCATTGAACATCAGGAAAGCGTCATAAGTATGAGTGCCATAAAGATTACCTGACTTGCGACGGAACTCATAGCTGACAGCCTGCAGGACAAAACTCAGGAGAATCAGCATCCAAAGCCAGTAGGCTCCGCCGAACGATGTCGAATAAAACAGCGGGAATGACGCAAAGAAAGCTCCTCCGAAAACTACAAGAGTCGTAAACGTCAGTTCCCATTTCCGGCCGAGCGAATTGACCATCAGTTGACGTTGTTCGGAATCCTTCACACCGAACAGCATTGACTGTCCGCCCTGCACAAACAACAGAAACACAAGCAGCGCGCCAAGCACAGCGATTAAGAGCCACCAGTATGATTGTAATAATTGTAGTTGTGTCATTGTTTCAGAGTTTAGTCATGTTGTTCGATTTCGGTTTTAGATACGCGGTTTATATATCTCAGCATAATGCTGATTTCGGCAGCGAGCATCAGAGTAAACAGGAGAGCAAAAATCCAGAATGTCAGCTGTACCGAGCCTCCTGAGATATCAGAGATAGCCGCGCGGGTAGGCATCAGATCCTGTATTACCCACGGCTGACGGCCGACCTCGGCCACAATCCATCCGGCCTGACTGCAGACCCATACCACGACTATTGAAAGCATACCGAGCCAGTGAAGCCACGGACGCTCGAGGAACTTGCGACTGCGATAGCAGATAAACAGTAGCGCAATAAAGAGGGCAAATAGATAACCGCCTGCGATAACCATAACGCGGAAGGAGTAGAATGTCAGCCCGACAGGCGGAACAGCCTCATCGGCACTGTCAAAGTAACCGTAACCGAAGTATTTAAATCCGGCCATAAGTTCAGACCGGGCAGCGTTCATCGCGGCGGTATCACCGGCGGCCTTAGCCTCACCGAATTCCTTCAATGCCTGACGGGCAGCTTTGCCTATGGCGATGCGTTCATCATAGCTGACGGTATTTACGGTATCGCCGTCAGCATTTATGGCGCGGCCGGCTATAAGGTCGTTGATGCCGGGTACAAAACTGTGGGCGTCATGATTTGCAAGTATTGAAAGTCCATAGGGGATCGAAACCTCGAAAAGCATCGGGTCAAGGTCATCGCCGGCTTTTTTCTCGGGATTTGTGATACCGAAAGCCACAAGTTCCTGTCCGACCTTACCGTCATAAAGGCCCTCCATGGCCGCAAGTTTCATGGGTTGAACGCGTGCGACTTCAACAGCCGAGCCGTCGCCGGTATAAAGCGTCATCACCATACCGGCAAAACCAAACCAAGAGGCAATTTTTAGAGATTTGACTGCGACATCAGTGTTTCTCTTTTTCCAAAGCAGCCAACAGCTGACACCGATGACAAATACAGCGGCAAGAACCCATCCGCTAAAGACTGCGTGGAAGAACTTATTCATTGCCACTGAGTTAAATGCGACCTCCGTGAAATTGTCCATTACGTTGCGCATCTGCTCGGGGTCAAATGCCATGCCGACCGGATTCTGCATCCATGCGTTGGCGACAAGTATCCACAATGCAGACAGACAGACTCCGGCAGCAGTCAGCCACGTAGCTGCAAGGTGGAAGCCGCGGCTGACTTTTTTCCAGCCGAAAAACATTACGGCAACAAAAGTCGCCTCCATAAAGAACGCGACGATGCCTTCGATGGCGAGAGGTGCGCCGAAAATGTCACCGACAAACCAGCTGTAGTTTGACCAGTTGGTGCCGAATTCAAATTCGAGGATTATGCCGGTGGCGACACCGCATGCAAAATTGATGCCAAACAGCGTCATCCAAAATTTTGTTATGCCACGCCAACGTTCGTCGCCTGTGCGGTAAAAAATTGTCTCCATAATAGCGACAATTACCGACAAACCGATTGTCAGCGGGACAAAAAGCCAATGATACATGGCTGTCAGGGCAAATTGCGCCCTTGACCAGTCAACCGTTGCTAATAAATCGTTCATTGATATTTGATTTAATGATTTGATGATTAATTCAGAATATGTCTATTGTCGCTCGGTCAACGCATTACGCACTGCCTCGGCTCGTTCGCCGTCATCATTGTAAGTGTCTGAAAGTATATCCGGGAAGAAAAAAATTTTGAGTACGGCAAACATTATAATCACTTTAATTATAATGAGCAACCAAAGTGAACGACCTACACTTGTCATAGATTTGAATCCCTCTACATAAAAGCGGGTAATGCGGCTGACTATGTTTCGCTTTTCAGGCATTGATGAGGTATTAATGCTGTCGGGCAATTAGGTCTGTTCTAATGCCCGACACAAATGTAATAACTTAAGTTAAAAATCGGCAGATTTTTCCTGAAAAATTCTATTCCACTCGATAATATTTCCTTTTTCAGACCTGCTCAAATCAATAAGCCGCTGGTTTGAAGAGCCTCTGAAAAGCAGCTTAATGTCTCTGAGTGATTCAATATACGGTCCGTCGACGAGCACATCGACAAGTCCGAGCAATGCTCCGAACTCGTCTTTATCGGCTATTTCCTCATATTTAAATCCGGTATAGCACCATATATGCTTGCCGACAGTACGTATCCGCCGCGCAAGCTCAGTCAACGGCTCTATCTGGTAGAGAGGGTCGCCGCCGGTGAATGTGACATTAAAACCTGCGTCCTCGATTATTTCCATCAGTTCGTTTACCGACATGTCATGTCCGGCATCAAAGGACCATGTCGACGGATTGTGACATCCCGGGCACTGATGTCGGCAACCGGCAAAATAAATGGAGGTGCGCAGCCCCGGGCCGTCGACAGTCGTCCCTTCGACAATATCGACCACCCTCAGGGTGCGTCGTCGTTCGTCATTTATGGACGACGCGGTCATTAAGCTCTGCAAGTTTGGCGTTATTCCATCTGTCAGTCGTGCCGACAAGATAACCTGTTATACGCTGCAGCCGGTCGATATTGTGCGAGCCGCACTCCGGACATACATCGAGTCCGTCGGATGCATCCTCGTACCCGCAATTCATGCAACGGTTACGATTATGGTTCACCGAGCAGTAACCGATATTATAACGGTCCATCAGGTCGACTATATCTGATATAGCTTCCGGATTATGCGTAGCGTCGCCGTCAATCTCCACATAAAATATATGGCCGCCGCGGGTCAGTTCATGGTAAGGAGCTTCAACCTCTGCCTTATGGCGCGGTGAGCAGTGGTAACCGACAGGCACATGATTCGAATTGGTATAATAAACCTTATCGGTAATACCCTCGATTATGCCGAACGATTTACGGTCTTTAGCAGTGAATTTGCCCGATAATCCTTCAGCGGGAGTGGCGAGTATAGAGTAGTTATGATTATATCGCTCAGAGAACTCGTTGGCCCTTGATCGCATGTGTGAGACAATGCGCAGACCGAGGCGCTGCGAGTCTTCGCTCTCGCCATGATGCTTGCCCGTAAGCGCAACTAAACATTCGGCGAGACCGATGAAACCGATACCGAGCGTACCGTGATTTATAACCGGAGCGATAGTTTCATCAGGCTTAAGTTCGGAACTTCCGACCCATAGTCTTGACATAAGAAGCGGGAACTGTCTGACCAATGCCGTGCGCTGAAACTCAAAACGGTCGTTGAGCTGACGGGCAGCAATCTCAAGGATATTGTCAAGTTTTTTGAAAAAGGCATCGATGCGTTCCTCATAATCACGAATATTCATAGTCTCAATAGCGAGACGCACAATATTAATAGTGGTGAAACTGAGGTTACCTCGGCCGATAGACGTTTTTTCACCGTATCGGTCCTCAAAGACTCGAGTTCGACAGCCCATTGTGGCAACTTCGTAGCGATAACGCTCCGGGTCATCGGCCGACCACTTCTCATGTTGGTTGAAAGTTGCGTCGAGATTTACGAAATTGGGGAAGAAACGTCGTGCGGTTACCTTGCAGGCCAGACAGTACAAATCATAATTCGGATCATCGGGCAAATAGCTGACTCCGCGTTTCTTTTTCCATATCTGGATAGGGAAAATCGCTGTCGCACCGTTGCCTACACCCTCATAAGTCGAGTTAAGCAGTTCGCGTATGACACAACGTCCTTCGGCCGAAGTGTCAGTTCCATAATTAATCGAGCTGAATACAACCTGATTGCCTCCACGCGAATGGATGGTATTCATGTTATGAATAAATGCCTCCATTGCCTGATGGACGCGTGAGACAGTACGGTTTACCGCATGTTGCAGACGGCGCTCATCGCCGGTCAAACCATCAAGCGTTGCGGCGACAAAGTCCTTAAACTTTATATTATATAAATGTGAGAGGTCGCAACCGTCGAGAGCCTCAATATTTTTCACTTCTTCGATAAAAGTCGAACGAACAAACGGGGCCAGATAGAAATCAAACGCCGGTATTGCTTGGCCGCCGTGCATCTCATTCTGAGCCGTCTCAAGAGAAATACATGCTATGACACTCGCTGTCTCGATTCGTTTGGCCGGACGTGACTCGCCATGCCCGGCGACAAACCCGTTTTTGAGGATTACGTCAAGCGGATGCTGCACGCAGGTCAGGCTCTTCGTCGGATAATAGTCCTTGTCGTGTATATGTATATAGCCGTGGCGCACGGCCTCACGCGCCTCTTCGGTCAAAAGATAGTCGTCAACAAAGGGTTTGGTGGTCTCTGATGCAAACTTCATCATCATGCCGGCGGGAGAATCCGTATTCATGTTGGCATTCTCACGCGTGATATCATTGTTTTTCGCTTCAATGATTTCCTGAAACATATCGCGTGTCTTGGCGCGACGGGCTATACTGCGCTGGTCACGATAGGCGATATAGCGTTTCGCAACCTCCTTGCGCGGACTGTTCATCAACTCAAGCTCGACGGCGTCCTGTATTTCCTCGACGGTCATACGTTCACGTCCGTTCAGTCCGACTCTGACAGAAATCTTGTTGATTAAGGACTCATCCTCTCCAAGCTCGGTTGTGAGCATGGCCTTACGTATGGCCGATTTGATTTTCTCCTCGTTATAGCCCACAACGCGTCCGTCGCGTTTGACAACTGTCTGTATCATAATCAGATTTGTTGATGATGTTTTCGTGATATTATCCTGTACAGCCAAATCAGGCTGAAACAGCAGCAAAGATAATATAATTATTATTCAAAATCAACAACTAATCATCATAATTTTACACACTCAAAATTCTGTCTCTTATACACATCTGACGCTGCCGA
>ENA-OYXU01000641-OYXU01000641.1-human-gut-metagenome-genome-assembly--contig:-NODE-641-length-13484-cov-8.036637_pt1 | contig 13484 bp, 18 predicted proteins | sample MGYA00243243_ERZ653435 | MGnify/ENA primary metagenome ERZ653435 (study PRJEB26926, sample SAMN06165113) | human gut metagenome | biome: ENVO:00009003; feature: ENVO:2100002; material: ENVO:00002003... | reverse complement strand
GCGGTCTGGATGCTGACGGCAAGCCTGCCGACACCCGCACCGAGGCACAGAAGGCAACCATGCGTGAGCTCCTCGTGAGCCTCTGCATGGACTATCCCGAAGCCGAGATCATAGGTCACCGCGACCTGCCTTGGGTCAAGAAAGCCTGTCCATGCTTCGACGTGAAGAAGTGGCTTGCAACAGCTTAGTTATTAGTTATTAATTATTAGTTATTATTTTGTTCCCGTTCTGTAGGTTGTGAGACTTGCGGAACGGGAGTTATATTTTCCAATACCTCTTCAACCGTATATACTGGGATATCCGACAAAATAAAGTCTTTCTTGTTACGAGTCACAATGCTGTTTCTGCCATCAATTTCTGTGCAACTTTCAGAAAAGGTTCACGAGAGCATACAAGGTCAACAAGTATGTTCGTGTCTATGTAAGCTCTCATAACTTATACTTTTCTTCAATTAATGCATCCATGCCATTCTCGTCGGCCGGTACAGGTGAACCGCCACTTGCAGAAAGAGTTTTTACAAACTCCATAGCTTCATCTATACCGAGCTTATCTGTTTTAGACCTCTCCCTTTTAGTGACATTGGCGTTTATTGTGCCAATGACTAATTGGATACCGTGCTCCACAACCTCCTTGATGCTAATGTTGTATCGTCGTGCATACTCGGCAGCTCCTTTATACATATCCGAATCAATAGATATTGTATTCATAATTCTTTCTTTTTGATTAATGTCGGGGCAAAGATACGCACATTGTTATGGTATCTTAATATATAGTCCTAATGTGAGTGCTTACGGTTAGCCAGCCCACCAAAATTACATATTAATTTTTCATAAATTTAATCGCTGTAGGATTAATTCTCTACCGTCATATAATAAATTTATCTCTCCTATTTGCTCTCCCTTTCCATTTACATCCTCAAACAACATTATATTTACATCATTTTTTGAGAACTGGATAAATGCGCCAATTAAAGTGTCACGAACACAACATCTTTCTTCGTTTGCAGATCGTGAGCTTACCAAAGATTTTAAACGGTCAATATTTGCCGCCACATCTTGGGGATTATCCTTCCATTTCAATTCTGCAGCAAGATAGTTTCGTTCTGGACCTCTACTTTGAATAAGCAAGTCGGCATACATATACTTGCACTCATGGTTTGGAGTCATATAATTTTTTTTGTTCTTCCCATACATGCGGTTGTATTCCACATCCACATAGTATTCGGAAAATACAGGACTATTGCTTTCATCATATTCTCTCATGATATTCTCCATGTGATGAGCTAATCTTGCACAAATGTTTCTTTCTGAAACACCGTCTTCTATATTTTTGTAATCTATTTGATATAATCTCTTTAGAGACGGTATCAGAATATTACAAATAACAATTTCTTTTAATTTTAAAGTATTACACATAATGATAATTTATTTTGATTAAGTATATATTCAAATTATCGCGACTTGTCTACTGAACATATCCACCAAATTATATCCGTCCCAAGTGAGCGAGAAAGCTGTTGTCTCCCCGAACGGTACAATTCGGTCAAGCCCCTGCAAACGATTGTCAAGAACAAATTTTGTAAGTTGTTCTTTGCTAAGCCCCCAATATGCCAAGGTTTGATATTTCACCGTAATTATTGAAGCTATTTCATCAAGGCTGTCTATTGTCTTTTCTGAGAAATAACCGCATGCGCATCGGAAATTTTCAATGTTTGCCGGCAATTCATCAAGATATGTACGAACAATGATATTGTCGGGCATTTCCTCTGCATGAATATCCATACAGGCAGCCTGACGATAGAATGCAGTCAGCTTGTCCACGCTCATGACTGCCTGCAGATGGTATTTGACAGACGCATATTCATGAACGGCATCCCAAAACTTCTTCTTTGCCTCTTCCAATAGTGAAGATCGCAGCCAGAATATAGTGTGGGGAGCAGAACAGGCATTTTGGTCAAACAGATAAGTATCGTTATAGAATGCCTCTGCCAGCTTCTTCATTTTTTCATCTGATGCCGAGATTATGGCATCTGGATTAACGACTGCAATAGAGTATCTGTCGGCAAAGCAGACATCAAAGCTTCTTGCAGGTATGGCGTTCTGACGTATATTTGCAATGGTTGCATCGCCTCCCCATATTACTCTGACACTTGCAAATGAGGAGAAGAAAGCACTTGCATCTGAAGTTCTGTCATAACGGACCAATGCAATTCTGTTTGCAACTTCATCATATTGTCTGCTGTCAAGCAGTTTATGAAGATGTCTGATAATGATATCCACTTGAGGAAATAGTTTGGAGCTTACCCTCACAACATTTGTGTTTCCTGCCAACACGCCTGAAACCAGTGAGTAGCCGAAATTGATTGGCACATTTGACGGTGCGATGTGAAAAATTACTCCCCTGCCAAGTCTTGTTTCTCCTTCCCGTACATATTGTTCCTTGAGCATTGCCAGATTTCCCCTACGGCAGAAGAATGCAAATGTCACTACATCCGGATATAGTCTGCTTTCCATGTCTTTCAGCAATGAAGCGGAAAGAGCGTTGAGAAAATCACATATCTTATCAGAGAACGGCACGTCCGGACGCATTGCCGTAAACGTTTCCCAGTCAACCTGTTTAGGGAAGAGCAATGTATAATTGTTAGAATTTTGTTGCATAAGTGTCACTACATCCGCGGATTTCCGCATTTTTAATTCTACCTTCTATCTTGAAATATTTTCCAGACATGCCGCATGGACAGTCATCCTCTCCGAGTATCATCCCCTCATCTTCCGTCAGGAGCACATGACCGGGATATGAACCAGGAAGAACACTCACGACCTCAATTAATCCCGTCTCTCCAACCTCTGCAAGAGAGAAGTCGTAAGGACGGCGTATGAGAATGTCACTAAAGGCACTTGTGTGAAGATGTCCGCATTTACATTCCATATATATGCACCCTGTCTGCTCAACCATTCCATAGTAGTCGTGTACATTCTCTGGCAGTATGCCGCAGACGGCATTCAGGCTCTTCTTGTATTCCTCTGGAGAAACTTTTTCAGTGATGAGTTTCTTCCATCCTCCTCCATGTATCAGCACGCCTTTACTCAAATCGGGCTTATATCCACTTTCAAGCAGTTTTTTGTAGAAATGCTGCCATATCATGAATGTGAATCCGAACATGAATATAGTCTCGCCCTTATGTGTCTCAAGGAATTCCTTCATCCCCTCAATGTCAAGTTCCATATTCTCATTCAGAGCATACTGACGTTTGCTGCCAAACATAGAGAAACCGAGAATTCCGGCTCCACGAGCTGAGAACATATTTCGGCTCTTGACCACTGCCGATGAATCGAGAATCATCATAGGAACACGCTTGGTCCCGAGAAAATGGCTTACAATCTTTGTAAGACATTTCTGCTGTGCAGAGCTTGTCTCACGGTCAAGGTATATTCGAGACACAGCCTGTCCCGTTGTACCTGATGACGTCATTGTCTTGACAACATCTTCTTTGGTGCATGAGCGCAGCTCAAATTCCTTGAACAGACGTACAGGGAGGAACGGCAACTCTTCATAATCAGGAAGATTGTTAATGTCCAGCCCTCTGGCATCCATCATTCTGCGGTACGGCTCGCAGTTCTCATAATGCTTACGGGTCAATTCATGCAAGCGCTCATTGAGCAACTTGCGCTTTTCTTCTTTTGATAGCGAATATGGTGCTATAACCAATATCTCATTTATATTCATCTTCTTATAGCATTTTCTGTAATTCAGGATAATCTATTTTTCCACTTGACTTAACAGGAATTGCCTCAATCATCTTTATTTGGAAAGCCCTTGGGTTGAATCCAGTTTTCTCTACAAGCAGATTCTTGATTTGTTCTTCCAATCCATCTTTAGTAACGAATACAGTAATTAGGTCATCCACTCCGGCACATGCGCAATTCGGAGTAATTGCCTTCACTAACTGCTCAGTTGCGTCAAGGTTGGTTCTGTTTCCCCATACCTTGACAAATCGCTTCATTCTACCTGTAATATAGAAGAATCCATCTGCATCAAACTTAGCTATGTCGCCAGTGTGCAGCACTCCATGATTCTCATCACCCATCATCAGATCTTCACGGCACTCAGCATAACCGAGACATACGTTTTCGCCTTTATATAGGAGTTCGCCTTCTACTTCCGGTTGAATAATCACATTGCCATCCGCATCTACTACTGAAAGTTCTCCGCCAGGAATTGCTATTCCAATTGATGCGTTCTTCTCAATTGCCTTGTCAAACGGCAGATAGCTCATACGGGGAGCTGCCTCTGTTTGTCCGTACATCACGATAAACTCCTTGTTATTCTGTTTGGCGAAGGCAACATATTCCCTCACGTAATCGGCATTCAGCTTTCCACCTGCCTGAATCATTGTTTTCAGTTCCGGCAGGTTCATGCGGAAGAAACGCAGCCGTTTCAGCATTTCGTACGTATAAGGCACACCTGCTATTGAAGTTGCTTTCTGCTCCTTTATAAAATCCCAAAACTCGCGTTGCATCACAGCCTTGTCAGTCAACAGTATTGTGGCTCCCTTAATTAGATGACTGTTGATTACTGACATTCCATAGCTGTAATACATGGGAAGTGAGGTTACGGGTCTTTCATTCCCGTTGATATGCAGATATTCTGCAATAGACTCCGCATTGCTCTGAAGATTCTTTTCAGACAGTCTTACGAATTTTGGTGAACCTGTGCTTCCCGATGTTGTAAGACAAAGCAGAAGTTCAGGATTGATTTCTTTCAATGGAAATCCAGTCGCAAAAAGCGAATAAGTAGCGTATTCATACACTATCTTCCCGTTAACGTTGTCGTTTATCTCGCTCAAGCGGGATGTGGGCATCCACAGGTATTCCGGCTGATAAACATCTATCAGTCTCATAACTAACTCCAAATCTTTGCTGCCGTCAAGCAACACCTGTGGAATCTTCTTGTTCATGCAAGCCACATAACCGACAAAAGAACCTAAAAGATTCTCGCAAAGGGTAAATACGAGACCCTTACGAGGAAAGGAAGAAGCAAAGCGCTCCACCTCTTCTGCAAGCTGCCCATAAGTCAAAGACTTATTACGGTCGGTGATGACAGCTATGTTGTTTTTAAATTTTAGTAACTCAAACATCGTAGATTGAAAAATCAAATTCTTTCTTCGCAAACGGTTCTCCATGACCTGGAAATACAACCATGTCATCAGGCAGTGAACGAAGCTTTGGCAAGGCAATATTTATCATGTCTTCCTTATTGCCTCCTCTAAAACTTGTTATTATCTTGTTGTCAGAAATCAAAGAGTCACCTGAGAAAACTACCTTCTCGTCAAGGACAAAAAGACAACTCGATTGGGTATGTCCCGGAACATGAATGATATGTATTTTGTGTTTTTTTACATTAACAGTTTGTCCGTCTGTTAAATATACATCAGGAGTTAAATCATAATCTATCAATTCCTTATTGAACATACAGTGTCTATCTCCCCCGTCATTCATATCCTTGACCGACAGTACGAAAGCCACAAGTCTCGGGCTGCTATTCTTTTTTGTAGAAATCAACCCCTTGCTATTCTCATGGCAATATAATATTGTATTAAAATGTTTTTTCATCCAACAAACACCATAAGAATGGTCGTAGTGTTCGTGTGTGAGGAACAAATGCACTTTATTTATATTATGTCCTCTTAATAAATTGCAGACCTCTTCATCAACATTTGAATCTATAACTATGGCTTCATTTCCATCAATAAGTATATACATATTTGATTCCACAGGAGGATATATGCTCCTATAGAATAAATTCGTATCTATTTTTATGGAGTCCATTACTCAACCAACTTTGCTTGAATCTTGGCAGCAATACTTTCTGCATCAAGACCATTTTCCTTAAGCATCCACTTGTAGCTGCCAGCATGGGGAAATTCATTAAGTCCAATATTCATCACTTTTGTCATTGCTTTGTTTGAATTAGCCATCTCTTCAAGAACAGCAGCTCCAAGTCCACCACTAATAAACCCCTCCTCACAAGTAACAACCAGCTTACATCTATGACAATTCTTCTCTATTGCCTCTGTGTCAATCGGTTTAATGGTATGCATATTAATAACCGAACATTCAATACCATTTTCTGCAAGCTTCTTTGCAGCTTGTAGCGATTGATATACCATCGTACCTGTTGCTATTATTGTTACATCATCACCCTCTCGGAGAGTGACAGACTTTCCAATTTTGAAATCATAATCCTCTTTATATACCATTGGGTCACCAGCCTCACCGCATAAACGCAGATATGCAGGACCATCGAAATCCATCAAAGCTTCGGTTGCTTTCACAACTTCAGTTGAATCAGCAGGAGAAATAATAGTTAGATTGGGTATTGCACGCATTAGGCAAATATCATCTAAGCCATAGTGAGTATTGCCTTGTTGCTGGACTCCAAAACCGGCAGCTAAACCCACGACCTTGATATTATGCTTCATATATCCACAATGAATTTTCACCATCTCATAGCTTCTTGTCGCAATAAAAGCAGCAAAAGAAGTAGTGAATACATTGTATCCCTCACTTGCAAGTCCGGAAGAAACACCTATCAGATTTTGTTCTGCTATTCCGACATTCAAAAACTTCTCTGGATACATTCTGCTAAAGCGTTCAAGACCGGAAGAGCGTGCGAAATCAGCCGATACCGCCATCAAATTATCATAAGATGGAGCAAATTCAGTCAAAGTAGAACCGAATGTCCCGCGCTTTCCCAACATTGACCATGTTCGGAATAGAAGTCTATTATATTCCATAATTCTGCTTATTTTAGTTCTTCTATTGCCTGTTGGTATTGTTCCTCGTTCATAGTTGAGTGATGCCATGAATTGACATTTTCCATGAAACTGATTCCCTTGCCCTTAATGGTATTGCCTATAATGATAAGAGGGCGGCCATTATTCGGTCGAGTCTCCAATACATCAATAATTTGGTCTGTATCATTCCCATTGATTTCAATAACATTGCATCCAAGGCTAGTAAGCACTCCATTAAAAGGAATATTCATCACATCTGACGTTGTCCCATCCTGTTGGTATTTATTGTGGTCAATAAAGACTACAAGATTATCGAGCCCAAACTGAACAGCTGAAGCAAAAGCTTCAAAGGTACTTCCCTCATTACATTCTCCATCTCCCATTGCAACAAATGTCGTGTATTCAAGTCCCTTTTTCTTTGCATTTAATGCTATGCCCACCGCAAATGAGATACCCATTCCCAAACTTCCAGTTGAACATTCTATTCCTTTATTTAGCTGTTTTATAGGATGAGCAGGATAAAGACCACCGTCTGTCATAAAATTTTCATGATACTCTTCTAATGAGAAGAATCCTCTAAGTGCCAAGACAGAGTACAATGCCGTATATGCGTGTCCTTTACTGAGTATGAATCGATCTCGATCTTCTTTTTTAGGATTAGCAGGATCAACATTCATCACTCCACCATAAAGAACTGCAAGATAGTCGGCTAAAGATAATGCAGGCCCATAGTGGATGCCTATCTTACCTGTTCGATAGGAAGATTCTATAATCTCCCTACGAAGTTCTTTTGCAAATTGCTTTATTTTAATACAATCCATTCTAATAATTACCTATTTGATACTATTAATCTTAAATCATTCCCCCCCCGTCTACTTTTATAACTTCTCCATTTATATAACTGGAACGGTCTGAAGCAAGGAACATAATTACTTCTGCAATTTCTTCCGGCTTAGCACATCGTTTCAAGGCAACACCACGTAATATTTCATTTACTGCATCTTGTTCAAGAGCAGACAGCATTTTGGTTTCTGTCAATCCTGGAGCAACTGCATTTACTCTTATTCCGTAACCGCCGAACTCTCTTGCCATCTTCTTTGTCACTATATTAATGGCAGATTTACTTGCGGCATATTCAAGTTGTGATGTGTCTTCACCCCAAGCAGAAATACTTGAAATATTTACTATTGCACCTTTTCTTTGTCTCATCATTGATCTGGCTACAAGCTGACAAAGACTTAAGACACTGAAGAAATTAACTTCCATAATTCTTCTGATATCATCCATCTTTGTCATCGTAAACAGTCTGTTTGGACTTACGATACCGGCCGCATTTACAAGAATATCTATAGGAAGTTTTTCCTGAATGATTGATTTCATGCCTTCTTTTATAGATTCTTCATTGCTCAAATCTATATAAACAGGTTTTATCCAGACATTATGAGTCTTCTCTAACTTGTAGATTTTATCTAACCAGCTATTATCCTCGCGATGAACAACCGCCCAACAGTTGCAGCCTTGTTGAGCAAACAGCTGTACAGTAGCGAAGCCTATCCCGCTACGTGCGCCCGTTATAATGGAGTTTTTGCCTTGTAAAAGCATCTTTGTAATTGTATTATTCAGAAATTTAATTAAAAAATTATATCTTAGGAGTTAAAGCCTTTCGTTCTTCTGAATCAGACAAAGTAAATGTCATCTCACAGGAGCATACAAGTTTGCCATCTACCGTAGCTCGCCCTTTTCCCCTTGCAATACCATGTCGATAAGAAACGAGTTCTGTTTCAAGTAACATGACATCGCCGGGACGCACTTTCTGAAAAAGACGTAATTTGTCGCAAGAGAGTAAGAGCACTTGCTTCCCTTTATTGCCCTCCATAGTCAAGATATTGAGAGCACAAACTTGAGTCAAGGCTTCTGCTTGTAAAAATCCTGGCATACATGGATCTCCAGGGAAGTGAACAGGGAAGAACCATTCATTCTGAGTTAGATTTTTAACACCGATAGACTTGCCCCCAAAAACCTGCAGGATTTTATCAAAAAACAGATATGGATATCTATCAGCCTGGTATTCCAAAATCTGATTATAATCTAACTGCATAACTCAAAATTCAACATCATACTTCTTTAGTATCTCTTTGCCTTTTTCAAAAGAAGAAAAATCAATGATATCATCTGTGTCGAGCATGATATCAAACGCATCTTCAATGGCGGCAACGAGCGTCATATGACCTACGGAATCCCAAAGTTCAACACCTTGGTATTTTAGAGTTTCACACTGTTCTGCAGTAACCTGCAGAGTTTCTACAAATACATTCGTGTACTTTTCTAAATTTGTCATTTCTGTATATTATTTAATAAAGTATAATCGGTGGACAAGTTATATTATTAGTTTCAAAATAAATACTCCCCCATGACAATCCAACTCCAAAGGCACAACCTATACTCTTAAGAGATTTGGTTGCATAATCTGTCTGACATTGAGTTACAATTGTAACAGGTATTGATGCACAACTGGTATTACCATATTCAAACATGCTATATGGGGTCTTTTCAGGTTGAAATTTTAATTTCTTCCTGATTCGCTCATTCATATAATGATTTGCCTGGTGCATTACAAAATAGTCAACATCACTAAGATTCAAATTATAATGGTCAGCCAGTGATGAAACACTTTGGGGAGCAGTTGACATGCCAAATGCAAAAACATTCATCCCATCCATGGAGCAGTCAATATTTCTTCTCTTTTGGTTCTCACCATATTCAATAAATGTCAGATCGTCTTTGCAAACGCCATTACGACAACCACCTGCTGGCGTGAATATACTTTTGAAATCCTTACCCCGAGTTCCGTGCTCAAAGTACATGGCAGGAGCTCCTTCTTCAAATTCTAATGCAGTACAAGTTCCTGCATCTCCAAACAAAGGACGGGTTTCTTTATCAAGAGGTGAATTTAGAAGAGTAGATGTATCACCGCAAAGTAGTAATACCCTTTTTAAGGCTTTACCATTAATCAAAGATGAAGCAGTGGTCATACCAACCACCCAGCCAGGACATCCATGCTTTATCTCTATGCATAAACAAGACTCAGGTAAACTTAAAGAATCCTGTAATATACATGCTGTGGGAGGAACAATATAGTCTGCGGCTGAACTCACAAATACCAAGGCATCAACAGACTCCTTCTCCCATGATAAGTCATTAAGTAACACCTCTGTAGCTTTGGCGCATAGGTCAGAAGCAGTGGTTCCGGGAGTTACAGTATGCTTTCTTTCTATTTTCGTTTGCGCTATTACACGCTCGGCTTCACCTTCCTTAAAAACAGGCAGGTCGATATTTTCCTCCACATGCTCAGGTACACACGCAGATATACCTCTAATTGCTACGTTTTCTATTCTTAAAAATGCCATAGTCGTTTATATCTATTTTGCGGATATACCTCCGTCTATAACAAGATTAGTGCCTGTAACCCAAGCGGAGGCATCTGACAGCAAGTAAATCATGGAATATGCAATATCCTCCGGTTTGCCGTATCTTCCAAGCGGATAATTTTTAATATCTGCTTGGAGTTGTTCTTCAGATATCGTACCACTTGACAAAATGCCTGTATCTACCATTGCCGGACATACAGAATATTCTAATATTTTTTCTGCAGCTGCCTGACATAGGTCAGAAAGAGTCATGTCTGCAGGAGCTACGTGCGAACTGACGACTCCTGTCACATTTGAGAAGTTTTCTGCTTCTACTTTGGTGAAATATGGCATATCCTTCGCAACTTTTATCTGTTTTGGAACAGCCGTTGCAACCCCTTTAATTTCAACATTATTTACCTCTAAAAATGCCATATAATTATATTAATGTAATTCCACCATCAACAAACACGCTTGTACCTGTTGTCCATGAAGAAGCGTCGGAAAGCAAATATATTATTGCGTAGGCAATTTCTTCGGGCTTTCCATACCTGCCAAGTGGATAATTCAGCATATCTTTCAACAAATCATCTTCAGATATGGCTCCTCCATAAATCAGTTTTGTCTCAATCATTCCAGGATGAACAGCATTGGCTCTAATCCTCTTGGTTGCCAGTTCTTTAGCGCAATATTTCATATAGGCTGTAAGAGCCGCTTTTGAGGAACCGTAAATTCCATTACCAAAGTTGGAACAAATGGATGCGACAGAAGAAGTAAATACAAGTGAGGCGTTGTTCTTGATTTTTTTCTTCTTCAAAAGCCATCTGTCAAGAATCATAGGCACATAAGTGTTAGTACCAAATACGGTTTCTAAATCTTTGATGGAATAAAAAGAAACGGGCTTAATGCATGCTATTCCCGCATTGTTAACAAGACCGTCAAGCGTTGGGCACTCTGTTGCAAGCATCTTTATTTCTTCTTCATTTGTCAAATCTGCAACAATTATTTTATGCCCTTCGCCCTCCATTTCATCCAATGTCTGCTGTAGTCTTTCCTCATTGCGGGCAGTTAGAATAACTGTTGCCCCCATTTTAGAACACTCTATGGCTGTAGCTCTGCCGATTCCGGATGAAGCGCCTGTAATTAATATTGTTTTACCTTCTAAACTAAATGGATTATACATTTTTAATTTCAATTATTTTAGGACATATTATTTTATCAGTCTCAAAATATGCAGCGCCCCAGGCTAAGCCTGTGCCAAACCCGCATACAAGATTTTTCTGAAGTTCTTTTGATAGTATGTTGTTACGCTCGGAGATTAATGCCATTGGAATGCTTGCACTCGTTGTGTTGCCATAATTGCGTAAACCAATTAAAACTTTCTCTTTCGGCATCTTTAATCTCTTTGCAATGTTGTCTATAATAACCTTGTTGGCTTGATGCAGTGCAAGATTGTCAACTGTTTCAATGTCTATGTTGAACTCAGAACAGAGCTTTTTTATTGCCTTGGGTACTTTGGTAATGGCAAAGGAGAATACATCCATTGAGTCCATCTTTGAGGTTACCTCTTCCATTGGCAATATACCTTCAATGCTCTTTAATCTTTTTGTCAGCGTATCTATGGTAAAAGGATTTCTGAATCCGCCATCCACAGAGGCTATTGCCACTCCGTCGTCGCTCTTCGTTCCTATATTAAAGAACATAGAGGTTGCCTGTTCATCGTATTCCAAGGCTGTTGCCGTTCCTGCATCTCCGAATAGTGGTCTTTCTTCTCTATTTTGTGCATTCATAACTTTACTTACCGTATCGCCGTCAAGCAATATTGCACGTTTTATCGCCCCCCCACTGACAAGTTGTGCAACGGCACTTAAAGAAACCACCCAGCCGGGACAGCCATGATAGAAATCGAGACACATAGTACTCTCTTTAAGTCCTAATTTTTCATGAACAACAAAGGAATTAGGATGATTAAGATAGTCCGCTGTCTGAGTACAAAAAGCAAGTAGGTCGATAGAATCTTTCTCCCAACCGAGTTCTTCTATCAGTTTCTCGGCAGCTTTTAAACACAAATCCGAAGCTGTTATCTCCTTAGGAGAAACATGTCTACGCTCAATGCCTGTTGCAGCTATTACCTGTTCTGCTTCTTCTTTACTTGAATAAAAAGGAAGTTTGATATTTTCCTCTATTTGAGAAGGTACGCATCCCGAGATTCCCCGGAATGCAACCTTGTCCACTTTAACGTATGCCATAATTATTCAGCCTTGCCTTTAACAATGTTAAACAAATCCTGAATGGTGACAGCAGAGCGCATATCATCACCTTTCAAGGTGACATCATATTCCTCATCTACCATTGCTATCAGTGAGAGAGCGATAAGAGATGAATACTCGTCTAACTCATGAAATACAGTTTCAGGAGTAAACACACTTGCATCAGTATCATCGAACTGTGCGGCAAAATTCTCAATAAATTCTTTGATTTCCATAATGTACAAAATTTTTTAATTATATTATCTAAAAGTTAATTTTCTTTGCCGGATTACCAAAAACATGAAGCCCATCCTTAACATTTCTCATAACAACACTGCTTGAACCAACTTCTACGTTATTGCCTATTTTTTTATGTCTTATCAATGTTGAGCGGACGTGCATCACGGAAACTTCTCCTACTTCTGAGTATCCCCCTAAAAAAGAATATGCCTCGATAGTTGAATAGTCACCGACTTTTACATCATGTCCTAAATCAGAAAAAACATGCACTATTGTATGTTTTCCCAAAACGACATTATCCGATATGCAAGACCATCCTGCAACAAACGCCCCGTCACCAATTGTCGCAGTTGGATTTATATATGCTCCTTCGCATATAATTGACATAAAACGTCCTCCTTTTTTCTCAATAATTTCTGCATAATGTTTTCTCCATTTAGGCTCACCCATGGCGATAAAAAACACGTCACCCGATTCTATCTTATAGCTTTCCGGCGAACAAATTATTGGAGGATAATTGCCATGAATACCGTCAAAAGCGTCAGCCTTGCTGTCAAGGAAACCTTTCACGTCATATTCACCATTTCGATAAGCCTTTGTGTTTATGGCTGACGCATATACCTCGCGTCCCCAGCCGCGGGCTCCTACAATCAACAGATGTTTCATAAATTCGTAAAAAATATGTATTTATTTTTTATTCTCCTAACATCATATACGATAGGGAAAGGAAAATACAAGAATGCGCACACAGAAAATTCCGTATGCAGAATGTGAGTTTAAAATAAAGGATTA
>ENA-OYXU01000640-OYXU01000640.1-human-gut-metagenome-genome-assembly--contig:-NODE-640-length-13486-cov-3.939617_pt1 | contig 13486 bp, 12 predicted proteins | sample MGYA00243243_ERZ653435 | MGnify/ENA primary metagenome ERZ653435 (study PRJEB26926, sample SAMN06165113) | human gut metagenome | biome: ENVO:00009003; feature: ENVO:2100002; material: ENVO:00002003... | reverse complement strand
TCGTGGGCTCGGAGATGTGTATAAGAGACAGGGGCACCTCCACGTGACCGCAGGGGCGATTTTGCCCGCTCAATTTTCTACATGGCCACACTCTACCCAACTGCGGTCTGGGACCCTTGGGCTGGCCTCATCCTTGGTGACACAGGTTATCCCTCGCTGACCCCCTACGGAGTCGCGATGCTGATGGACTGGCACCGACGCGACCCTGTGGACGACTCCGAGCGACGCCGCAATGACGCGGCCGAACGCTTTCAGGGCAACCGCAACCTGTTTGTCGATTACCCCGAACTCGCCGAATATCTATGGGGCATACATGCCGGAGAAACCTATGAACCTTATCCGGAAGACCCTCAGACACCTATAGCCCTCCGCGGTAAATACCGCCTTAGTGATCCGCGGATAGACCTCTGGTCGCCCCGCATACCCGAAGACGCTAAATGGAGTGTAGATGGAGTTGCTGTCAAATCTTCGACATTGACACCCCGTGAACTTGGACCTGGACGTCATCATCTGAGCTACACAGTTGCCGACACAGGCGAAAAAGGAATCCTTCAGATTGAGATTGTGCCATGAGAAAGACCCTGCTCATACTCCTCATCGCAGCAACTACACTTCTGCCGGCTACATCGTGCCATGACCCGCTGCCGTCGCCCGACCACGAAGCCCCTGACGGCAGACCGGAAAAACCATCCGAAGACCCGGACACACCCCAGCGCCCCGGTGGCGATGATCCGGATACCGACAAGCCTTATGACTTCAGCGCCGAAGCAGCCGACCCGACTCCACGATTCGTATCCGAAACCCTCGCTCTCAGCTATGAAACGCCCGGTGTTCTCGTCAAAGCCACAACAGGGATGACCTCCGCATCGTTCTATGACCTCAACGGCAATGCCCGCGCCGAGCTCTCATGGATCGGCATAGGCCTTAACGACAGTCTCGCGCGAGACGCCGCCATAAGTGTCAATGGCCGCCCGCTCGAAATTGCACGTCTTAAGATGATGAAAGCAACAGCTGACCGCCTGTGGTTTATGGCAACACGGGCGGAATCAGACCGCCCGGTTGTCATAGTCATTCCCCGCTGAGAGCAGATGACACGTCAGCGTACTCTCACCTTATAGCCCCGGCCGTCAGCCTCAACGATATAGACACCGGGGGTCAGCCCGTCAAGGCCGGTCTCGCAGCCCATAAGATTATAGGCTCTTACCGGACCTGAATTTCCGGTAACAATGATGCATCCGTCACCGCCGCTGACGCTGATGTTTCTATTGACATCGTCAGCCAATGTCTCACCAATTCCCGACAAATCATCTGTTCCGAGCACGATGAACGCTCCCGGCTCGAGAGTGACGCCGTCAGCAGCCAGCTGATAGCCCACGCCGTAGCTCGATGTCATGACCTTCAGGTTTTCAGATGAGCCTCCGTCAGGAATTTTCACAGCAGCCTTCTCGGAGACGAGAGGATTGACGAGCAGAATCAGCCGTGACTCGCCGTTACTGAGCGTCAATGTGCGTCCGCGGTCTGTCCATCCTGAAAGTTTCACGTCGGCCGTAGCAGTCTCGGTGAAAAGGCCCGGATTGTTGCGGCGTATGAAGCACAAGTCGCGATAGGTGTCTTTGAGCCCGTGACGGTCAGGATTGCTGAGATAGCTCCACACCACACGTTTGGGAGAGGTGTCATTACCCGAACCGTTTTTGGTTGTCTGGTCGGCGCCAAATTCCTGAAACTGCCAAATCATGTGCGAACCGGGCGTCATGAGCATCTGGGCGGCAACAGAACCGAGTCGGCGCATCTCGACAGGGAGGTTCCCCTTCACGCCGGTGGCGCCATATCGCTCCTGCTTGTAGGCCATGCGCTCCTCATCGTGGCTCTCTGCATAGCTCACTGTCGATCCCCACAGACGCTCGTCAAGTGGAGCATAGAAGCGGTCGAACGACGAATCAGACTGCCATCCCATGGCAAACTGACACGACGCATTGTTCACGTTGGCCCAGTTGAGGTCGCCGTCAGCGGCCATCTCATTCTCCTCTCGGGCCATAGCCAGATTCTCGTTAATGAAATATGCGTCGGGACTGATGGTACTCATCCAGGCGTGCAGCTCGGCCATCCGGTCAACGCGTGTGCGGTTATAAGCGTTGGTATTCGCCTCGCTGGGGGTTCCCCACGTGTTTGTCGACGGGTCGTAGGTGTTGCCATAGCTGTCATTGCTGCCGAGGCCTTTGACGAGGTCGAATCTGAACCCGTCCACACGATAGGCTGTCAGCCAGTAGCTCAGGGCATCCCGCCACTGACGCATGACCAGGTCATTATCCTGATTCCAGTCGTTGAGCACGCTATAGGCGTGAGGAGCCGTGGCGTTATAGAACGGATTCTTGTCGGCCGGATACATCTGGTACCACGGATGCAGACCGTCGCTCTGATTGAAAACAATGTCGAGAATAACAGCCATGCCGCGGCCGTGAGCTTCGTCAATCAGCCGTCTATAATCGTCGGGAGTACCATATACCTTATCGGGCGCAAAATAGAAGTTTGTGTTGTAGCCCCATGAGTTGTTGCCGCCGAATTCCATAATCGGCATAAGCTCGATTGCATTAACGCCTAAATTTTTCAGGTAGTCGAGCATCTTCAGCACACCGGCGATGGTTCCGGAGCCTCGCGATTCGCCCTCCACGCCGCTGAAGTCGCGTATCAGCAGCTCATAAATGACAAGGCTGTTTTGGTCGGGACGGGTGAAATCATCGCTGTAGCGCCACTCATAGTCGTCTCGTGACGAGTTATAGACTGCCAGCGGCACATTCTGAACCTTGTCGGAGGGATAGGCGGGCATATCGGGGAATACGTCAGAAGGGATGTAACGGTCGTTATAGGGGTCGAGAACAAGACGTGCATACGGGTCGCCGACTTTGACGGTTCCGTCAACGATATAATAATAGATATAGTCGCAGTCCTCTTCGAGACCGCTCACCGAGGCCCAGAAATAGCGTGCGCCCTGATAGTCCTGATAGTTCATCTCGCCCGAAGTCGAGACGAGATAGTCATTCCATGACCCGACAACCACCACTGAGTTTTTCTGGAGGGCTGGAAGACAGAACAAAACGCTTCCGTCATCGCTTCGAACAGCGCCGGGCTGAGGGATGCCGCCGGGATAGTCTGTCTGCATAGCACCACCGACGCGCACAAACAGTGAATTAACACTTATCTCGCTACTGTCGGAGAGCTTTGCTGTTGCCGTCACCTGATAGTCGCCGGGAGTGGCAAAAACATACTGCCGGGTCAGTGTCATGGCCAACTCTTCAGTAGCAAGAGTCTCGCCGTTGACCGCCAATGTCAACGTCGCCCTCTCTGAGGCATCGACGGTGAGTTGTACAGGATCGCCATCGGTGACGACTCGGCCCGGAGTCAGAGTCATGGAGAATCCAGGAGCGTGTACATCGACAAAAATGTCGCCACCTTCGGCAGTCTTTCCGGTCAGCGAGCCAGTTGAGTTTCGGAACACGAAAGCAAGCTTAGAGACCGTCTCATCAGCTGCTACCCCATAATATTCCGCAATTGACGGTATGGTGAGTGACCAGACGTCGGGCGACACATAGGTGAGTTTGTATTTCGCGGCATTGTCGCCCCAAGTCGGCGCATACTGCCAGTCGGTCGGACCAGTGCTCTTGTTTGTAATCACTCCGGTATGGGCATAGAGGGCTGCCGTCGATGGCTGTCCCTTGAGCTCGCCGCTTCCGCAGTCAGCATAAAAAGTCACGACTATGTCACGTGAATCGGTCTGAACAATAGCCGGCGACGTCTTGACTACAGGCTGCGTTGCGAAAGCAGCTGCTGCCGTAAAGACAAGACCCGAAAGAGTCAGATAAAGGTGATTCATGAAAGCTGTCGGTTGAAATGAAATTATTGCGAGGACTCAATCACTGAATAAAAGTGCCCATAAATACATAACAATCCGACGCGTCAGTGAGTTTGCACTGACCCTTAAACTGACAGAGAGATGAGACGCACTGGGCATCTCACCTCTCCGGTTATTGTCAAAAGTTAAAACTCAGGGGGTTACACTCCGGCAAGTTTGAAGTTGATGGGGAGTGTGTACCAAACGCTAACGTTGTTACCGTTCATCTTACCGGGAACAAAGCGCGGCAGTGTGCGAACGACACGCTTAGCTTCTTTGTCGAGGTCGGGGTCCTTACCGCGGACAACCTTGACCTGGCCGATAGAACCGTCTTTGGTGACGACGAACTGCACAACCACGCGGCCCTGGATGCCGTTCTCCTGCGCAGCGGCCGGATAGCGGATATGGTCGGCGATGTATTTGAGCAGTGCGGCCTCACCACCGGGGAATTGCGGCGGCTGCTCCACAGCGGTGAAGATCTCTTCCTTCTTGGGAGGTTCGGGTTTCTTCTCCTCGACGATAACTTCGTCTTTATGCTCGCGGACAGTCTTTGTCAGGTCATCGGTACCCTGGTCGAAGTTGGTTGCTCCGACAGCGGTCTCGGTTTCCTTGATTTCATCCTGAGATTTGATATCTTCCTTCACCTCTTCGTCGGCGACAAACTTAACCTCGGCCATTTTGACCGTATTAAGAATCTCCTCGGGAAGAGCTTCGGGTTTCTCTTCTTCAATGCGCTGGGGCTCCTCTTCTGGCTCCTCCTCAACCACCTCTTCGGCAAACGCGGCCATAGCCTGTTCGTTTGCGTCCTCGGGGCGGGCTTCAACGCTCTTGATCACTGTGTTGACCAGGAGGCCGAGGCCAAAGAGAAGCACAATCACAATAACCACGGCAATCATAGCCAGGTTGTGACGGCGATCAGAGTTTTTACGCATTTCATATGCGCCAAAATCCTTATTCTTGCCTTCAAAGACAAGGTCGCGCCATTCCTTTGATGAAAGATCTACGTCTTTTGCCATTTTCGTGTTGGTTTAAGTGTTACTGTATATATCTGACATCAGAGGTTACTTTGACTTGGGATGGCTCTTGCGATACATGATGATCATAGCCGAGTCAACGCCGTTTATGTTATCAATCTGATAACGAGAAATCTGGTTGATCTGCATTTCATCAAGAGCACTGATGAGGCTTTCCCATCGTGCCTCAGGCGTGGCTTTGATCACGACTACGGGACGCTCGAGAGTCGAGTCGTTGCGGATGACCTTAGCGCGGGCCTGATATATCGAGTCGTTAATGTCGGCATTGGGCGAGAACTCCTTGTTGGCCCATTTGGCCTTGAGTTCGTCAATGCGTTTCAGAACTTCTTTGTTGCGGTCGTGGAGAATCTTGCGGACGCCACGCTGCATCTTGTCCTGGTCACCAAGGAAATATTCGGCCTGGAGATTGTTCTCGGTCTCTGAGATGACGGGTTTACCGAAGTAGTAGTAGACAACGTTGACGGGGTTGCCGTTTTCGTCATGGATTACTTCGCCGGTTTTGGTGTCACGCTCGACGTCGACAATCATGGTTATACCTTCTGACTCCTTAGCTTTGTTCATCTCCTGTTCTTCAACCTTCTCGTTGGTCGGAAGGGTGATTTGCAGGGTCTGCGATTTAATCATCGTGGTACAAAGCATGAAGAATGTAATCAGAAGCATGTTCATATCCACCATGGGGGTGAAGTCCACGTGGATGTGCATCTTCTTCTGGGCGCCTTTTTTCTTTTTGCCGCCGTCTGATTGTTCTATTTGTGCCATAATGATTTAATCCTCGCTTGATTTAAGGGCTGTCATGATGCTGAAGCGGTTCATCTTAAGGGTCTGGAGGTTGTCAAGGACATGGTGTACGGTCTCATAGTCGGTCGACTTGTCAGCCTTGACAGCGATGCCTTCGCCTTTTCTCATAGCCGAGGTAAGGTTTTCATTACCCGACTTGTCACGAATTGCGCGCATCCAGATCTGGAACTCATTGGGGGTCTCAAGGTTGCGGTTGTCGTCAATAGGAATTCCTGCAGCGGGGTTATCCATATTGGAGACAAACTCGTCCTGCTCGGTCTGCGACATGCCGAGGAACTTCTTGAGCTGAGTGAAAGGCACACCAAACATGTTGATTTTGGTGAACGTCTCTACCTCCGAGGGGGTAAGCTCAACTTTCTTGCTGGGGTGAAGTCTGTTCCACTCGCTGACAGCTCCCATGAGGATGGAGCGGCGTATGGGCTCTGTTGCCCATTCGCCATCAGCGACGTTGGGGTCTGCTTCACCGGCTACTGATATAAAGACTTTCCCGTTGGGGCTGACAAGGATCGACGCCACATTGGCCGTCGGCACCTTGACTTCCGAAACTGACGACGGAGTCAGCACGGTTACAGGCTCCTTCTGCAGGAATGTCGAAGTCAACATGAAGAAAGTAAGCAAAAGAACGGTCACGTCACTCATCGCAGTCATGTCGATGAGGGTGCTCTTTCTTTTAATTTTTACTTTTCCCATATTACTTTATTAATCGATGGTTTTGATAGATAAACGTAACAGGGGATTAGTGTGTAGCCTGGAATGTCTGTACAATCGAGAAACCGATTTCGTCGATAGCGTAGGTCAGGTTATCGATTTTGTTGGTGTAGAAGTTGTAGGAGATTACGGCAAATGCACCGGTTGCGATACCGAAGGCGGTGTTGATAAGGGCCTCTGAAATACCGGTTGACAGTTCAGTCGAGTCAGGAGCACCTGATGCAGCCAGAGCCTGGAACGATTTGATCATACCGATTACAGTACCGAGAAGTCCGACGAGTGTACCGAGAGTGGTCAGGGTAGCGACGATGGGGAGGTTCTGCTGGAGAGAAGGCATCTCGAGAGCGGTGGCCTCTTCAACTTCTTTCTGGAGGGTAGCGACTTTCTGCTCTTTCGAGAGAGTGGTGTTGCGGTCCATTTCCTCATAGCGGTTGAGGGCGGCACTTACAACAGCAGCTACAGAACCTTTCTGCTTTTTGCAGGCAGCCTGAGCAGAAGCGATGTCGTTGTTGCGGAGACATTTCTTGATCTCAGCGACGAATTTGGCGATGTTGCCTTTACCTTTGGCGCTCGAGAGGGCAATCCAGCGCTCTACTGAGAGAACGATAACGGTCAGAAGAAGAGTCTGAAGAATAGGCACGATTACGCCACCTTTATAGACAGTTCCCCACAGGTCGATAGGATGACCTTCTTCGAAGTGAACTTCACTGCCGAACCAGAAGATAAACAGCAGGACTGCAACAACGAAACAAGCGATGATTACAAGAAACGCGTTCTTGATGCCGGCGACTTTGTGTCCCTCGGCTACCTTGCCCTTTGCTGCGGGCTTGGCGGGATTGGGCTTTTGAGCTTCCATACGATGTTTTAAAAATTACTTTTTTGGTTTGGTTTGTTTATTGGTTATTAGAAATTTCAGTATGACAAGTCAGCTCTACGACAGCCGTCGGGCGGGGTTGGGGGTCCACTGCGTCGGCACGTTTGGTATTGCCGCTGTTTTGCGATAGTTTTATTGGGTGATTTTTAGTTTCAATGGTAGTAGAACGTCAAAACCGCATAGTTTATTCTATTGCAGTCGCAAATTTAAGGACTAAAATTAAACTTGCAAAATTTTAACGCTACATTTTAACACCGACGGCGCTGTCTCAGACGATAATCGAAGTCGAACGACTCATGTTTGAGAAAAAATCACTAACTTTGCAGCCAAATTTTTCCGCATCAACGTTAACTATTTTGCAATGAGAAAGGCTCTGTCAATCAAGAAAGGGCTTGACCTGCGTCTGAGAGGCGCCATCGGGACGTATAACGCCGTAGGCGCCAAGTCGCTCGAACCGCGCAGGGTGGCTGTGGTTCCTGACGATTACCCGGGTCTCAGACTGAAGTCTGACGTCCGCGAGGGCGACGGAATTGAAGCCGGCGCGCCGCTGCTCCACGACAAGCTCCATCCCGAAATAAAAATCGTTTCTCCGGCGCGCGGACGCGTCGAGGCTGTAGTCCGCGGAGAGAGACGCAAAATTGAGCGCATAGTCGTCGCCGTCGACACCGACAATACCGACGCCGGAAAAACCGCGGTGACGGTCAAATCAGACACCCCTGAAGATATCAAACGGACACTGATGAATACCGGCCTCTGGGCCATGATGCGTCAGCGTCCGTTTGACATTGTGGCCGACGCCGATGTCATACCGCGCGATATTTTTGTCACCGGTCTCGACACGGCTCCTCTTGCGCCGTCTCTCGATCAGCTTGCCGAAGGTTGCTCCGACGACCTAAGACGTGGTGTGAGCGTGCTCCGCAAGCTGACCACGGGTTCCGTCTATGTCAGCGGCCGACATCTTCCCGACATCGAAGGCGCATTCATGGTAGATGTTTCCGGCCCCCATCCGTCGGGCAACGCCGGGACTATCATAGCCAACCTCGCTCCGGTCAACAAGGGTGAAACCGTCTGGACACTCGACATTCTCACCCTGGCACGCATCGGACGGCTATATAATAAATGTGTGGCCGACTACACGACTCCGGTGGCCGTGACCGGCCCCGAAGTCATCACGCCTCAGCTTGTCAAAACGCTGATTGGCTCTGAAATCAGAATCATGACCGACGGCAATATACGCCACGACGGCCACAGCCACCGCATCATCTCCGGCAACGTCCTGACAGGCGAGAAAGTCGGTGCCGACGGCTTTCTGCGCTACCCATGGCGTCAGATCACGGTCATAAGCGAGGGCAACGACGCCGACGAGTTTATGGGCTGGGCCTCCATGAGTCCCTCAAAGATGAGTATGTCGCGCTCGTTCCCCGGACGGTTTATGCCTCACCGTCTGTTCAGTCCGGACGCCCGACTGCTCGGAGGTCGCCGAGCCATGATTATGAGCGGTGTCTATGACAAGTTCATGCCGATGGACATTCTTCCCGAATATCTCATCAAAGCCATCATGGCCCGCGATATCGAAAAGATGGAAGCCCTGGGCATTTATGAAGTAGCCCCCGAAGATTTCGCCCTGGCCGAATTTGCCGACCCCTCGAAACTCGAGCTTCAGAAGATTGTGCGCAAGGGTCTCGACTGGCTCAGGAAAGAGCTCTGACCCGCTGATTTTCACCTCCCCCTGCAACAACACATTATCACATTGTGAAAACTCTAAGAAAAATACTTGACCGGGCAAAGCCTAACTTTGAAGAGGGCGGAAAACTCCATGCGCTCCACTCGGTCTATGACGGAATGGAGACATTCCTGTTCACGCCCAACACAACGTCGACATCGGGGACACATATCCACGACGCCATCGACTCGAAACGCGTGATGATTATCGTCGTGCTGGCCCTCATGCCGTGTCTGTTCTTCGGCATGTATAACACCGGCTACCAAAACTCCCTGGCCTCGGGAGACGCCTCGGCCGGCTTCTGGAGCATGTGGCTCTACGGACTGCTGGCTATACTGCCCCGCATCATAGTGGCATACGTCGTCGGTCTCGGCATTGAATTTATCGTCGCCCAGTGGCGCCGTGAAGAGATTCAGGAAGGATTTCTCGTGACCGGCATCATGATTCCCATGATATGCCCCGTAGAAACGCCCCTGTGGATGCTCGCCGTCGCCACAGCCTTCGCGGTAATATTTGCCAAAGAAGTCTTCGGAGGCACGGGATACAACATCGTCAACATAGCGCTGATTGCCCGCGCGTTTCTCTTCTTCGCCTATCCGGCACAGATGAGCGGCGACTCGGTCTTCATCGCCTCTGACCCGATATTCGGTCTGGGCGGCACAGTCAACTACTCAGACGCCGTTTCAGGCGCCACACCGCTCGGACAGGTGGCGACAGCCGCCGCAGGCACACCGATTCATAATGTCATCGGTCAGGACATATCGTGGTGGGACTGCTTCTTAGGCCTGATTCCGGGCTCGTTCGGCGAGACATCAACCCTCTGCATACTCATAGGCGCCGTCATACTCCTCGTCACCGGCATCGCCTCGTGGCGCATAATGCTGTCCGTTGTGCTCGGCGGCGTTATCATGACTCTGATAGCAAACGCATTCGCAACCCCGACCTACCCCGCCTCATATCTCAGCGTCGGACAACAGCTGACACTCGGTGGTTTTGCCTTCGCCGCCGTCTTCATGGCAACAGACCCGGTGACCGCCTGCCGCACCAACACGGGCAAATGGATATACGGTTTACTAATCGGAATCGTGGCAGTCATCATCCGCACCTATAATAACGGTTATCCCGAGGGCGCCATGCTTGCAGTGCTTCTCGGCAACGTCCTGGCTCCGCTGATTGACTACTGCGTTGTTCAGGCTAACATATCGCGGCGCATGCGCCGCGCTGTTTCAGAGAAAGGAGGCCGGTCATGAAAATCAACAAGCAAAGCAACGTCTACACGGTGGTTTATGTGGCCGTGATTGTGCTCATAGTCGGAACGGCTCTGGCTTTCACATCGCTGAGTCTCAAAGACCGTCAGCAGGCAAACATCGACGCCGACAAGATGCGCCAGATACTCGCTTCGGCTCATATCGCCTCGACGGGTGACGACGTCATCAGTCTTTTCAAGGAACACATCACATCTCAGCCCGTCTATGACCCCAACGGACAAAAGGTGTCAGACGACGCGTTCGCGGTCGATGTTGCCGCCGAATCAGCCAAACCCGCCGCAGAGCGGCGTCTGCCCCTCTATGTCTGCCGCGGCAACGACAATAGCGAAAAATATATCATACCGCTCTATGGCGCAGGCCTGTGGGGACCTATCTGGGGCTATATAGCCGTCGATTCAGACGGCTCGACCGTCTACGGAGCCTATTTCGCTCACCAGGGTGAGACCCCGGGACTGGGCGCCGAGATTGCCAAACCGGCATTTTCAGACCAGTTTGACGGCAAACACATATTCAAGGACGGCTGTTTCCTGCCCGTCACAGTTGTCAAGAAAGGCATGAAGCCTCAGGGCGACGAGGTCTATGTTGACGGTATCTCGGGAGGCACAATCACTTCTAAGGGTGTCGCAGCCATGCTTGACAACTGCCTGCAACCCTATCGTCCCATACTCGAATCGTTAAGCGCAAAAAGATAAGATAGCCATGTCTGAAAAAACAAACAATCTGAGCGTCTTCCTGAATCCGCTTTCAAAAAACAACCCCGTGGTTGTCCAGATTCTGGGCATCTGCTCTGTTTTGGCAGTCACGGCCAAACTCGAGCCGGCCATTGTCATGGGTGTGTCGGTGATTGCGGTACTGGCTTTTGCCAACGTCATCATCTCGCTGATACGCAAGACCATCCCGACAAACGTGCGCATCATCGTGCAACTCGTCGTCGTGGCCGGTCTGGTGGTATGTGTCGACCAGTTGCTCAAAGCTTTCGCTTATGACGCCTCAAAACAGCTCTCAGTCTTCATCGGGCTTATCATCACTAACTGCATACTCATGGGACGTCTCGAAGCCTTCGCCATGGCCAACAAACCGTGGCCGGCATTCCTCGACGGAGTCGGCAACGGACTGGGCTACACAGTCATTCTCGTGATAGTCGGCTTTTTCCGCGAGCTCCTCGGCTCGGGCACCCTTCTGGGTTATCAGGTGATACCGCCGTCATTCTATGACGCAGGATATGCCAACAACGGTCTGATGATACTACCGCCGATGGCTCTAATTGTCGTGGCATGTATAATATGGGTGCAGCGCACGCTCAATCCAGGACTTAACGAAGAATAACCGCCCGAAACACAGACTCTGAAATAATGGAAAACTTCAATATCTTCATACGGTCGATTTTTGTCGACAACATGATATTCGCCTACTTTCTGGGCATGTGCTCGTTTCTGGCGGTCTCCAAAAACGTCAAAACGGCGCTTGGCCTTGGTGTCGCCGTCTGCTTCATGCTGACAATCACACTCCCGGTCAACTACCTGCTCCAGAATTATGTGCTCAAACCCGGGGCGCTGACATGGCTGTCGGCTGATTACGCCGACGTCGACCTAAGTTTCCTCTCGCTCATCATGTTCATCGCCGTCATCGCATCGATGACACAACTTGTCGAGATGGCTGTCGAGAAATTCTCGCCGTCGCTCTACGCCCAATTAGGCATCTTCCTGCCTCTGATTGCCGTCAACTGCGCGATTCTTGGCGGTTCGCTGTTCATGCAACAGCGGGGATTCTCAAGCGTCTGGACAGCCACCTGCGCCGGCGCCGGCTGGGGCCTGGGCTGGCTTCTGGCTATCACCGCCATCGCCGCCATACGCGAACGCCTGCAGGCCTACAGCAATATTCCGCGTCCGCTGCGCGGCATCGGCATAACCTTCATTGTCACCTCGCTGATGGGCATAGCCTTCATGAGCTTCCTCGGAATCAAAATCTGACCTGACCACAATGACCACACAACTAATGATAACAGCTGACATAGCGTCGCTGACCATCCTGACGGGCGTAGGCATCTTTCTGCTCATCACGCTCGTGCTCGTCGCCATTCTACTCGTCGCCAAACACTATCTGGTGTCGTCGGGCAACGTCGAAATCACAATCAACAACGACAAGAAAATAGATGTCACCGCAGGCGGCTCACTGCTGACCACACTCGCCGACAACGGTATCTTTCTCCCCTCGGCTTGCGGCGGCAAAGGCTCCTGCGGACAGTGCAAGGTTCAGGTTATTTCTGGCGGCGGACAGATACTGCCTACCGAAGCCGTCCACTTCACACGCCGTCAGATTCAGGACCACTGGCGCCTCGGGTGTCAGGTCAAAGTGAAAGACAACCTTTCGATAAAAGTGCCGGAGTCAGTCATGTCCGTCAAAGAGTGGGAATGTGAGGTGCTCAGCAACCGAAATGTAGCCACTTTCATAAAAGAGTTTATCGTAGCCCTGCCTCCCGGCGAGCATATGGACTTTGAGCCCGGCTCATATGCACAGATAAAGATTCCCGAATACTCAATGGACTATGACAAAGACATCGACAAATCGCTCATAGGCGACGAGTATCTTCCCGCATGGGAGAAATTCGGACTGTTCACCCTCAAGTCGAAAAACGATACCCCGACGATACGTGCCTACTCCATGGCCAACTATCCGGCCGAAGGAGACAGAATCATGCTGACAGTGCGCATCGCCACGCCTCCGTTCAAGCCTAAGCCTCAGGTCGGATTTCAGGACGTACCGCCGGGCGTAGCCTCAAGCTACATTTTCACACTCAAACCGGGTGACAAAGTCATCATGAGCGGACCTTACGGCGACTTCCACCCCATTTATGACTCGAAACGCGAGATGATGTGGGTCGGGGGAGGCGCCGGCATGGCGCCGCTACGCGCCCAGATTATGCACATGACACGTACGCTCAACACCCGCGACCGCGAGATGCACTTCTTCTATGGCGCACGCGCTCTCAACGAGGTTTTCTATCTCGACGACTTCCTGAAACTTGAGAAAGACTTCCCCAACTTCCACTTCCACCTCGCGCTTGACCGACCCGACCCGGCTGCCGATGCCGCCGAAGTGAAATATACCGCCGGATTTGTCCATCAGGTGATGCTCGACACATACCTGAAGGACTGTCTCTTATACACATCTCCGAGCCCACGAGACTACGCTGCA
>ENA-OYXU01000639-OYXU01000639.1-human-gut-metagenome-genome-assembly--contig:-NODE-639-length-13516-cov-4.354580_pt1 | contig 13516 bp, 10 predicted proteins | sample MGYA00243243_ERZ653435 | MGnify/ENA primary metagenome ERZ653435 (study PRJEB26926, sample SAMN06165113) | human gut metagenome | biome: ENVO:00009003; feature: ENVO:2100002; material: ENVO:00002003... | reverse complement strand
AATTTCCTCGAAAACACACCGCCCCTGCGTTAACATTTTTTGTGGGATGGGGTCTTAGTAATTTTGCATATTCTGATATAATCACTATCGGAAATTTTGCAATGACACTTTGAAAGAATGCATTATGGAGAATCTCGATATTCTTGTGAAAGAACTCTGTAAATTGTCTTAGGAGACCCAATGGCTCGAATTTAAGCATAATAATTGTGGGCCAAACATGATTGGCGAAGATATCAGCGCGCTGGCTAACAGCGCGGTGTTGGCAGATCGTGATGACGCCTATATGATATGGGGCGTTGATGATAAGACTCACTAGATTATAGGAACATCAGTCCGGTTAAAATTGGAAAAGAAAGGAAACCAGGAAATTGAGAATTGGCTTAGGTATCTTCTCTCCGATAATTCAGATTTTGAATTTCTTGCAGCTGAAATTGATGGAAAGCATGTGGAAATATTAAGAATTGCCAAAGCTGTAGGTCGTCCTGTGAAATTTATGAAAATAGATTATATCAAGTCTGGGACTTATACAAAGAAACTTTCTGAATTTCCGGCTCTTGAAACACGTTTATGGGATAAACTGCGTCAAGGTCATTTTGAGGATTTGTATGCCAAAACAGACCTTTTATTTCAGGAGGTACTTGGACTGCTGGACTGTGAAAAATATTTTGCAATGGCAAATATTAATTTGCCATCATCTTTAGAGGGTTATATTCATTATCTGAGCGAAGACAGTATAGTGACAAAGCAGGATAATGGATTATATGCGGTTACAAACCTCGGAGCCTTATTATTTGCCCGTAAACTTAGTGATTTTTCCCGACTCGGTCGGAAAGCCATGAGGATTGTCTCTTATGACGGAACAAGTCGTCTTACGATACAAAAAGAAGAAACTTTAAACGAAGGTTATGCGTTGTGTTTCGAGAATCTTGTAATGTTAGTGAATACAATCCTTCCTTCAAAGGAAGATATAGATAATGCCCGTTCGGTTCTGAAGAGCACATTTCCTTTACCAGCTATAAGGGAGGCCATAGCGAATAGCATGATACATCAAGACCTATATATAACAGGAACGGGACCCGTCGTTGAGATATTCAGCAATCGTGTAGAAGTGACAAATCCTGGTACTCCGCTTATTGATATCATGCGAATTGTGGATAATCCACCAAAATCAAGGAATGAGAAACTTGCATCTCTGATGAGAAGAATGAAAATCTGCGAAGAACTCGGTAGAGGGTGGGACCGAATGGTTCTTAGTTGTGAGGTTCAACTTCTTCCGGCTCCAAGAATTCATATATATCAGGAATCGACTAAGGTTGTTTTATTTTCTTCATTGGCTTTTGCCAATATATCTGCTGAAGACAAGGTGTGGTCAACCTATCTACACGCTTGCCTAAAGTACATTGAGGGGGATGCCTTGACAAACACTTCTCTGAGAGAAAGGTTCGGATTAAAAATTACATCTTCAGGGCAGATTTCTCGGCTGAGCAAGGATGTGGTGTCAAAGGGATTGTTAAAACCGCTCGACCCAAAGACAGCACCTCGCTATATGAGATACGTTCCCACATGGGGTTGAACTAACTTGCCTTTAACTTGCCATTTCAACTTTGGTTATTGTTTATGTGAAGTTAAGTTATTGGTTATGAGTGTCAAATGGTATTTGGTTTAACTTGCCTGTAATTTGCCTGCTTAATATAGAAGGTCATAAATAGACTGTATTAAAAATCGTTGCTTCCAGTCCATCCGACCAAGAACAGCCATAATCCGACCGTTTTTATCGCATTCGACCGAAATTTCGGTCGGATGGGAAGTTAGACGGACAATCATATGATTGGCAAATCAGAAAGACATTCAAACGGCAATATTTCCTGTCATTCATCCATAAGGCTTGACATCCATCTGCTCATAAGTTCATTCAGTCATCTGTTCATACGTATGTACATCCATACGTTCAGATGTTCATACATCAATACGTTAGTACGTTCATACGTCAATACGTCAGTACGTTCATACATCAATACATACTAACAGCATCTTTGCAATCAAGTCTCCAATAAGCAACTATCTGTAGCAATGTGCATTAACTGAATTGTAATCTCGAAAGCATCATGTATCGCGTATTGATATATCAACTATATTTAGCCAAATCTTATTCTTCCTCATTGCAAGAAGTTGGATTTTGCCAATATTGATGTTTCAAGTAATTGAAACAGTCGGCTAACACGATTACAGCTGGCTTTTCTGTATGGAGCCTATCGTAATTTGGTGCTATCAAGCCTTATGATTTTGTCAGTCGCAACGGAATCCGTCGGGATTCTGCAAGGTATGTTTTGAGGCGCACGAAATTAAATTTGCGCCTCAAAACCCTTGCAGTATATTGGTTGGTCTTACTCCAAAGTCGTAATCCCCGTTGCCGATTTCACACTCCGATTTTCCCTTTTTCGTTTTCATTATGATTGGCGGCGAAAAGAAAAAAGCCGACAAATCACATCGGACTTATCGGCTTCGGTATAACGGGTGCCATCTTATATCGGTGTATAGTTGATTTCACCGAGGGAGTTGATTGCATCCTGTTTCAGGCTGTCTACGACATGGAGATATCGCTCTGTCATCTTTATGGAGGTGTGTCCGAGGAGGCTCGACACCGTTTTTATATTCGCTCCTTTGGTGAGGACGTTCACCGCGAAGCTGTGGCGGGCGCAATGCCATGTGATTTTCTTCCTGATGCCTGCCGCCTTTACCCATTTACGCAGATACAGGTTGCAGATGTTATAATGCGGAACTTTGAATATCCGTTCATCAAAGTTGTGGTTATCCGGCTCGCCGATCAGACGGATAAGAGTGTCGTTCAATGGAACGATTACCCAGCTCCGGCTGCTGTGGTCTTTTGTCTTCTGCTGCTGGAACCGCAATGTCTGTGTTGAGTAATCCACATTGCGGTAGGTCAGCTGGCTTGTGTCGCACCATCGCACCCCGGTGTATAAACCGAAGATGAACGCACGGTGAATTTCCGGCCTCTCGCCTTCAAAATGTGTCGCAACAAGCTGCTGTATTTCCTCCGGCAGAAGAATCTCTTTTTGCAGCGTCATGTTGTCGTTCTTCAACACGAAGCCACGGCACGGATTTTTCTTGATGAGGTCTTTGTCAACAGCCGCAGTAACCATACGCTTGAACATTCGGAAATAGATTTTCGGACCGTCGCCTGTTCCCTTCTCTTTCAGATACTCAACATAGGCAGCCACCATGTCAACCGTCAGTTGTGTCATCTTGAGATTATTCCTATAGAGAGAATATCTCGGCGTATCGGCAAGAAAGTTCTTGAACTTTTGGAGTCCGTGTCCGAGCGTTATGCGGGTGTATTTGGTGAGGGACGGAGATTTGATGAACTCCTTGCAGAACTCAAGAAAGTCCTCATCCATATCCTTGCGGAGACGATAACCCTCCCTGTCCTCCAAGAACGACTGCTCACGCTCAAAGCGTATCTTTTCTGCAAGGGCGAGAGTGTTCTTGTTCTGCAGCCGCTTCTGTTGGTTGCGGGGATGAAGCCAGATATACAGGTTGAGATTCTCTTTCTTACGGGAGTGTTTGATTTGATATTTCGGTTTACCCGCCATCGCTCCCTCGGTGTAAAACACCTGATTGCCGTCCTCGTCAAGGACAGGCGTTTCACTTCTGCCGAGATAATATTCAAGGTAGAGGCTGGCACGTCCGTCGCTCAGTTCCGATTGCTGGAGCTTGGGATTCTGCTTCTTGCGATTTTCTAATTTTGCCATACAATTTTAATTTTGCGCAAAGATAATCCGAGGTATAATAATCTGAAAATCGCTATACACATCCCTTAACATTTACCCTCTGACTACAGCCCATAATCAAGGGTACAAAAGGTGTACTTTTTGAGAAAATCGGGTCAAAAGCAGGAAAATCGTCGCAATATTGGCAACGGCTATTGCGCTGATAACAAGTATAATTAGTTCATTTGACTTATTCCCTTTTTTCTATCAAAGAAATCTGGTAAATTTCAAATTGCAGTCAAGGATGGGACAGTGGTAGACGCCTCTGTGGATATGTAATTCAATCCGATATTGAGCCGATGCGTGAGCATCAGCTCAATATTGGGTATATCATATCTTGCGTGAGGCCTCTGCGTTGTCCGTTCTACTGCAATGGGCAATTCCAGGGCCTCAGAGTGTGAGAACGGGCAACAGAAATCGGCTCTCACGCTTTTATTTTATCCATAACGCCACCCCGAGGGAGTCCGGAGGCACAACAAACGAGCCTATGGCATACTGCATTCCGCGTATCGACCCAGAGGAAGTGAACGCCGATGACTTGACGGATGTACTGGCACTCGACATCTCAGGATCCGTTAAGGCATATATGGACAAGTGCGAGAAGGAGGGCAATCTTAAAAACCACTTGCCATCACCCGCCATGATCATGTCATTCGTGCAGCGGGCATGGAGACTCAACCCGCTTCGGGCCAACCGGCACGTCAACCGGATCTTCGCCTGCTGCAAGACCTGCGCCAGGAGCCCCCAGATTGTCGGCGTATTTCATTTCAGCCGCCAGGACGAGAACGGCAACAACATCGACAAGTTCATGGCATACATGGTGGACGGCGATCACCGCTACGCATTTCTGGCGCGTCCCGCCGAAGAGGATGAATGGAACGAATACGTCGGCAAGTTCCTGCCGCCCGTCAAACCGGGCGAGGCCAATCCAGTCAGATACTATTACTGCGAACAGGACTAAGCCGAAACGGGCCTGCTGACTCAGCTTGAAACAGCCACATTCTGAACAGAATAAAACCAAATCAAAACAACAATAACAATATGAAGAAACTACTCTTATCAATTTTGGGAGTGCTGATAGCCCTCCCGGGGTTGGCGCGGGACTTCACCTACGAGTACGAAGGCCAGACGCTGACCTACACCGTCCTCGACGAGAACGCCAAGACGTGCAAAACAAAAGAGGGCAACAATTCACCTAAAACATCCGGGAATAAGGTAACCGGTGATCTAATCATCCCGTCGATTGCCAAAGATGGAGACGTCGAATACACTGTCACGTCTATAAGCAGAAATGCTTTCTATGGTTGCTCCGGCCTGAATTCGGTTACAATCCCTGAGTCCGTTACTTCTATTTACAAGGATGCCTTTTCTGGTTGCACCGAACTTAAAAACCTCATATTTGAGGACGGCTCTACAACAATAACTTTGAGTGGTGGCAACAGTACAGGGATAATAATATTCACGGATTGTCCACTGGAGACCATCTACGTAGGAAGAAACATTGACTACGATTCGTCCGGAAATAAGCGTTCTCCATTCTACAATATGACAACCCTTACAACGCTGACTTTCGGGCCGATGGTGACTAAAATCGATTATTATTTATTCGATAAATGCACAGGTCTGACATCTGTGACCCTTTCCGAATCCATCACGGAAATAGGTGGATGCGCATTCAAAGGATGTACAGGGTTAAAGTCCATAACAATTCCCAAAGCCATATTATCCATTCAATTCTGGGCCTTTCAAGGCTGCTCCGGATTGGAAACGATATTTTTTAACGCAGAAAACTGTTTGAGTTGCTCTTATAGTAAGGGCTATTATCAGGGACTCGGTAATTGGGGATACGTTTTTCCATCTTCCGTAAAAGAAATAATCTTTGGAGATAATGTCAAAAATATTCCCTCGGAGACATTTGGAGGCTGCAATCTTACATCCGTGATTATTCCTCCTACTGTCACTTCAATCGGCACCGATGTATTCAAAGACTGTCCAAAAACAATAAAGGGCGCATACCCGAGTAATTTATCCAACCCATTTAATTCATATGCAGTTGAATACGATCCGGAAGGCATGATAATAGAAAACGGTTTTATCTATGGTCCGGAAAAGAAGACCCTTTATTTCGCACCCATGGATATTGAAGGCGAATTCAAGATTCCAAATTCTGTAAATACTGTTGCTGCCAATGCCTTTTTTAAATGTGAGAATCTGACATCCATATTTATCCCCAGTTCAGTCAACTCAATCGGAAGCAGAGCTTTCAAAGGCTGCCAAGGCCTTAAAAATCTGAAATTTGAAGATAACACCGAGACTATTATGCTTGGGGGTACAGCAGACGGGAAAGAATTATTCAGTGATTGTCCGTTAGAGACCCTTTATCTTGGAAGGAACATATCTTTCTCAAAAAATTCACCGTTTATAAGTAAGCCCAACCTTGTAAATCTAAGCATAGGATCGCAAGTCACTTCAATCAACGAGAGGATGTTCTCTGAATGCACTGGTCTAAAAGCAGTTACAATTCCTAATGCCGTCACTCAAATAGGCAGTTACGCATTTAACGGATGCAGCGGCCTTAAGTCCGTCATAATCTCCCCATCAGTCACAGAGATTGGAATTGCCAGTTTCGCAGGGTGTTTCGGAATAATAAGGTGCGCGTATCCTGATAATCTCAGCTATCAGTTCCCAACGAAAGCCTACAAGTTTGCATACGCGTCGGCAAATTCAGGATATTTAGATGGCGGAATCTATGACTCACATCTGACCACCCTGCTCTTCGCACCCTGGGCAGAAGGTGAATATACCGTACCCGATAAAACCACTGCAATCGGAGACAATGCTTTCAATAATTGCGCCCAAATGACTTCAATCATCTTGCCGACCAATCTGAGAACCATCGGAAAGGATGTGTTCAGTGGTTGTCCCTCATTTACCTCTGTGACTTCATTGGCATCACCCGCTCCGCTTATAGATGAGACTTCTTTCACTGACCAGTATGAAACGGCATCTGTGAATATACCGGCAGAAATCATTGGAGACTACACAAGCGGATACAATAACTGGAGACTCTTCAAATCACTGAAAGCACTGGATACAGGTTCTTCGGAGACTTTCGATTATGAGCAGTTGGCATACAGGATGCTCAATGATAAAGACGTTGAGATCGTAGCCTCGGAGAAATACACAGATTTTTCGGAACTTATTGTTCCATCAACGCTGCAGATTCCTGTGGAGAAAGGAGAATCCGAGAATCCCGAAGAGGATGCAGAACCTGAATTCATCACTCTGAATGTCATGTCAATCGCTCCGAACGCATTTGCCAATCTGAAGAACTTGACAAGCGTAACCGTAAGTGAAGGCATCATCCGCGTCGGTTCAGCGGCATTTAAGGGGTGCAACGCTCTTACGGACGTCAGATTCCCCTCTACTGTAACTGAAATCAGTTCATCGACATTCCAGAATTGCGAAAACCTCAGCCAATTCACATCTGACGCTCAGATTACAAAAGTCGGAACAGCAGCTTTTGCAAAAACAGCACTTACAGTTGCCAATCTTCCGTATGTATCGACTATCGGTGAATTCGCATACGCTGACATCCCGACTCTTCAGGAACTAAAGACAGGTGAAAATCTGAAAACCATCAGCAGGAATGCCTTCCAGAACTGTGGCCTGCAAGCTGTCAGTTTGACGAGTCCCATACTTGCTGAAATCGGCGAAAATGCTTTTTCATCTAATACTGACCTCGCCACAATCAACATTAAAAATTCCGTACCTCTCAAGATTGGAAAGAATGCTTTCGCATCCAATGCGAACATCACAACCGTGACACTTCATAATGAAGACCTGTTAGAAATCGCAGATAACGCATTCGCGTCATGCGACAAACTCACTACCGTCAATTTTGAAAGTTCAGCCGTCCTTAAAATAGGGCAGAACGCATTTTCTTCAAATTCAAGCCTTGAAAAAGTCGAGTTGATGAGTTCTGCATCTGTAGTGATTGCTGACAATGCTTTCGCATCCAATACAAAACTGACCGAAGTTACGCTTGGCGACGGCGTCACCTCCGTCGGCAACTCCGCATTTGCGGGTTGCTCCAAAATAACGGCACTCAAGATTGGAAAGGATGTGGCAACCATCGGCGACAATGCGTTTTCGGGGGCTCCCCTGACTCGCAGTCTTGCTTTTGTAAAGGACGGCGCGTTGCGACATATCGGCAAGTACGCATTCCAGAGCCTCAGGGTCCGAGGTGAGCTCTCGCTCCCCGATAAGGTGGAGTATATAGGGAACGGCGCATTTGCGTATCCACGTTCGCTTACCAAGATAGTGCTTCCGGCCAACAGAAACCTGGTGGTCTGCGACAGTGCGTTCACGCACGCCCAGCGCGTCTCTGAACTGGTATTCCCCGACACTGTAAAGTCAATCGGCAAACACGCTTTCGCCGACCTGCAGGCTGAGGGCATGACCGAACTCAACATCAAGGCGCACAATATCGGCGAAGAAGCCTTTGCAACTGAATCGACAGAAACGCACATAACCAAGCTAGCGGTTGCCGGCAACGGGACATTGGGCGTAAGGGCATTCAAGGGATTGACGGCTCTTACAGAGGCTTCAGTTGAGATTCCGGAGATTTCCGAAAGCGCATTCGCCGATTTGAATCAACTTTCAAATATCCACTTCGGCGATAACATCGAGAGAATCGCTCCGTCCGCGTTTGCAAACTGCGCAATCGAGAATCTGGCATTCCCGACAGTGGAGAATCCAGCAGCCGTCACTGTGGTTGAAGCGGGGGCCTTCGTGGGCAATCCTTTGAAACACCTCTCGCTCGGCAACAGGATGAAGCAGATAGACCTGCTGAATATCAACATTGGAACGTACTACACAGACCAAACTGTAGATTTAGGATCCACAGTACAAAGAATTGAGAGGGGAGCCTTCAAATACCTGAAATCCCTTACTCTTCCATCCAGTCTGGAGTACATCAGTACGGAAATCTCCACGGATTCATTGAATATTCCCGCATCCTCCACCGAGATAACAATCAACACTCGGGTTACAGTCAAGCATCTGTACATTGACAGAAAGTACTCAACACGGTATTCATTTGCATCTAAATTTGATCTTCTTGCCAACGATGGCGTATATAGCCTTACATGCGGCGAGACCAAGGATGCCGGAGTTATTATCTATGGCTTTGAGGACTACATTAAAGACGTCCACATCGGAGCCTCAGTGCAATCGATAAGTACTCTTAGAGTAAGCGGAAAAATTTCATTCTCAGAAGGAATAGAGAGAATAAGAAGCCTTGATGTCAGTGTTAGAGATACTAAGACTTTAAAATTACCGGGAAGTTTAAAGGAAATTACAAGTCTTGGAATAGCAGGAGTCGAGACGCTTATCTTTGGTGACTCGTCCGAACCTCTGACATTATCCTCCGGCGCAATCAGAGGTTATCAGAATCAATCATCCGCTTTCAAGCCTAAAGAAGTATACATAGGACGTGACATTACCGGAACATTTACTTTCACTCCCTGGGCTTCTACCATAGAGAAAGTGGTGATCGGAGACAATGTTTCTACAGTCAATGACGGCTTGTTCAAAGACTGTGCTGCCATTACCAATGTCGTGATGTCCGATAATGTGACGACAATCGGCAACGAGGCATTCTCCGGTTGCTCCGGACTGAAAGTCCTTTCGCTTTCGGAAAAGGTAACGACAATCGGCGACAATGCCTACTCAGGCTGTACGAACCTTGAAAGGATCGTGGCCCGCGGTCTCACACCTGCTGTTGGAAATGCCGGGTTTGGTACAGAAGTCGAGGATAATGTCCCACTCTATGTACATGACGAGGTTATTGACGACTATTACGATTCCGACCTCTTCTATCCGTTCAACATCAACCCGTTCTCCGGCAACATCGTGAAGGAAGTAACCACGGAGAATGAGTTGACCGAGGAATATGAGCCTGGCGAGACATTCAGCATACCTGAATCGGTGTCCATGATAATAGACCGCTACCCTGAGTACGTCATTGATCCGGAGGATCCGGAGGATCCGAATGAACCCGTTATGAGTCGCAGCAAGGTCCGCCGGGCTGCAGCCGCGGAAGAAACCGACCTGACAAAGAGTTTCTACTATTTCTCACCGGATCCCGACATCCTGACCGTAGACCAGACCGGTACCGTGACAGTCAGGAAGGAAGGCGAGGGCCGCATCTGGGCATATGTGCTCGACGGCTCCGACCGCAAGGTGGAGATTGGCGTGAACAAGTTCGCCCTGGAGGACTTCAACCACGACGGCGTAATCGACTCAGACGATTTGCAAATGCTTGTGAACCACATTGCCAACCCCGCTGAATCCAAGATTCCTTCAGAGAAAGCTGATCTTACAAAAGATGGCGGCGTTGATAGCGATGACATTCAGTATCATGTAAACAAAATCATCAGTAAATAATGAAAAACAAGAAACAGATAATACTCGCATCAGTCCTGGGGCTGCTCTCGTTCGGAGCAGCCGCCCAGGACACGGATGTAACCGTCTTCGTAAATCCGAAGGAGATAACTGTGGAAGACGGCAAGGCAAAAGTGGAAATCTGGTACGATTCGGAACTTGAAAAGCTTAACGCTTTCAACCTCAACCTCTATGTGCCGGAGGGATTCACAATCGAGAAAAACAGCAGAGGTTCCTATAAATTCACCCTTAATCCGGATGAAGAGGTAATTTATGACCACACTCTTGCTGTCGGAGACCATCTGGACAATGCGGAAGATCCCTATTATACAATAGTAGGATTCTCGGGACAAAACAACTACCTTGGTGTCGGCCGTCATATGATGTTCTGGTTCAATCTCATCGTTCCGGAAACGTTCACCGCCGAGGCATATCCGAATGGTTTGGAATGTCATTTGGGGAAAGTCCACATTACTAACAACATAGTTGATGAAAACGGATATCCTCAGGGTTATGATCCCGCGGACTTCTACTTCACTATCCTTCCCCACAACCCGGGCACGGGCGTGACGGAAGTCACTGTAGACGGCGTGGACGACGCCATCTACGACCTGCACGGCCTTAGGGTATATCCTCCCCTGGCCCCGGGCGTCTACATCACCAACGGCAAGAAGATCATGGTGAAGTGACCGCCATCTCCCATCCATTACAGAACGCCGGAATCCGTGCGGATTCCGGCGTTCTTTCATCCTCATCCCGTGATGCTGCCCCCATGTACGGACATCCCTTCGGGATGTTTCGCTCCCTGAATTCCATAAACCCGGAGTCTCAGCCTCGGAACCAGAGGCCACGCTGGCTATACGATCAGTTTGACGTGGCCGTGGGCGTTGATGCGGTAGGTGCTGGTAACTCCCGTGGCACGGTCAGTCACATGGAACACGTCCGTATCGTAGTCGTCGACGCCCAATGCCTCCGCGGCCGCCTGTATGGCCTCCCCGATGTTGTGGAAGCCGGTTCCCTCATATCTTTCTTTACGGCCGTCGGCGTGTTCCAGCACCACCACGACACTGTCTTCCGTTCTCAATCTGTTCGTTTCCATATTCATTGACTGAATTCATTTGCTTACACTTACTCATGCTTAGCCAGAAGGTCCACGTCCGGCTTGGAGATGGGCACGTCCATATGCGTCCATATGATATTGGGAATCATGCGCCACAGACCCACCACTATGTTCCAGCGCCAGTCGATCACCGCCACGCGCTGCCTGCGCACTATGGCCTTCAGGATACGCGGCACCGCATACTCCAGACTCATCGTCATGGGGTACTTGTTGCCCGGCACCAGAAGCGGCGTGCGCACCCATCCGGGCCGGATGTCGCTGAAGGTTATGCCGGCGTCTGAATCGTTGCTGAGCTGCTCCAGGGCCACCAGCCATTTCTGTCCGGCAGCCTTCGACGCCGAGTAGGCCGACAGGCGCGCCAGGCCGTTGGTGCCCGCCACCGACGTCACCGCAGCGATATGCCCACGGATATGGTTGTTGCGGAAATAGCGGTAGGCCGCGCAGATGCAACGCACGAACCCGACGGTGTTGGTGTTGAAGATGTCCACCTCGGCCTCGGGGTCCAGCGACGTGTTCTCGTAGCCGATACCGGCCACATGGAAATAGATGTCCATGCCGCCGAGTTTCTGGATCAACGCCTCCAGCTGCCCAACGGCCGCCGGTTCGGTAACGTCGATACGCGCATACTCCACCTGGTCGGGATATTTCCGCCGCAGTTCCTCCAGCGGCTTGGTATGGCGGCCGGCCACGCCCACCTTCACTCCTCGTTTCGCCAATGCCTCGGCGCATGCGTATCCGATTCCCGACGACGCGCCCATTATAACTATTTTCTTCATCCTGGTGTCATTTGTATATTCCTTAATAACAAAACGGGCGCCGAATGAGTTCTGTAATATAGATACCAAAACTTACGATGATGGGAAAACCGAAACTGGTGGTGTCGACAGGAGCCGGCATCAGTGCCGAGAGCGGCATAAAGACCTTCCGCGACGCCGGAGGGATGTGGGAGAACTATCCGGTGATGCAGGTGGCGTCGGCCGAGGGGTTCAGGCGTGACCCCGAGCTGGTGCATGAGTTCTACAACGCGCGGCGCAGGGAACTGATCCATGCCCTCCCCAACGCCGCCCACAAGGCGCTGGTGGAACTGGAACGGGACTACGACGTCTACGTCATCACCCAGAACGTGGACGACCTGCACGAGCGCGCCGGCTCCAGCCATGTGCTGCACCTGCACGGCGAACTGATGAAGATGCGCTCCATCAAGCATCCGGAGTACACCGAGCCGCTGGACGTGGAGCACCTGGAGACCACTCCGGCCACCCGAGGCAGGAACGGCGACCTGATGCGGCCGCACATAGTGTTCTTCAACGAGCCGGTGCCCAACATCGAGAAGGCCGTGGACCTGGTGCGCCAGGCCGACGTGTTCGTGGTGATCGGCACGTCGCTGGTGGTCTACCCGGCCGCCGGCCTGATACAGTGCGTGCGTCCCGGCACGCCGATCTACTACATCGACCCCAACCCCGCCGATGTCCACGGCATCCCCGACCTGACCGTGATCCGGGAGCCGGCCACCAAGGGAATGGAGACCCTGACCCATATGCTGACCGGCAAATAAGGGCACGTTGACAAAACCTATACTGAAAACGTCCCCGCCAGGCCCGAATTAGGCCTCGGCGGGGACGTTTTCACATTTGTTGAAAAAATAATCCTTATTTTATTCGTTTTTCTCGAAAAACTTTGCTACTTTTGTAGGTGAAGTCAGAGAATCACCCGAAAAGTGACTCGCTTCAGGAAACCTAACCTTCAGACCATGGCAAAAATACGAGGAGCAATCACCGTGAACACAGTACGGTGCAAAGGGTGCAACCTGTGCGTTGTCGCCTGCCCGACAAAGACTTTGTCGCTACAGCCCAATGAGGTCAACGACCGCGGCTACCATTACGCTTACATGGCGAATCCCGAGAACTGCACCGGCTGCACATCGTGCGCGCTGGTATGCCCGGACGCTTGTATCGAAGTCTACAGAGTTAAAGTCGAGGACTAAGAATCTATCCTAAATCTAATTTCCACCGTACGGAAAACTCACCGGAGAAACACAAAGGAATTATGAAAGAAGAAGTAAGGCTCATGAAGGGCAACGAGGCGATAGCGCACGCCGCCATCCGCTACGGCTGCGACGGCTACTTCGGCTATCCCATCACCCCCCAGTCCGAGGTATTGG
>ENA-OYXU01000638-OYXU01000638.1-human-gut-metagenome-genome-assembly--contig:-NODE-638-length-13525-cov-4.715961_pt1 | contig 13525 bp, 5 predicted proteins | sample MGYA00243243_ERZ653435 | MGnify/ENA primary metagenome ERZ653435 (study PRJEB26926, sample SAMN06165113) | human gut metagenome | biome: ENVO:00009003; feature: ENVO:2100002; material: ENVO:00002003... | reverse complement strand
GAGATGCAGCGTAGTCTCGTGGGCTCGGAGATGTGTATAAGAGACAGTTCCTGCAGTATCTTCTTGCCGGACTTGTCGAAGAACGTCACGGCGTCGCTCTTCTCCGACACCACCGCCTTGATTTCGGAAGTGATGATGTTGACGTTGCCGTCGGACTCGGTAACTGTGTATTTCGGAGTACCCTTCACGGGGAGTACCACAAGGCTGGCGTCCTCCGGGAACTTGTCGCCGGGAGTCGCCGACACCCGGATTATCTTGTCGTTGATGACTTTCAGTCGCACGTCGCCGCCGGACGTGCTGACCACCACCCCGTCCTTGACCGGGGTATATCCCGCCGCATCGGCGCCCGAGACAATCAGGGCCGACAGCAGAAGGACAGCTATACCATTTGATTTCATTGGCTGATTTTCGGTTAATGATCTCGTTTAGGGAAACGGTGCAAAATATGGTCCCGTTTCAAGTGCAAAATTAGTTACAAAAAACATAGCGCGTACGGTATAATGTTTTTATCAACATACATGGACGTTACATGTTCGTCCGGAATGTTAACGATCGGGTACGGTTTTGTTAACTGTTGGCTTTTCCCTGGTATTCCGAGGGCAGCATTCCGAATTCCTCCTTGAAGTATTTGCTGAAATACTTGGGGTTGTTGAAGCCCACGTTGTAGGCGATCTCGGCTATGGTGAGCTGGCTTTCGGCCAGATACTGCGTGGCTCGTTTCAAGCGCAGCAGGCGGATGAACTCGATGGGCGACTTTCCGGTCAACGCGGATATCTTCTTGTAGAGGTGGACGCGGCTCATGCCCATCTCGCGGGCCAGTTCCTCGACCGAGAGGTCGCTGCGCGACATATTGTCCTCCACGTACTTCACCGCCTTCTCGATCAGTTTCTCGTCAAGGGAGGTAATCTCGATTCGGGTCGGCGTCGGGTCGATCAGCGTGCGTTTCATCCCCTTCTGCTTCAACTGGATCATGCGCTTCATCTTCAGCGCCAGAATCTCGTTGTTGAACGGCTTGGTGATGTAGTCGTCGGCACCGAGGGTGAGGCCTTCGATTATGGATCCCATGTCCTGCTTGGCCGTGAGCATTATCAACGGGATATCGACTGTGGCGGGATCGGATTTGAGATGACGCGACAGTTCGATGCCGTCCATCTCCGGCATCATGAGGTCCGTCACGATCAGGTCGAATTGTGTCCGCTTGGTCAGTTTCAATGCCTCAACACCGTTGGCGGCCACGGAGATGTCGTAAGTGTCGCTGAACTCATCCTTCAGGAAATCGATCAGGTCGCGGTTGTCATCTACGAACAATACTTTCGGATTGTCGGAGGTCGTGGCAATCGGTTCGACATCCTCATGTCTTGTTGGTTCAGTCCGTACTTCAGGATCAACGGCAGTGGTGTTCTCCTGAACGACAACTGCTTCGCGGATAGGGAGTATCACAGAGAATACGGTTCCCTTGGGCTGGTTGTCGGTCACTTCCACAGTGCCGCCGTGCAGTTTGGTGTATTCATATACCAGGCTGAGGCCTATACCGGTTCCGGTGCTGAGGTCCGACTTGTCGGAACCACGGTAAAACCGCTCGAAGATATGCTGCTTGTCGGCGTCGGATATACCCCGGCCTGTGTCCGCGACGGAAACAATGACCCGGTTGCCGTCGATTACCGACAGACGCACAGTGATGTGTCCGCCCTCAGGGGTGTATTTCACGGCGTTCGACAGCAGGTTCAGCAGGATCTTGGTGAACTTGTCGTTGTCGTAACTCATGTCAAGCCGACTGCATGATGTCTCGAAGTCCAGGGCGATGTCCCTGCGGTCGGTGAATTCCTTGAAGGAATCGCAGGCCTCCCTGGCCGAGGCCACGATATCGCCCTCCGACAGATGGAGCGTCAGACCCGCCATCTCGTTCTTGCGGAAGTCAAGAAGCTGGTTCACAAGGTACAGCAGCCGGTTGGCGTTTGTCTTGATGGTGTTGAGACGGCGCAGGTTCTTGTCCTGCGGATTCTCCTTGAGCATGGATTCAACAGGCGACAGGATCAACGTGAGGGGAGTGCGGAGCTCATGGCTGATGTTGGTGAAGAACTTGAACTTCAGTTGGTTCAGTTCCTCGGTCTTCTTGGCCAGTTCCTCCTGCTGGCGCCGGTGCAGCTTTGCCAACGAACGTTTGTGGAGATACATGAAGATTGCCGCCACCGATGCCAAGACAATGATGGTGTAGAGCAGTTTGGCCCACCATGTGGCCCACCAGGGAGCGGAGATTATTATCTTGATCCGGCTTGTCCCGGCACTCTCCACGCCATCGGAATTCATGGCCTTCACCTCCAATGTATATGTGCCGGGCGATAGGTTGGTGAACGTGGCATGATGCATCCGCGGCGCGCAGGTGACCCATTCGTTGTCGAATCCAACAAGACGGAATCTGTAGACCGTATGGTCCGCGTTGCTGTAATTGTCGGTGGCGAAATATATGGTCAGGTCGTTCTGGTTGTATTTCAGCTTGATTCTGTCGGTATACGCCAAGGCTTCAGGCAGAATCACCCTGCCGTCATACTCCTTGCCGACCTCCACGGGAACGTTCTTGATTGACAGTCCGGTGAACATTACCCTTGGTTTGTTGGTGTTCAGGGAGATTTTCTCCGGATTTATTGTCAAGATTCCTTCCAGGGAGCCTGCCAGTAGGTCTCCGGAGGGGAGCAGACACATGGAGCGTTGGTTGAAGGTGCCGGACAGCACGCCATCGTGAGTGCCGTACGAGCGGACGTCGAACGCGAACTTATTGTCCTCGCTGTCAGTCGATACGGAGATGTTGAAGATCTCGTTTCCGACGGTGACCCACATGGTATGATCCGCACCTTCGATTATGCCGAGTATGAAAGGATTGGGGAATCGCTCGGACAGGCTGAGGTTGTACAGGGCGTCGTTCTTTACGTCATAGACTTCCAGACCCTCGCGTGTGCCGACCCATACCAGGCCGCGGGAGTCCACTGCAACCTGGTTGATGTTCAGGTTGGAGAAATCCTTCTCGTCCTTCTTGCTTCCCTTGTAGGTGGTGATGGAGTAGTCGGAGGGGGATATGCGGGCTATTCCGTAGGTGGTTCCGGCATATATCGAGCCGTCGCGCCCCTTGGCCAGTGTGTTGATATAGTCGGTGTTGATTTTGGAGTTGTTCATGTTGAAGGTGCGGAACGTTCCGTCGGCCGGGTCGTAGACCTGGAGTCCACCTTCCAGGGTGCCGAGCCATATCTTGCCGTCATCGCCTTCCACTATGGCCCAGATATTGTTGGACGACAGGCCGTTGTTGGTGTCCCAGTACTGAAAGTGTCCGTTGGAGTACTTCTTCAGTCCGGCCTGATAGGTGCCTATCCAGAGGTTTCCCTTGGAATCGGTCATCAGCGAGGTGATGGCGTTATGGTTCAGGTCCATGGGATCCGCGATGCGCGTGATCTCGCCGTTGGAGTAATTGTACTTCATCAATCCTGCGTGGTCGGTGCCGACCCATACGCTGGAATATTCGTTGGGGTTGCGGGTGATGCAGTTCACGTCGGCCATGGGATGGCTCATGAACTTGTATTCGCTTGGGTAATACACGGAGACGCCTTTCTTGTAGGTGCCGACCCACATTCCGCCGTCGCCGGAGTTGTAGATGGTCTTGACGGTGTTGTTAGGCAGCGAGTACACGTCCAGCGGAGCGTTGGTGAGCCTTTCCACCGACTCATCCTTGTGCAGTATATAGATGCCGTTGTTGTCGGTACCGAACCACAGGCGTCCGGCGTTATCCTGGGCAATGGCCTTGACAGCCATTCCGGACAGGTCGTGGGAGATGTCTCTTGCAACCCATTGGCCTGTCTTCGGGTTGAAGCAGTTCACTCCGAAAATGGAGTAGGTCCACACCATGCCGTCCTGGTCCGGAAATACATAGAATCTGGCAGGATGAGGGAGAGCCTGAACGGATTTATTACCAGCCGAGGTTTTTCCGCCAGGATTGATTATGAACAGTTCGCCGAGGTTGTTGATAACGGCGATACTGCCGGATTCACCGATGGGCTTCAGGTCAGTGACTGCATGTCCCGGTGTTGTCTGCGCCACCTTCACGGCTTTCTTGCCCTTGTCGAGACGGTAGATTAAGTTGTCGTTGATATCAAACCACATCCGTTTTCCCTGGATCAGGATAAGTTTAGGCTCGGCAGGGAGTCCGAGTTTCCGTGCCTGCTCCGGACCGAACCAGGAGAACCGTTCGGTGACGGGATTGTATATGGAATATGTGTCGCCGGCGCAGATCCACAGTTTGCCGTCGGCGTCCTCCTGGATGTCCTGCACGTAATTGTCGCGCAGCGCCGTGGTGTCGGGACGTTGTGAGTGGAATATCCTGATGGAATATCCGTCGTAACGGTTCAGTCCGGATGCAGTCCCGAACCACATGAAGCCGTGCGAGTCACGGAAGATGCAGTTCACGTCATCGTTCGACAGCCCGTTTTGCGTCTGGATGTTCCGGAACCTGACATCGGTGCCGACGGCGGCACACGCGATGACCGGCAGGAGCAGCGCCAACAGGGCTGCCGAGACCTTGGTGTGTCTGATGGAGTTTGTCATGGTCGTTTTGTGTTTACGGTTGCAAAGTTACATAAAATTCGGTTGCAAAACGCTGTAAAACCGCCTATAATCGGCCTCGCTGTCGGTTTTGTTGCATATAACATAAATGTATGTTTTTCAGCATAATTGCTAATCTTATTAACATTTTATGCCATAATAGGAAACATCTTACGGCTATGACAACAAATCATGCCTTTCAAAAAAGCAAACCCCGACCTTCCGTTCTGTTGATTTATTCTAATTTTGCGGCCAGGACGGAAGACGTACTCGCCACCGCCTCAAACACTGACAACGATTCTAATACCGACTATAAACAACATTAATAACAATAACCAGTCTTACCAATGAAAAAATCAAAGGTATCAAGTCACGGGTCCTTGATCCGGCGCCTTTCGGTGGCACTGACGTGCATGCTGACGGGAATCGGATTGCTCCAGGCCCAGCCGATAACAGTCACCGGCACCGTGACGTCCGCAACCGACGGAGAGCCACTGATTGGAGCAACAGTGCGAGTGATTGACACGAACGTCGGCACCGCCACCGACGTCGACGGCAACTACACCATCAAGGCGGAAGTCGGTGCGAGAGTCGCGTTCACCTATATCGGATATACGACCCGCGAGGTGAAGGTGACGGGTGACCGTCTCGACGTAGCCCTCCAGGAGAATTCCTCGGTCCTGGACGAAGTAGTGGTAGTGGGCTACGGCGTGCAGAAGAAGAAACTCGTCACGGGCGCCACGTCGCAGGTGAAGGGTGAGGAGATCGCGAAGATGAACACCACCAGTCCGCTGCAGGCCATGCAGGGCCAGATGCCGGGTGTCAACATCACCTCGGAGTCCGGGGCCCCCGGCGCGGGAATGAAGGTGAACATCCGCGGTCTGGGCACCGTGGGCAACTCGGGTCCCCTGTACCTGATCGACGGCATCAAGGGTGACATAGCCAACGTGAATCCCGCCGACATCGAGAGCATCGACGTGCTGAAGGACGCCGCCTCCGCCGCCATCTACGGTGCCCAGGCCGCCAACGGCGTGGTGTTGGTCACCACCAAGAGCGGTAAGGAAGGCAAGGCCAAGGTAACCTTCGACGGATACTTCGGATGGCAGACCGTTGCCCACAAGGCCAATATGCTCAACGCACGCGAGTACATGACCATCATGGACGAGTCCAACATCAACAGCGGCGGCGGCCCGTACGACTGGGCCTCCATGAAGAGCATCTACCGTCCCGACGGCTCGCTAATCGACACCGACTGGCTGGACGAGATGTTCAGCAACGGAGCCAAGACACAGAGCTACACGCTCGGCGTCACCGGAGGTTCCGCCACAAGCACCTACGCCATTTCCGCTGGCTATCTGAACCAGGAAGGAATCGTGGGCGGTCCGGATGTGTCCAACTTCTCACGCTACAACTTCCGTGTCAATTCCGATCATAAACTGTTCGGAGACATACTGGAAATCGGCGAGCAGATGGCGTTCGTCTATTCCAAACAGCAGGGACAGGACATCGGTAACCAGTATTACGGTATGACCCAGACGCTGAAGGGAGCCTTCAACACATCGCCTCTGGCACCGGTGTATGATGCCGAAGGCAACCTGAACAACACCAGCAATTCCGACTGGTACAAGAACGACGGCAACCCCTACGGCTCGATGCAGGTGAACAGGTACAACCAGAACAAGAACGGCTATCTGACCGCCAACGCCTACGTCCAGCTGCAGCCCATCAAGAACCTGAAGATCCGCTCGGTATTCGGCGTGAACTACACTACCTCCGAGAACCGCAGCTACACTCCGCTGTACGAGTTCTCGCCCTACATCCAGAACGTGTCCCGCACATCGGTGAGCCAGGGCATGAACCGCGGCCTGGAACTGACATGGACCAACACCGCGTCCTACGAATGGAAGATCAAGGAGCATGAGTTCAACGCCCTGATCGGTATGGAGGCATATCAGCTGAGCGGCACGCATGTGGGCGCAGGCAACGCCTTCCTGAAGGAGGGATTCGACACCTGGCCCTACGCCTGGGTCAACAACGGAACGGCAGCCTCCACCGGCGACGGCCTTTCCGCATCGGGCAATCCCTACGACCGCGAGCGCCGCGTCAGCTACTTCGGCCGTCTGGGCTGGAACTGGAAGGAGACCTACATGATCAACTTCACCCTGCGTAACGACGGTTCCTCCAAATTCGCACGCGGCCACCGCCACGGATGGTTCCCATCGGTATCCGCCGGCTGGAACCTGTCGAGCGAAAGCTTCATGGAGGCCGCACGCAGCTGGCTGTCATTCCTGAAGATCCGCGTCAGCTACGGTAAGGTCGGAAACCAGAACATCGACAACTACCGCTTCCTTTCACCCATACAGATTGCCAATACCCATTACTTCTACGGCCAGTACATGGGACCCAACGGCGTCTACAACGGCGGATACTCCACCACACTGGAGAACTACTGGGGCGCCTATCCCAACCGTCTGGGCAACATGGACCTGACCTGGGAGTCCTCCGAACAGTTTGACGCCGGCTTCGACGCCCGCTTCCTTGACGGAAGGCTTACCGCTAACTTCGACTTCTATATCAAGAACACCAAGAATTGGCTTGTACAGGCTCCGATTCTGGCCACTGCCGGTACGGACGCCCCATTCATCAACGGCGGTAACGTCAAGAACACCGGTGTGGAACTGTCGCTGGGCTGGAGTGACGTGGTCGGCAATGACTTCTCCTACAACGTGAGCGTCAACGGCGCTTACAACCACAACCGCGTAGGCTCCATCCCGACTCAGGACGGAATCATCCACGGCGCCACCAACCAGCTCTATGACAACGCACCGGAGTTCTTCCGCGCGGAGAACGGCCATCCCATCGGCTACTTCTGGGGCTACCAGACGGCAGGAATATTCCAGAACCAGGCACAGATCGACGCATGGAAGGCTGCCGGCAACGGCATACTCCAGGCCAACCCGGTTCCGGGTGACGTGATTTTCGTGGACCGAGACCACAACGGCATGATCGATGACGCCGACAAGACCGACTTAGGAAACGGTATCCCGAAGTTCACCTACGGCATCAACGTCAACCTGTACTGGAAGAACTTCGACCTGGGCATAGTCGGAGTAGGACAGGCCGGCAACAAGATCGTGCAGAGCTACCGCAACCAGAGCAACTCGCAGGTCAACTACACCACCGCCATCCTGAACCGCTGGACAGGCGAGGGTACATCCGACAAGATGCCCCGCGTCACCAACGACAACATCAACTGGCAGTTCTCCGACCTCTACCTGCAGGATGGCGACTTCTTCCGCATAAGCAACCTGACTCTGGGATACAACTTCGCCCCGCTGATCAACCGGAAGTGGCTGAGCAACTGCCGCCTGTATTTCCAGGTCCAGAACGTATTCACGTTCACCAAGTACGATGGCATGGATCCAGAGATCGGCTATGGTACAGAGTCATGGGTATCCGGCGTGGACCTGGGCTTCTATCCCCGTTCCAGAACGTATCTGTTCGGTGTGAACCTGGCATTCTAACTGCATCAAGGAATACCGAGATTATATAATGAACACAAAGATGAAAAATACAAGAACCAAAATAACGGTCACCCTCGCCGTACTGGCAGGAATGACCCTGGGCTCATGTTCGGAGGATTTCCTTGATGTGGCATCCCGTACGGAACCCAACTCACAGAACTACTACAAGACCGAGAGCCAGGCTCAGCGCGCCCTGTACGGATGCTACGACGGCTGGCGTCAGGTATCATCCAACCCCGGTCCCTTCGGCTTCCTGATCGCCTCGTCGATAATGTCCGACGAGTGCTTCGGCGGCGCGGGCATGGGCGACGGTTACAACGCACAGCTGGTGGACCGTTTCGACAAGGCGGCATCCCCCTCGGACATGAACGTCTACGAGCAGGAATGGAAGGTGTATTACGCCGGAGTGTTCCGCTGCAACACCCTGATCGCGGCGGAGAAGGACATAACCTGGAAGAGCGAGGCCAATCATTCGCGCATCATGGCCGAATGCCGCGCGCTGCGTGCCATAATGTATTTCGACATGGTTCGCCTGTGGGGCAACATCCCGTTGTTCACCGAGCCGTCGAGCGAGAACCGCGAGCAGGCCGACCCCAAGGATGTATATGCCTTGATTTTCGACGACCTCCGGTACGCCATGGACAACCTCGGCAAGGACGAGAACCTGGGCGAGGAGAATTTCGGCAAGGTCACGCGCTATGCCGCAGAGGCGCTCTTCGCTCGTGCCTATCTGTTCTATTCAGGCTACTATGGTGTGGATCCGGTCTACACCAACGGCACGGCTGTAAGCCGCGCGGAGGCTCTGGCAGCCGTGGAGGATGTGGTCAGTTCGTCGAAGTACCAGCTGGTGCCTGAGTTCAAGAACCTGTGGCCAGCCGCATCGCTCGTGCCGGTCGAGGGACAGACTGGCTGGGATAACGAGAAATCCACCTACGCCGGCGACGCAAACTCCGAGGTGATCCTGGCGCAGACTTTCACCCCCACACAGGACTACAACGGCAACAACGACGCCAACCTCTGGCTGGTGAACGTTGGTCTGCGTAACCTGAACTTCACTCCTTACGGCAAGGGTTGGGGAATCGCGACGCTGACACCGAACTTCTACCATAATTTCTTCGAGCTGCGCGACAACCGCCGCGAGGCATCGGCAGTAGACCTGGCCGCCGAGGGTGTGGCAAGCTCGCCCGATTACAATGCCTCCTACAAGGACTGGCGTGAATACACCGGACTGAACTTTAAGAAATACTCTCCTCTTGTGTTCGGAAACGGACAGCCCGCCACCAACCCCGACGGTACGGCTGACTTCATGATCAACAACGCCCAGCCGTGGATCATCGTACGCTATGCGGACGTGCTGCTGATGGCCGCCGAGCTCGGCTCGCCCAACGCCAACAGTTACCTGGACATGATCCGCAACCGCGCCGGACTTCCGCATGTGGAAGCCACCAGGCAGAACATCCTGGATGAGCGCGCACGCGAGCTGGCTTACGAGGGTATACGCTACTGGGACCTGCTGCGTCAGGGTGTAGACGTGATGGCTGACGCCATTGTACGCTCGGGTGGCGCCGTACAGAACGGCGGCCAGAACGCCTCCGTGACTTACGACCGCGCCAAGATCGTAGCCACCAAGGGTCTGAGCCAGATTCCGCAGAACCAGATCTCCCTGTCGCACGGCGTTCTGAAGCAGAACCCCGGCTGGTGATACATCAGGTTATTTTGAATATTCATAAATCTCAAAGAGAAACAAAATGAAGCTAAATAAGTTATTCATGCTGCTGGCCGCGTTCACGCTGTCGCTGACTGCATGTACGCCGGACGACAACAGCCTCAAGGAACCCGGCATCAGCGAGGGTGACCTTGTGGAAGGAATCGCGTTCAGCATCACGCACGATCCTTCGAACCCGAATATAGTTCATCTGAAGAGCCTGCTGCCTCCCAGCTATCAGGTGGCATGGGAAACGCCTCAAGGGCGTTCCGTAGGGCCTGAATACACCATGCAGATAGCCTTCGACGGCGAGTATCAGGTCCGTATGGGCGTGGGCACCCCCGGCGGATACGTCTGGAGCCAGCCAGCTTCCTTCACTATCGATGACTTCTGCGCCGAGTTCGTGGAGAACTTCCTGTGGACACGCCTGTCAGGCGGAGTCGGCAAGAGCAAGACCTGGCAGCTGGACCTGGCCCTTCTGGAGGACGGCTCGGCCAAGACGACCTTCTGGAAGGGACCGCACTGGTTCTGGAACGTGAACTTCACCTGGGACAAACTCCACTCCAAGTACGAGACGGAGACTGCCTACGCCAACTATATCAACTCCGTGCCATGGGACAGCGCGGACGCCATCGACCCGACACCTGCGCTGCCCGATGCCCTGGGTGGCGGCGAGAACTGGTACTGGGCGGCCGACTACGCCAGCAACAGCTGGATGTGCGGCCTGGCAAACTACGGATACATCACCTTCGACTTGATCGACGGCGCTCATGTAACGATCACCGACGCCGCAGGCAATGTGGTAGGCAAGGGTACATATATCCTCGACGTGGACAACCATACCATCTCGTTCTCCGACATATATCCGTTGAGTTCGGAGCAGCTTACAGGCTCGCGTACCTTCAAGGTGCTGTATCTGTCCGACACGGCGATGCAGCTGATCAACGAGGGTTACAACAAGTCGCTGAACTACGTTACGAAGGAATACTTCGACAACTACGTTCCCGACGCGGCTCCAGAACCTGAGCTGCCCGAGGGCTGGAAGGACGACATCACCGTGTCCACCAGCACGTCGCTGACTTGGGGCATATCGCCCGAGACTCCGCTGAACTGGTGCACCATGTCCGGGGCGTTCATGAACGACTGGAAGAGCGCGGCCGACTATCCCGACTGGCTCGGCAAGGTTGATCCCTCGCTCTATGCAGGATTCTCGCTGACTATGGACAGTTCCGACAACACCGCCAAGTTCGCGCTGCCTGACGGAACCGTAGTGAACACCACCTTCACTCTGGACGACAAGGGTATCTTCACGTTCGAGGGCAAGGTGCCGGCGTTCACCGTGATCGGATGGGCAAACTTCAACCTTGACGCCAACAACGCGCTGCGCGTCATGACCATCGAGAAGGACGAGAAGGGCAAGGTGACCGGCATGTGGCTCGGCGCCAAGGCCGTGGATAAGGATGAGTATATGGCTTACCATATGATTATCAAACATTAATGTTGTAGAGAGATGGCCGCAGGGTGTATGTGGAGGCTCTGCGGCCATGATTAGATTCTTTATGTTTATATAGCACAATATTATGATTATGAGAATAAATAGGTTTTTAGGAATGTTTTTACTGCCGGCCCTGACGGTCGGTGTGGCAGCCTGCGGCGGAGGCGACGATCCGGAATTCACCATCACGTTCAGGGTGGCCCAGACCGAACTGTCATTCCCGGCATCACAGAGCGACAATTCAATTTATGTAGAGTCACAGGCCGTCCCGACGGCTGTAAGCGATGCGTCGTGGCTGCATCCACAGACTGCGGTCCGCAACGGCGAGTCGGCGAGCGTATGGGCCATCAAGGTCGCGGCCGATGAGAATACCTCCACCGATGCGCGGAGAGGCACGGTAACCGTAGAGGCCGGAGGGCAGAGGGCGACAGTCAAGGTGGAGCAGACCGGCGCGAAACCGGCTGAACCGGTTGATCCCGATGATCCGGATGTAGCGGACTTCACATTGCCGGAAATCGCCTATCCGACTGACGACAACATCGGGGAGACCGCGCAGCAGGCGGTAAAGAATATCTTTGCCGGATGGAACATAGGCAACTCGCTTGAGGTTCCCGACGGCGAGACCGCATGGGGAAATCCGGCCACGACACAGAAACTGATCGACGGCGTTAAGGCCGCGGGCTTCAACGCCATCCGCATCCCGTGCGCGTGGAGCTCGCATCTGGTCAAGGACGCGGAGCCGTACACCATCAAGCCTGAATGGCTGAAGCGTGTGCGCGAGGTGGTGGACTATGCCTACAAGAGCGGAATGTACGTGATTGTAAACACCCATTGGGACGGCGGCTGGCTTGAACTGCACGCCAATCCCCAGGACCGCGACGCCGTGGTGAAGAAGGAGAAGGCCATCTGGACACAGATAGCCAACGAGTTCGCCGTCTATGGCCAGCGTCTGATATTCGCGGGCAACAACGAGATCCGCAACAAGGTGGGCGACAACGAGAACTGGGGGATGCCGTCGGCTGGCGAGCGCGAGGCACTTGAGGCTTACAACCAGGCGTTTGTCGATGCAATCCGCGCCACCGGAGGCAACAACGCTCAGCGTAACCTGGTGGTGCAGTCATGGTGCTGTAACCCGTGGAGGGCGCTCGACGCCCTGACGATGCCTAAGGATCCGGCACAGTCGCACCTGATGGCCGAGGTGCACTTTTACGACCCGATGGATTTCACCCATACCGACAGCAAACTGCGCGCATGGGGTTTCCGCAAAGGTTACTACACCGCCGACAACAACAACCAGGAGGATTACATCGACAATCTGTTCGGACTGCTGAAGGCCAATTTCGTGGACAAGGGATATCCGGTGATCCTGGGTGAGTACGGTACCGTATGCCACTCCACCACGGACAAGACGGTGAAGAAGTCCGACCATTATTATCTGGAGTACGTGACCAAGGCGGCCAAGGAGAACGGCATGGCTCCCTTCTACTGGGACAACGGGCAGCCTAAGCAGGGGACATTCGGTATCATCAATCGAGTGACAGGAGATGTTGCCGTGCCCCATATGCGCAACGGAATCATGAAGGGAGCCTGCTCCGGCAAATATCCTTTATGAATCGCAGGGCATCCATCTTTTGTCTAAAAAAACTAAAAGCCTGTTAAGTGAAAGATGGAATTCCGGTGTATATATGTTAGTAAGGTAATAGAGCCAGAGTTTGGCAGTTACTTATATAAGGATTAAAAACACATACAGCATAGAAATGGAAAATAAGGAATATTTTCCCGGAATAGGGAAAATCAAGTTTGAGGGAACGGGAAGCTACAATCCCCTGGCTTACCGCTACTATGACGCAGAGCGCGTGGTGCTGGGCAAACCGATGAAGGAATGGCTGAAGTTCGCCATGGCATGGTGGCACACATTGTGCGCCGAGGGTGGCGATCAGTTCGGTGGAGGAACCAAGAAGTTCCCCTGGAACGAGGCTCCGGACGCCATGACCGCCGCCAAGCAGCGCGCGGACGCAGGTTTCGAGATCATGCAGAAACTTGGCATCGAATACTTCTGTTTCCACGACACGGACCTGATAGGCGACCTTGGCGAGGATATCTCCGACTATGAGAACCGCATGCATGAGATCACGGCCTACCTGAAGGAGAAGATGGCCGAGACCGGCATCAAGAACCTGTGGGGCACGGCCAACGTGTTCGGCAACGCCCGCTACA
>ENA-OYXU01000636-OYXU01000636.1-human-gut-metagenome-genome-assembly--contig:-NODE-636-length-13553-cov-4.722922_pt1 | contig 13553 bp, 9 predicted proteins | sample MGYA00243243_ERZ653435 | MGnify/ENA primary metagenome ERZ653435 (study PRJEB26926, sample SAMN06165113) | human gut metagenome | biome: ENVO:00009003; feature: ENVO:2100002; material: ENVO:00002003... | reverse complement strand
ATGTGTATAAGAGACAGATGTGGACATCAACAACCGCATTGTCTGCTATGACATCAAGGAGCTGGGCAAGCAGCTCAAGAAAATCGGTATGCTGGTGGTACAGGATCAGGTGTGGAACCGCGTTACCATCAACCGTGCCGCTCACAAGTCTACCCGCTACTACATCGACGAGATGCACCTGCTTTTGAAGGAGGAGCAGACCGCCGCCTATACGGTGGAAATCTGGAAGCGATTCAGAAAATGGGGCGGTATTCCGACAGGTATCACCCAGAATGTCAAAGACCTTTTGAGCAGCCGCGAGGTAGAGAACATCTTTGAAAACTCCGACTTCGTGTATATGCTCAACCAGGCAGGCGGAGACCGTCAGATCCTCGCCAAGCAGCTGGGCATTTCCACGCACCAGCTTAGCTATGTGACCCACTCCGGTGAGGGCGAGGGCCTGCTGTTCTATGGCTCCACGATCCTGCCTTTCGTGGATCACTTCCCGAAGAATACCGAGCTTTACCGCATTATGACCACCAAACCCCAGGAACTGAAAAAGAAGGAGGATGAATGATGATGAACCCCAACATTTTGAATAAAAACCCGCTGATGTTTTTTGACAGGGCGGTAAATGCCCAGCGCAGCCAGCTGCTTACGGTCATGGCCGATGCGGTAAGTGAGTGCCGCACGGCGGCAGATCAGGCAGCCGAACTGAATGAGACCGGTCAGGTGGGGCTTCTCCGTCTGGCAGAGGTCTGGAGCGCCATCCGTGCCAAGGAAGGTATGGGTGGTCTGGTTCTGGAAGGAACCGAAGCGAAGATCCTGTCCGATGTGGTGGCACAGTTTTATGCCTACCTGTCCGGCTGTATGTTCAACGATCCTGTGGGAATGGCCATTTATGCAGAGCTGCACTACATGATGTCCTCCCTCATGCTGGGAGAATGGTTTGAATAAGGAACCGCGTCTGCGCTTTACTGATGAGGAACGGTCTGACCCTGCACTGGAAAAGCCGATCCGTAAAGCGGAGAAAGCTGCGGCCAGAGCAGATAAGGCGCAGGCCAATATCCCAAAGAAAAAGGTCAGGCAGACGGTCATTGACCCGGATACCGGAAAAAAGACCTCGAAGCTGACCTTTGAGGACAAGAAAAAGCCACCTTCCAAAGTTTCTCAAGGAGTCAGGGAAGCTCCCGTCCATCTGGTCGCAGGCAAGCTCCACAAAGAGATCCGGGAAACAGAGCAGGACAATGTGGGCGTGGAAAGCGCCCACAAGTCCGAGGAGGCGGTGGAGACCGGCGCTTATCTGGTGCGGGAGGGCTATCGCAGCCACAAGCTGAAGCCGTACCGCAAAGCAGCCCAGGCAGAGCGTCAACTGGAAAAGGCAAATGTAAATGTTCTGTACCAGAAATCTTTGCAGGAAAATCCCCAGTTTGCCAGCAACCCTCTTTCCCGCTGGCAGCAAAAGCAGGCCATCAAAAAGCAGTATGCCGCCGCCAAACACGCCGGTCAGACTGCCGGAAATACCGCCCAGGCTGCATCCAAAACCGGAAAAGCCGCAAGGACGGTAAAAGAAAAGGTACAGCAGGCAGGGGCATTCGTCATGCGCCACAAGAAGGGTTTCCTGATGGCAGGGGTTTTGTTCCTCATTACCTGTATGCTGATGAATACCATGTCCTCCTGCTCCATGATGGCGCAGAGCATCGGTTCCGTTCTCTCCGGCACCACCTATCCGTCGGATGACCCGGAAATGCTGGCGGTGGAGGCAGATTATGCAGCCAGAGAAGCCCAGTTGCAGGAGGAAATCGACAACATTGAAAGCAGCCACCCAGGGTATGACGAGTATCGCTATGACCTTGGTATGATCGGCCATGACCCTCATGAGCTGGCAGCATTTCTCTCTGCCGTCTTGCAAGGCTACACCCGGCAGAGCGCTCAGGCAGAGCTGGCGCGTGTGTTTGCAGCACAGTATCAGCTGACGCTTACTGAGGAAGTGGAGATTCGCTACCGCACGGAGACCTCCACCGACCCGGAGACCGGCGAGACCACCTCAGAAGAAGTCCCCTATGAGTATTACATTTTGAATGTGAAACTCACCAGCAAGCCCATTTCCGCTGTGGCGTCGGAGATTCTGACCCCGGAGCAGATGGAAATGTATCAGGTTTACCGGCAGACCATGGGCAATAAGCCGCTGTTGTTTGGCGGTGGTTCCCCTGACATGAGCAATTCCGAGGACTTGACCGGTGTACAGTTTGTAAATGGAACCCGTCCCGGAAATCCGCAGTTGGTGGAGCTGGCCAAGCGTCAGGTCGGCAATGTGGGCGGCTATCCTTATTGGAGCTGGTATGGCTTTGACAGCCGCGTGGAGTGGTGCGCCTGCTTTGTATCCTGGTGTTATAACCAGGCTGGAAAAAGTGAACCGCGCTTTGCAGGCTGTGAGTGGCAGGGCGTTCCGTGGTTCCAGTCTCATGGACAATGGGGTGCAAGAGGCTATAACAATCTGGCTCCCGGAGATGCAATTTTCTTTGATTGGGATTTGGATGGGACAGCAGACCATGTGGGTATCGTGATCGGTACGGATGGCAGCCGTGTTTATACCGTGGAGGGAAATTCCGGCGATGCCTGCAAGATCAAAAGTTATGACCTGAATTATCAGAGTATCAAGGGCTACGGTCTGATGAACTGGTAACAGAGATTTTTAGAAGGAGTGATAGACGATGGCAAAGAACAAAATTGAGCGCATTGACCAGGAGATTACAAAGGTCCGCGAGAAGATCGCAGAGTATCAGGAAAAGCTCAAGACCCTGGAAGCACAGAAAACGGAGGCAGAGAATCTGGAAATCGTTCAGATGGTTCGTGCGTTACGCATGACTCCAGCACAGCTGAACGCTATGCTTTCCGGTGGAATGAACCACGGCAGAGATACAGCACTGTCGGAATCAAATAATCAGGAGGTTACCGCTTATGAAGAATAAAAGAATTTGCAAAACACTTTCCGCCCTTTGCCTGACAATGGTTGTGGCATTTGGCTTTACGATCCCTGCTTTCGCACAGGGGTCAGAACAGGCTCCGGCGGCACCGGCAGAGGATTCTACCAATGACAGCAATGTGATTGTGGAAGAAACAGAACCGGCACCGGCACTTACACCAGATGGCAATGCCGCTCTGGTGGATGATTTTGGTGGCAATAAGCAGCTCATTACCGTTACCACCAAGGCTGGCAACTATTTTTACATTTTGATCGACAGGGCTAATGAGGATAAAAAGACTGCTGTTCACTTTCTGAACCAGGTGGATGAAGCGGATTTGATGGCACTGATGGAAGATGAAAATGTCAAAGAGGAGCCGGCTGCTGTGTGTAGCTGCACGACAAAATGTGAAGCAGGGGCAGTCAATACGGCCTGCCCGGTCTGTGTAACCGATAAGAGTAAATGTACGGGAAAAGCACCGGAACCTCCGGCAGAAACACCGGAGCCGGAAAAAGAGAAGCCTGCCGGACTGAACCCGGCTGCGCTGGTCCTTTTGCTGGCTCTGCTGGGCGGCGGTGGCGTATTTGCCTACTTGAAGCTCGTTAAGAACAAGCCTAAGACCAAGGGCAATGACAGTCTGGACGATTATGATTATGGCGAGGAAGATTCCGAGGAATGGGAAACCGAGGATGAGGAGTCGGAAGAACCGGATGCTGACGGGGGCAGCACAGAAGAAGATGATGAGGACAGTGTGAAATGACCCGTTTCACAGACAGTCCCTATGAACGCATGATGACACGCAGGCCGGAGGGCGGGAAGGAAACTTCCCGTCCTCCTTCTTTACCCCACAGCCACCCCTGCTATGGTTGCGGGAGTTATGGAAGTCCCTGCGTAGGTATCTGCCATCGTGAGATGGAACGCTGGCTCAAAGAAAGGAAACGAAAAAAATGAGTGTTCTGATTATATTTATCAAGCTGATTGCTGTTTTTGACCTGCTGGTAATTGCTGTGTATTTTGGCGGCGATATTCTTTCTACCGTGTTAAACAAACTCCGGAAAAAACCGAAGCAGGAAGATTCCTTTGATTTCTCCCTGGATGCCGCAACGGTTCCCTTGTCCGTAGATTCCATCCGTCAGCTTTATTCAGGAGACGCGGCGGATTTTGTGGAAGAAAAGATCCTGCCAAATGCGGAGAAAACGATGGCTGTTTTGACGGACCAGGAACAGACAGCAGCCCGTCTGCTCTTATCTGCCCTGATTGGTTATCTTGCAGCTGAGGCCCCTATGGATGAACAGAGCTTTCCTCTGATGATGGAACTTCTGAACTGCATGGAAGGGGAAAAAGAAGATGGTTGTCAGGATGCAGTAGATAGTTTACTTGAAGATGCCGCCTGCAATACCCGCCGTCACGAAGAATATTACAGCAATTATCAACGCTACCAGCTGATGCAGGTGGATAAAACCCGTGTCATTTTGGCTTGTCGTATCATCATCAATGACCTGCTGGGGAAACTGTACCGCTATGACTACCGGTTCGGCTATGACCTGCTGCTGGATGAGGAAAACAGCATTGAGAAAAAACTGCACACATCTGTGCGGGAAGAATGGGAGGATGAAGAAGATGAGATATAAGCTGGTAATCGCTGAAAAACCGTCGGTTGCCCAGAGTTTGGCTAAGGTGATCGGTGCAACTGCCCGTAAGGACGGGTATCTGGAAGGCAGCGGCTGGCGTGTCAGCTGGTGCGTGGGCCATCTGGCCGGTCTTGCGGATGCAGACAGCTATGACCCCAAGTATGCCAAGTGGCGATATGATGACCTGCCTATTCTGCCGGAGTATTGGCAGATGGTGGTGGGAAAGGATAAGAAAAAGCAGTTTGATATTCTCAAAAAGCTGATGAACGCCCCGGATGTGATGGAAGTGGTAAATGCCTGTGATGCCGGACGCGAGGGCGAGCTGATCTTCCGCAGCGTCTATGAGCTGGCAGACTGTCAAAAGCCTATGAAAAGGCTCTGGATTTCTTCGATGGAGGACTCTGCCATAAGGGAAGGCTTTGCAAACCTGCGCCCCGGTGCGGATTATGACGGACTTCGGGATGCTGCCCTCTGCCGTGCCAAGGCCGACTGGCTGGTGGGGATCAATGCGACAAGGCTTTTTTCCGTGCTGTATCACCGAACCCTCAACATCGGGCGCGTGATGTCCCCGACGCTGGCGCTTATTGTTCAGCGAGAAGCTGAGATCGACACCTTTCAGCCGATTCCCTTTTATACCGTGGCGCTGGAGCTGCCCGGTCTTACCGTATCCGGGGAGCGCATGGCGGATAAGGCTGCTGCTGAGCAGCTGAAAGAAGCCTGTCAGGGTGCAGCTGTCACAATCAAAAAGGTGGAGTGCAAGGAAAAGTCCGAAAAGCCGCCTGCCCTCTATGACCTGACTACTCTGCAAAGAGATGCCAACCGCCTGCTTGGATTTACAGCCCAGCAGACCCTGGACTATCTGCAAAGCCTGTATGAAAAGAAGCTCTGCACCTATCCCCGTACTGACAGCCGCTATCTGACTGGCGATATGGCAGACAGCCTGCCGGTGCTGGTGAATCTGGTTGCCAATGCTATGCCGTTTCGCAAAGGGATCGCCATTACCTGTGATCCGCAGACGGTCATCAACGATAAGAAAGTAACCGACCACCACGCAGTAATCCCTACCAGAAATCTCAAGGATGCAGACCTTTCTGCCCTTCCTGCGGGAGAAAAAGCGGTGCTGGAGCTGGTGGCCCTGCGTCTGCTGTGTGCCGTGGCCCAGCCCCATATCTATTCGGAAACCGTTGTGATTGCAGCGTGTGCCGGTGGGGAGTTTACCGCCAAAGGAAAAACGGTGAAGCACCCCGGATGGAAAGCACTGGAGGACGCTTACCGTGCCAAAATGAAGGATGCAGAGCCGAAAAAAGAGGGCGCAGAGAAAGCCCTGCCGGAGCTGACCGAAGGACAGACCCTTTCGGTTGTTGCTGCAATCGTCAAAGAAGGCAAAAGCAGTCCGCCCCTGCACTTTACGGAGGACACTCTGTTGTCCGCGATGGAGACTGCCGGAAAAGAGGATATGCCGGAGGATGCCGAGCGAAAAGGTCTGGGGACACCGGCCACCCGTGCCGGTATTTTGGAAAAGCTGGTATCTGCCGGTTTTCTGGAACGAAAAAAGAGCAGGAAAACGGTGCAGCTTCTCCCTTCCCACGATGCAGTCTCCCTGATCACAGTCCTGCCGGAACAGCTGCAATCGCCGCTTCTGACTGCCGAGTGGGAGTACCGCCTGGGCGAGATCGAGCGCGGGCAGCTTGCCCCGGAGGAGTTTTTGGACGGGATCAGCACCATGCTGAAAGATCTGGTGGGAACTTATCAGGTCATCAAGGGAACTGAGTACCTGTTCACTCCGCCCCGTGAGGTGGTGGGCAAATGCCCTCGCTGCGGCGGTGAAGTTGCAGAACTGCAAAAAGGCTTCTTCTGTCAGAATGATTCTTGCAAATTTGCAATCTGGAAAAACAACAAATGGTGGGCTGCCAAGAAAAAACAGCCGACCAAAGCTGTGGTGTCTGCGCTGCTGAACGATGGCCGTGTCCGTGTGACGGGGCTATATTCGGAGAAAACCGGCAAGACCTACGATGCCACTGTGGTTTTGGAGGACGATGGACAGTATGCCAACTTCAAGCTGGAATTTGACCAGCGGAAAGGAGGCAGCCGATGAAGCTCTCTTTAGTGGAACGGGAAACCATTCTCCTCTATAACCAGGCAGAACCAATGGCTGAGGTCTACACCCACGATCCCCGTCTGATGGAGAAGCTGGAACTGCTGGCAAAAAAGCACCCCGACCAGATCACCCGAAAGGACGCCCATAACTTTACCGTCCCCAAGCGGTGTGTATCAGTCCGGGAGCCATACAGCGCCGAGCGTCGCAAAGCTGCCAGTGAGCGTGCGAAAGCCGCCGGATACCAGCCCCCTGTGAAAAAGTCCGGCAGTTAAAGGCACATGGCAGAGAATGTATTTGAAGCGGTCAAGCAGTCGGTCAGCACCAGAGAAGCGGCAGAGTTTTACGGGATAAAAGTCAGGCGAAATGGCATGGCCTGCTGTCCCTTTCACGATGATAAGAACCCCAGCATGAAGGTAGACCAGCGGTTCCACTGCTTTGGCTGCGGTGAAGATGGGGATGTGATCGACTTTACCGCAAAGCTCTTTGACCTCTCCCCAAAAGAAGCGGCGGAGAAACTGGCACAGGACTTTGGCCTGATCTATGACAGTCAGGCCCCGCCCCGCAGGAGATATGTCCGGCAAAAAACCGAGGCACAGAAGTTTCGGGAGGATCGACAGCGCTGTTATCGCGTACTGTCCGATTACTACTATCTGCTGAAAAAATGGGAAGCCGACCGTTCTCCCAGGACACCGGAGGAAGAACCGCACCCCCGTTTTGTGGAAGCAATCCAGAAGAAAACCTATGTAGAGTACCTGCTGGACCTTTTTCTTTATGAAAGTGAAGAAGAACAAAAGGCATGGATTGCAGAACACACAGCAGAAATCACACACTTGGAAAGGAGATTGAAAATCATGGCTGAGAACAAACCCACCAACCGAGAACGGCTAAGGGAAATCACAGATGGCATCGAGCAGGGCATCAAAGAACTGTTTGAGAGTGAAAAGTATATGCGCTATCTGTCCGTCATGTCCCGCTTCCACCGCTATTCGGTAAACAACACCATGCTCATCTATATGCAGAAGCCGGACGCCACATTGGTAGCCGGATACAATAAGTGGAAAGACCAGTTTGAGCGTCATGTAAAAAAGGGCGAGCATGGCATTACCATCATCGCCCCCACACCGTATAAGAAGAAAATCGAGGAGCAGAAGCTGGACCCGGATACCAAGGCTCCGATTCTGGATAAAGACGGAAAGATCGTCACAGAGGAAAAAGAAATCGAGATTCCCATGTTTCGTCCGGTCAAGGTCTTTGATGTGAGCCAGACCGACGGGAAACCTTTGCCGGAGCTTGCTTCCTCCCTTTCCGGCAATGTGCCAAATTATGAGGCATTCATGGAGGCCCTGCGCCGCAGCGCACCGGTGCCGATTACTTTTGAAGCAATGGCCGCCGATACGGACGGCTATTTTTCTGCCGATCATCAGAAAATTGCCATTCGTCAGGGCATGAGCGAGGTGCAGACGGTTTCGGCCACGGTTCACGAGATTGCCCACAGCAAGCTCCACAATCAGAAAAAGATTCAGATTGCCAATGACGAGCAATATCAGGAGATCGAGCTGTTTGATAAACCCGGTCTGTTCTCCAATGGGCGGATTGTCCGTGATAATCTGCCGGAGGGCGTTTATTGCTATGACCTGCGCGGTTCTGACTACGACCCCGGAGAGCCGGTCTGTGTAGAAGAACGAGTGGTTGTAAACCATGCAGGTTCCGTTCTGCTGACAGAGCCGCTGGAGCTGGCGGAAGATGGACGCCTGATGCTGACCGAGGAAGAAGGGCTGAATTTTGTTGGCGGCTTTTCTACCCTCGCCCAGTTTTTGCAAGAACAGAGGAAAGACCGCCACACGGAGGAAGTGGAGGCTGAAAGCATCTCCTATGCAGTCTGCAAATATTTTGGCATCGAGACCGGAGAAAACAGCTTCGGCTATATTGCAAGCTGGAGTCAGGGCAAGGAGCTGAAAGAGCTGAGAGCCAGTTTGGAGACCATCAACAAAACCTCCGGCACTTTGATCTCCGACATTGAGCGCCACTATAAGGAAATCTGCAAAGAGCGCGGAATCGACCCTCATGCAAAGGTAGAGCCGGAACCCGCCCCGATAGAGCAGCCAGAAGATGCCGCTAAGGTATCTGATAGACAGCAGACCGGCGATCTGACCTACTATGTAGCAGAGTGCATGGAATTTCCAAACCTCGGAGAATACCACGATAACCTGTCTTTGGAGGAAGCAATCCGCATTTATCAGGAGATTCCGGCAGAGCGAATGAACGGGATCAAGGGCATTGGTTTTGAGCTGAAAGACGGAAGCGACTATGAAGGACCTTTTCCGATTTTGACCGGGCAGACCATTGACCTGGATACCATCCAGGCAATTGACTATTACCGTGACAATCCGCTGGTACAGAAAGCGGTAAAGGAACTGGCTGCGGCAATGCCGGAAATGGAAGTGCTGGGGGCGGACGCCAACCAGCAGGAGGCTTTGTTTCTGATCGACGATGCCACCTATCTTCATATCCAGTCCTGTGACAGCGGCTGGGACTATACCCTTTACGATGCCGCGTCCATGAAAGAGCTGGATGGTGGTCAGCTGGATATGCCGGAGATTTCCCGCATGAAGGCAGTTCTCCAGATTTGTGATGACAACGATTTGGGCAGAGACTCGGTAAAATACGCACCGTTGTCCATGATTGAGACCTTGCAGGAAGCTGCCTACCAGCAGATGCAGGCAGAGGCCAGTCAGATGGCTGCTTCTTCCCAGCTGCCGGAAGCACAAGAGCAGGCACTGGATGAATACCCCATGCCGGATGAGCAGGTCTCCACACCGGATATGCAGGAATACGGCTACTCCTATGATGGGATGCTCCCTGTTACCAGAGAACGGGCGCTGGAACTGGATGCCGCCGGTTTGACCGTCTATGTGCTGCATGAGGACAATACGGAGAGCATGGTGTTTGACCCGCAGGAAATCATGGATCATGGCGGTCTTTTCGGTGTGGACCGTGAGGAATGGGAGAAAAGCCCTCAGTTCCACGAAAAGGTCATGGAGCGTCAGGAACATCAGCAGGAACGGGAACAGGCATTTCTCGCTCAGAACAGAGATTGCTTTGCCATCTATCAGGTAAGTCGTGACGATCCGCAGAATGTGCGCTTTATGAATCTGGACTGGTTAAAGTCCCATAACATTTCCATAGACCGCAGCAATTATGACCTCATTTACACAGCTCCTCTGAGGGAGTCTGGCACTGTGCCGGAGCAGCTGGAAAAACTATATGAGCAGTTTAATCTGCAAAAGCCGGCGGATTTTCACAGTCCTTCTATGAGTGTCAGTGACATCGTTGCGATCAAGCAGGATGGTAAGGTATCCTGTCATTACTGTGACAGTGTTGGTTTTACCCAGATCCCCGGATTCCTGCCGGAAAATCCGCTGAAAAATGCGGAGATGGCCGTGGAGGACGATTACGGCATGATCGACGGTATCATCAACAATGGCGCAAAAGAGCCTACGGTGGCAGAGCTGGAACAGCAGGCCCGCAGCGGTCAGCCCATTTCCCTGATGGATCTGGCTGCCGCTGCCCATCGGGAGGAACGGGAAAAGAAAAAGTCCGTCATGGAGCAGCTGAAAAGCCAGCCCAAGGCAGAACACAAAAAGATAGCGCCAAAAAAGAGTGCGGAAAGGGAGATTTGATATGGGAAACTTTACTTTTGAGGAAATGAACCTGATGTGCATTTACAATACCGGCAGCCGCACCGGACTGATCGACAGCCTGCGTGAGATGCGCGGCGAGCTGGCCCCGGAGGAAACCGAGCTGCGGGAGTTGACAGACAGCGCACTGGGCAAGCTCCAGGCCATGAGTGATGCCGAGTTTGCCGAGCTGGAGTTGTATCCGGATTTTGACCAGTAAACACCATAATCGCAGGGATGGGGTGGCAATATGCCACCCCACCTTTTTACCCCAAAACTGAAAGGAGGACAGAACACTATGCCAACCAAAGCTGAACTATATGCACAGATGGCGGACAAGGTGGCAACGCAGCTCACGGGGAGCTGGCAGGAATGGGCGGGGTTTCTCACCACTGCTTCCCGCCTTTACAAGTACCCGTTCCATGAGCAGCTGATGATCTATGCCCAGCGACCGGACGCCACCGCCTGTGCAGAGTACGATTTGTGGAATGAAAAGATGGGCCGGTATGTAAGGCGCGGCTCCAAGGGAATCGCTCTGGTGGACGATTCCGGGGACAGACCCCGCCTGCGCTATGTTTTTGATATTTCCGACACCGGAACCCGTGAACATTCCCGCACTCCCTGGCTGTGGCAGCTGGAGGAGCGCCATCTGGATTCCGTGCAGGCCATGCTGGAGCGCACCTATGATGTTTCCGGTGATGACCTTGCCGGACAGCTCACGGAGGTAGCCGGAAAACTGGCTGAGGAATACTGGACGGAGCATCAGCAGGACTTCTTCTATATCGTTGACGGTTCCTTTTTGGAGGAATATGATGAGTTTAACATCGGAGTACAGTTCAAGGCAGCAGCCACCGTCAGCATCACTTACGCTTTGATGTCCCGCTGCGGACTGGAGCCGGAACGCTACTTCGACCACGAAGATTTCATGGCGATCTTTGATTTCAACACCCCGTCCACCATCGGGGCGCTGGGAACAGCGGTCAGCCAGATCAACCAGCAGGTGCTGCGGCAGATCGGCGTTACCGTCCGAAATGCAGAGCGCGAAGCCAACCAAGAAAGGAGCAAACAAGATGAACAATCCCATGACCTATATCCAGAACGGAGACTATCTGATTCCCGACCTGAAGCTGAGCCAGCAGCCGGAGAAACCCCTGGGCAAGTACGGCAGGATGAGGAAAACCTACCTGAAGGAACACCGTCCCATCCTCTACAACCAGATGCTGCTGAGCGAGAAGCTGTACCAGCACCTTCTGGAGATCGACGAGACCGCCCAGAGCAGACTGGAGCAGATGATGCCCCAGCTGGCGAAGGAAGCGGGAGCCACCGAGGAACTGAAAGCCAGCGATCCCATGAAGTGGGTGGGGCTGATGAACACCTGCAAAGCCCAGGCAGAGGAGATCCTGATGGCGGAGCTTATCAACAGCTGACCCTAAACCTGTTCCTCTCCGAAGCGGAACAGATCCAATCCATAGATGAAGCAGAGAATGTAGCGCATACATCCTCTGCTTTTTCTTTTGCCCAAAATGACATCGACCATGTGCTGCGTTTGGGCGGCAATACAGACCGTCAAAGGGAGCGTGTGGTTGCAGCCTTTGAAAAGCAGAAAACCACCGCTGAGATTGCCGAGATACTGAAAACGCTGTACCACGGCGGCAATGGCCTTGGCAGTGTGAGCGCATGGTATGCCGAGGATGGTATCCATCTTTCACATGGGAAGTCTGTCCGTTATGACAGGTCTGCCCAGGTCATTTCCTGGGAGAGCGCCGCAGAGCGTATCGGGGAGCTTTTGGAGAGCGGCCAGTTTGCCTCCAATGTGGAGCTTGCAGAAGCGGCAGGCTATGAACGCTCCCTCCTTGCAGAAAAGCTCTGGTATCTGTATCACGATCTCAGTGAGGGTGCCAGAGAAGCCGGATATTTGTCCTGCCTGTCAGAGATCAAAGGCAATGGTTTCCCGGAGGAGACTCGCCGCCTGACGGAGCAGCTGAGTGACCCGGCTTTCCGCCAGACCCTCAAGGAAGAATACGCCGCCTTCTGGACTGCCTATCAGCAGGACCGTGACCTGTTGCGTTTTCACTATCACAGACCAAGGGAGATCTGGGAGAACCTGAAGGACCTTGACCTGCCACGCAGGACCTTTTCTTCAGACCTTTCCCAAGTGCCAACCGTCCAGCACTTCATTACCGAGGATGAGATCGACGCCGCTATGACCGGCGGCAGCAGTTTCGCCGGAGGAAAAGGCCGTATCTATGCGTTCTTCATGGCAAACCATACGGATAAGGAGAAAGTGAGATTCCTCAAAGACGAGTATGGCATTGGCGGACGCTCTCATGCCCTGTCCGGCGCAACACACAGCGGCGAAGATCACGATGGGAAAGGACTGCACTATAAAAAGCAGGACTGCCCGGATGTTCACTTGAACTGGGAAAAGGTTGCCAAGCGCATTACCTCACTTGTCCAGAAAGACCGCTATCTTACCGAACAGGAACAGGCACAGTATGACAAGATCCAGTCTGAACAGGAACTGGCCGAAGAAGATGCCATTCAAGCCCAGCAGCCGGAGATGGATGAAGAAACACCAAAGCCTACCCTTGGGGAGCAGTTTGAGCAGTATAAGCCTGTGGTGACTGCCGCCATTTCCGAGGATACCGCATACCGCAATGCCTGCGGTCATTCTGACCGTGAAAATGCTGTCATCGAGGGTAATGCCGCTGTGCGCCGTGCGGTCCTTGGTTCTAAGGATATGGAGCTGATCCGACTCTATTCGGATGTGCCGGAGTTCCGCCAGCGTCTGCACCGGGAAGTGATCGACGAAACCTATCCAAAGCTCCATGAGCTTCTGCGCCCTCTTTCTCAGGAAGATATTGATACTGCCCTTTGTGCATGGAACGGCAATATCGAGAGTAAACACGCTGTTGTCCGCTATATGAAAGACCATGCAAGAGAAAAAGATACCGCCGCATGGCTGGCTCAGGAATACGGCGGCAGTAACAGCAACAGCCTGTTCGTTGTCCGTGCCGGCAGCCCGGAGGAAACGCAGCTGCCCTGGCCCAAGGTACAGCGCCGGATTGCCCAGCTCATTCAGGAGGACCGGTTCTATACCGAAGAAGAACAGGACCGTTTTGACGACATCGACCCAATCGCCATCCGGGAAGCTCTGGAGGAAAGAGGGATCGTCAACGGCCAGGTGGCATACCCGGAAAAA
>ENA-OYXU01000634-OYXU01000634.1-human-gut-metagenome-genome-assembly--contig:-NODE-634-length-13619-cov-4.387496_pt1 | contig 13619 bp, 12 predicted proteins | sample MGYA00243243_ERZ653435 | MGnify/ENA primary metagenome ERZ653435 (study PRJEB26926, sample SAMN06165113) | human gut metagenome | biome: ENVO:00009003; feature: ENVO:2100002; material: ENVO:00002003... | reverse complement strand
GGATGGCGGCTTCCTTTTCGCCCTCGGCGGCGGTGATGGCGGCCTGCTTTTCACCGTCGGCTTTCAGGATGACAGCGCGCTTCTCGCGCTCAGCCTTCATCTGCTTCTCCATGGCTTCCTGGATCTCGCGCGGCGGGATGATGTTCTTGACCTCCACGCGGTTGACCTTGATGCCCCACTTGTCGGTGGCTTCGTCCAGAATGGCCGTGATCTTGCCGTTGATGACGTCACGGCTGGTGAGGGTGTGATCCAGCTCCATCTCACCGATGATGTTGCGCAGGGTGGTGGCGGACAGGCTCTCGATGGCCGCGATGGGCTGGTTCACGCCGTAGGTGTAGAGCTTGGCATCCATGACCTGAAAGAACACGACGGTGTCGATCTGCATGGTGACGTTATCGCGGGTGATGACCGGCTGAGGGGGGAAGTCTGCGACCTGCTCCTTCAGGCTGACCTTTTTGGCCACCCGCTCCACGAAGGGGATCTTGACGTGGAGGCCGGCCGTCCATGTAGCGGAGTAGCTGCCCAGACGCTCGATGACGTAGACCATCGACTGCGGCACGATGACGATATTGGTGACAACAATCACCAGAACCACGAAGATCAGGGCAAGGATCACAAATAGCATAATAGGCATAGATACGCTCCTTTGTCAGTGGGTGGATGATTCGGTGAGGACAGGTTCCACAATGAGCAGGGTGCTGTGGATCTCGGTCACGCGGCAGCTCTGGCCGGGGGCAAGGGTGTCGCCGGGGGTGGCGCAGCGGGCGTTCCAGTCCACGCCGTCCAGCCGGACGCGGCCCGTTTCCTCGGCGGAGACGGGGGTCAGCACTTTGGCCTCGCGGCCAAGGCTGCGATCGCCGTTGGTGGGGGTAGGCTTCTGGCGCAGCCGCTGGGTCAGCGGCTTGAAGGCCGCCAAACACAGGACGCTGACCACGATGAACACCACGGCCTGAACCTTGAACGGCGGATGGAACAGACAGCTCAGCAGGGCCGCGGCACTGCCCGCCGCGAACCAGACGGACACCATGCTGAAGGTCATCCCCTCCAGCACGAGGAACCCGACCGCTGCAATGAGCCAGAAAATAGGGTCGATGGACATTTGCACTCCCTCCTTCTTTGTCTATTGTATAACAAAGTTCGCAGAATTACAAGATGTCGTGATTTAAGCGCACACGTAACTCCCCCAGCAGCCTTTGGCGGCAGCTCCCTCGGAGAGGGGGCCAAAAGCCTCCTTCAATGAGGGAGGCGGCATCGCGCGGGCGATGCCGGAGGGAGTTAAACATAATCGTAATAACTATGGTTCGGGTTATGGCCGACCTCTTCCACCACGATGGTGAAGCCCATGGGGTTCACCTCGGTGCTCTTGCCGCTGGCCAGCGTCTCCACGATGATATGCTCGGTGCGGTTGACGATGATCTCCGCCGTCTCCACTTCGCCGATGCGCTGGTAGTGCAGGATGCCGCCCTCGGCCCGGAGCACCCAGAGCTTGCCAGTGCGGAACGCCTCGCAGGTGTGGCGGAGCTGGGCCAGTTGGGCCAGCACGGGCCGCAGCCGCTGTTCGTGAGCATCCCAGCGGAAGAAGGCACGGTTGAACGGGTCACGGTAGCCCTGCATGGCGATCTCGTCGCCGTAGTACAGGCAGGGCACGCCCGGCAGGGTGTAGATGATGGCGTAGGCCATCCGCAGCCGGAGCAGACCCTCCTCGTAGGCGTCGCCGGTCACGCAGCGGCCGCTCTGCCACTGGCGGCCCCGGCCGTTGGCGGGCTCGTCCGCGATGACGGTCAGCGCCCGCTCGGTGTCGTGGGTGGAGAGGAAGTTCAGAGCGGTGTCTATGGCGGGGGCAGGGTAGTGCTCGCAGATGGTCAGGATCTCATTGGCAGCCTGTTCGGCGGGCTTGCCCTTGACAAAATCCAACACGGCGTTCTTGAACGGGTAGTTCATCACGCTGTCCAGCCCCTTGCCCAGCAGGTAGGTGCGGCGCTGGTTGAAGCCGTACTTGGTAGTGGCATCCTCCCACACTTCGCCCAGCAGGAATTTTTCGGGCCCGACCCGCTTGACGGCGGTGCGGATCTTCTCAATAAACTCGTCCGGCAGCTCGTCGGCCACATCCAGCCGGAAGCCTGCGGCACCCCGCCGCAGCCACGTGTCGATGACGCCGCCCTCGCCGGTGATGAACTCGACATAAGAGGGCGTCTCCTCGTTGACCTCCGGCAGGGTCTCGAAGCCCCACCAGCTGCGGTAGCCGCCCTTGTACTTGGGGTCAAAGTCATACCAGCAGCGGTAGGGGGAGTTGGGGTCGCGGTAGGCACCGCCCTCGCCGTAGCGGCCCTCCCGGTTGAAGTACCGGCTGTCGGAGCCGGTGTGGCTGAACACGCCGTCCAGCACGATGCCGATGCCGTACCTCTTGGCCTCGGCGCAGAGGGTCTCGAAGTCCTCGTTGGTGCCCAGCAGCGGGTCCACGTTCAGGTAATCGGCGGTGTTGTACCGGTGGTTGGAGTGGGCCTCGAAGATGGGGTTCAGGTAGATGAAGTCGATCCCCATCTCGTGCAGGTAGGGGAGCTTGAGCTGGATGCCCTTGAGGTCGCCGCCGAAGTAGTCCTCGTTCAGGTGGCCGCCCACCTCGTTGGGCTGCCAGAAGGGCTCGGCGTGCTTGTCGGCCTGATAGATGCGGTCGGGGAAGGGCATGGGCTTATTTTCCACACCCTCGCAGAAGCGGTCGGGGAAGATCTGGTAGAACACCTTGCCCTTGATGGAAGCCGGCGTTTCGAAAGCGGCATCGTAGACTGTGATCTGCCACTTTTCGCCGTCCTGCCAACTGACCACGCCGCAGTTGTCCGGCCCGCGCACGATGCGGCGGAAGTCGGTGTAGAGGTCAAAATAATAAAAGTACAGGCCGGGGTCGTTGAGGGCCACTTCCACCGAGAAGTGGTTCTGCTTGGGGGTCTGGCCGTCAAAGTTCATCCGGTAGTAGACCGGCACATCGAACTTGCCCTCCTTCTGGAGGACAAGGTGCGGGTCCACATAGCCGAGGTCTTCCGGCACGCAGAGGGTCAGCCGGACGCTCTGTCCGGCGCGGACCGCGCCGAAGGGCTGCTTGAAATAGGGGTCGAAGCTGTTGAACAGACAAGACAAAATGGGGTCGTTCCTTTCTCAAAAAAAGCCCCGGAGCCGTTGTACAGTCCGGAGCTTTGCTTCATGTCTTTAAGGGGTTACTTCACGACAGGTGCATGCCAGATATCGCGGGCATAATCCAGCACGGAGCGGTCTGCGCTGAAGATGCCGCTGTTGGCGATGTTCTTCAGGCTCATGCGGGCCCAAGTCTCGCGGTCGGCATACAGGCGCTGCAGATCGGCCTGTGCACGGCGGTAATCCTTGAAGTCGGCCATGACCATATACGGGTCGTTGCTGCGCAGGTTCTCGGTGACCTCGTGGAAGTTCTCGCCGTTCCAGCCGCGCTCCAAGAAGTTCAGAGCTGCGTTGGCCACATCGTCGCCCATGATGAACGCATTGGGGTGGTAGCCGACCTGCTTCAGGTTGTTGACCTCAGGAGTCAGCATACCGAAGATCAGCTCGTTCTCCTTGCCGGCAGCGTCGGCGATCTCGACGTTTGCGCCGTCCAGCGTGCCCAGCGTGATGGCACCGTTCAGCATGAACTTCATGTTGCCGGTACCGGAAGCCTCGGTGCCAGCCAGAGAGATCTGCTCAGAGACCTCGGCAGCGGGCATCAGGTGCTCGCTCAGGGAGACGCAGTACTCTTCCAGATAGACCACGCGCAGCTTGTCGCGCACAGCAGGGTCGTTGTTGATCAGGTCGCCCAGCTTGCAGATCATGCGGATCATCTGCTTGGCCATATAGTAGCCGGGAGCCGCCTTTGCGCCGAAGATATAGGTCTTGGGGATGAAGTCGGCGTTGGGGTTCTCCTTCAGGTACAGGTACTGTGCCGCGATGTTCAGCGCGTTCAGGTGCTGGCGCTTGTACTCGTGCATCCGCTTGACCTGGCAGTCAAAGATGGAGTTGGGGTCGATGGTCTGGCCGGTGCTCTTCTCCAGATAAGCGGCGAAGTTCTTCTTGTTGCTCAGCTTGATCTCGTTGATCCGCTTCAGAACGGTCTTGTCGTCAGCGTACTTGTTCAGCTTGGACAGGTTGGAGGCGTCGTGCTTATATTCCTCACCAATGGTCTCGTCCAGCAGCTTGCACAGCTCCGGGTTGGAGGCCAGCAGCCAGCGGCGGTAAGCGATGCCGTTGGTCACGTTCTTGAAGGCCTGCGGCTTGAACAGATAGTAATCGTGGAAGACGCTCTCCTTGATGATCTCGCTGTGCAGCTTGGAGACGCCGTTGATGCTGTTGGCGGTGTAGGCGCAGATGTTGGCCATGCGCACCTGATTGTCGCCGATCAGGGCCATATAGTTGATCTTGCCCTCGTCGCCGGGGAAGGCCTTCTCCAGCTCCTCGCGGGCGCGGCGGTTCATCTCGACCACGATCTGATAGATGCGGGGCAGGGTCATCTTGAAGATGTCCACATTCCACTTCTCCAGAGCCTCGGCCATGACGGTGTGGTTGGTGTAGGCGAAGACCTTCTGGCAGATCGCGAAGCTCTTGTCCCAGTCGAAGCCGCACTCGTCCAGCAGGATGCGCATCATTTCGGGGATGGCGAGGGTCGGGTGGGTATCGTTCAACTGGATGGCGACCTTGTCGCCCAGATTCTCCAGCGTGCCGTAGGTGGACAGGTGGTTCTGGACGATATCGCCGATGGAAGCGGCAGACAGGAAGTACTGCTGGCGCAGACGCAGGATCTTGCCCTCGACGTGGTTATCGTTGGGGTACAGGACCTTGGAGATCAGCTCCGCGTTGGCGTTCTTGCTCATCGCGGTGTTGTAGTTGCCCAGAGAGAAGCTGGACATATCGAAGTCCGGGGCCTTTGCCTGCCACAGGCGCAGCTTGGCGACGCCCTTGCCGTCGTAGCCCTGCACATACATATCAGAGGGAACAGCCATGACGCTGTTGTAGTTGGTGTGCTGGATATAGTGGAAGCCGTGATCCCAGTTCTCGTGGATCTCGCCGTCAAAGCGGACCTCGATGGCCTGATCGGGGTGGCTGTTCAGCCAGACCTGACCGCCGGGCAGCCAGTTGTCAGCGCGCTCCTGCTGCCAGCCGTCCACGATCTTCTGCTTGAAGATGCCGTACTCGTACAGGATGGAGTAGCCGGTGCCGCAGATGCCGGTGGTGGCCATGCCGTCCAGATAGCAGGCAGCCAGACGGCCCAGACCGCCGTTGCCCAGACCTGCATCCGGTTCCAGCTCAAACAGGTCACCGGACTTGAAGCCCAGGTTGCCCAGAGCCTCCTTCAATTCGGGCAGCACGCCCAGATTGTAAGCGTTTTTCATCAGGCTCCGGCCCATGAGGAATTCCAGAGAGAGATAGTGGACCTGCTTTTTCTGCTCCTTTTTTGTTTCCTTGGCGGTCTGTACGCCCCGGAGGGCCATCACATCCCGCAGCACCAGAGCGCAGGCTTTCAGCATCTCCTGATCCGTGGCTTCCCCCGGCTCGGTGCCGAAGTTCAAGGCCAGCTTGGCGGTCAGGGCGTCTTGTAACGATTGCGTGGTAAATGGTACGGTCATACGGGTTTACTTTGCCGCTTTTTTAGCGGCTCCTTTCTTTTTGGGTTGAACAGGCTGCGTGGTTTCCACGGTGTCCGCAGGCGCCGTGGTCTTCGCGGCAGTTTTCTTAACAGGTTCTTCGGCCGGCTTCTCAACGGGCTTCTCAGCTGCTTTTTCAGTCGGTTTTTCCACCGCTTTTTCGGCCGCCTTTTTAGTCGTGGCCTTGGCTGCGGTCTTTCTCGTTGTTGTCTTTTTGGCCGCAGGCTTCTTTACAGCCGTTTTCCGCGCCGCCTTTTTTGCAGCAGGCTTTGCAGCGATCTCACTGATCGGCTCCACAGCGGAAACAACAGCTTCCTCGGCAGGAACCTCGATCACCGGCTCCTCAGTGGGGGCGGCAGCCTCCGCGGCAGGCGTTTCCGGGGCAGACTTTTCCCAGGAAAGGCCAGTGACAGCGCCGTAGATCCGCAGGTAGTCCCCGGCGCTGCGGTTCCAGCTGAAATCCTGTGCCATGGCCCGGTCTCTCAAACGGGCAAAGGCGTCGGGATAATCTTTGTAGAGATACACCGCCTCCCGGATCACATGGAGCATATCCGCGCTGGAATAGTTGGCAAAGGTGAAGCCGGTACCGGCGTCACGCCAAGCCTCATAGGGCTGAACGGTGTCCTTCAGGCCGCCGGTCTCCCGGACGATGGGCACCGTGCCGTAGCGCATGGAGATCATCTGGGAAAGGCCGCAGGGCTCGCTGCGGGAGGGCATCAGGAACAGGTCCGCACCTGCGTGGACAGTGCCTCGTTATCCCCCAGACGCACAGCCATACGGCCGGGATACCGCTCCGCCGTCCGGCGGAAGAACTCCTCATATCCGGCGTCGCCGCTGCCCAGCACCACAAATTGAGCAGGCAGCTCCATGATGTCGCCCATGACCTCCCGCAGAAGATCCAATCCCTTATGGGATACCAGACGGCTCACCATGGCGATAATGGGGGTGTTTGGCTCCTCGTTCAGACCCATCAGGTTCTGGAGGGCGGTTTTATCCGCAGCCTTGCCGGACAGATCCTTCACCCACTCACATTCCATCTTGGTGTGAGAGTGGCCGTCGATGATGAAGTCAACGCCGGTGAGACCTGCCCACAGGTCGGTCGAGCGGTTGGGCTCGCTTTCGGAATCAACGCCCAGGTGAGACAGAACGACGATAACGTCGGTGCCGCCGGCCTTAAGCTTATCGGCCTCGGCCTGAACTGCCTTGACCATGTCGGCGCCTGCAAGCCAGGTCAGACCCTTTATGAGCGCCGGGTTTGCCTTGGTCTGGCTTTCGGGCGTGTTGACGCCGATGAAGCCGATCTTCAGGCCGTCAATGTCGAACACCTTGCTGCCTTCGAATGCGGGCTTGCCGTTTTCGTCGAGGATGTTGCAGCAGATGGTGCTGAATGTCGCTTCCTTGAGGTTTTCCTTGAGCTGAGCATAGCCGTAGTCGAACTCGTGGTTGCCGAGGGTTGCGATGTCGTAGCCTGCCGCGTTCATCATCTTGACCGCGTTCAGGCCCTTGTTCGAGCTGACCTCGACCTTGCCCTGGCTGAAGTCGCCTGCGTCGGCAACTATTACCTTGGCGCCCTGGCTTTCATACTCCGCCGCAAGTGCAGCAATGTTTGCATAGCCGGCTATCGCACCGTGAACGTCGTTCGAGTGTACAATAACGGTTTTGCCTGCCATAGACGGGGTCTCCCCTTCTGCGAATGCCGGAACCGCCAGAGCGAATATCATGGCGATGACCAGAAGCAGAGAAAGGAGTTTCTTGGTGTTTTTCATATTGCTCCTCCTGATAAAAATTTTTCGGTTGTGCCGATGTAAATTATTATAACATAGTCATATGCCGAACTTGAAGCATGAATTTTGCCACGCCTTAACATTTGACGTTTTAGCATAAAATCCGCAAATTATTTAGTGCATTATTGACAATCTTGTTCTTTACAAAATATTAATTTTTCGAGTAAGTGTCCGTTATTGACTTTTCATCATTAAATGTTATGATATTTTAGTCAGAAACGTCAGATCGATCTACAACGATTCAAAGGAGCATTTTACATGCCGTTTCATAAAAGGATATCCAAGAAAACACTAAAGCTTGCAATAATAATCCTGCTTGCGGCCGCGGTTTTGCTGAGCGCCGCGTTCACATGGTTCGGAACATTTGAGCTGGCCCAGTTCAACACGCGCTCGCTCACCGATTGGCGGTTGGGCGGCTCGATCGACTATATCCGCAGCGCAGACGACGCAAAGCAGTATGACGCCGACGGCTTCGAGTGGTTCTCCGACGAGCGCGGCGAGGGCATAATGCAGGCCGGTACCGACACGCGCTATTACCTCGGCAAGCACCCCGATTCCGGGCTTGGCGGTTACGGCGTGGTCGGCTTTTCCTCGGCCGAGAAGTCTTACTCCGTTCTCGGCATCCGCGTCGGCGACGATGAGCTTGACGCGAAAACGGCGCTGCTCGACTCAAGATACAAAATGACCGACGGCGGCTTTAACTCCTGCCGCGCGGAAAAAGGCAGAGTGAGCATCGAGCTTACCTTCGAGCACGGCAAGGTCACAAACGTCGCCGCCTTCCTCTCCACCACCAACATTTTTTAAAAGCGAATTGACGCAGTTGCGGATACATTTATCTCTGGTAGCCCGGTATCGAAGGTGCGGAGGAAACCATAGTTGCCTCGCCATACGTTAGTGCGTTGCGTAGCAATCACGGTTTTATCCAATGTCACGAACCGGGCTACCGCAATATATGTATAAGTAATGCGCCAAATCGCCACTAAAAGTATGGAACTTGTGGTGAAACAATTTAATGAGCTTAATGAGCTTTACGCGCAGGAGCTGTTCGAGATATACAAATTGCGCGTATCGGTGTTCGTGGTCGAGCAAAGCTGCCCGTATCAGGAGGTCGATGACGCGGACAAGGCTGCATATCACCTCGTTTTGCGCGACGAGGACGGCATACCGCACATAAAAATGACGCTAAAATGAAAAATCTTCGTATCGAAAGTGATACGAAGATTTTTTGCTCATTTATGCCGGATAGGAGACGATCAGCGCGTCAACATCCGAAAGGCTCGTGCCTGCAAAGCCGTAGGCGCCGCCATCGTTTTTTGCAAGAGTCACGCTGACGGTCTGCGCAGCGAGGTATTCGGGCGAAGCAAGGCGCGCCGAGACCATGCCGCAGATCGACTTTGCCCACCAGTCCTTGAAGCTCTGCGACGATTTGTCCAGCTCCCCGGCGGCAATGCGGTTTGCCGCATTCTGCGCAAAGCCGGGGTAATCGTTCTGCGCCGCCTGCGCGACCGCAGCAATGGGACTGACCGTTACGGAGACTGTGTAGCCGTCGCCGTTCTGCACCGTGGGACCGATCTCGTATTTTGCGCATTTATACATCCGGCGCATGAGGTCGAGAAGCTCGGTGCGCGTCGCGTCGCTGCACTGCGCAAGATCAATGCCGAAATATTCGCAGAAAACCTCAAGACTCACCTGCATGCCGCGCTCATAGCGCTCATCGCAGCTGTCCTTAGTCTCGCCGCCGAGCATGGCAAGGTATTCGTCGGAATACTCGCCGAGATACACGGCGTCGAGGCCGCCCCTGACATAGGCTGCCGGGTCAAAGGTCTGCTTTGTCGCCTCGGGCGTGGGATCCGGCGCGCCGCCCTTATCCTTTCCGCAGCCGGCAAGCAAAGCAAGGCACAGCGAAAGTGCAAGCACAAGACACGCAAAGCGTCGGGACATATTTTTCATGCTCTGAACTCCTTTTGGGTTTGTGTATAACTTTATACATTATAGTATTGGAAATTTGCCTCGCTGTCAATCACAATTTTTCCAATGCGGCATAGAATGCATCGACCGCAATTGGGGGAATTATATGACTTATGTACTTATTACGGCGGCAGGAATTGCACTTTGCAGCCTTGTCGGCGCTGTGATAGGCTTTCTGTTCGAGAATATACCGCCGGCAGTCGAGGACGCGCTGTCGGGCGCGGCGGCCGGCATAATGCTGTGCGCGGCGATACTCGGCCTTGTCGTGCCGTCGGTGGAGTTTTCCGGCGCGCGGGCGCTGTGGCTCACGCCGCTGGGCATATTCTGCGGTGCATTCTTTTTAAGCGGCATAAACATCGTCGGCCCGCGGCTTGCCGGAGGCATGGGCATGACAAACGGCAATGACGAGGCATGCCGGCACGCGCTTTTGTTCGTCGCGGCCATTGCGATACACCACTTTCCCGAGGGCATCGCCGCCGGGGTGAGCTTCGGAACGGGAAACCTCTCCGACGCCGTGACGGTAACAAGCGGCATCGCATTTCAGAACATTCCGGAGGCCATGATAATCATACCGCCGCTTCTGAAAGCCGGAACGGGTAAAAAGCGTGCGGCGATAGTTGCGTTTATAAGCGGCGCTGTCGAGGTAGCTGGTGTGTTTTTCGGCTACTTTGCCATAACGCTCTCGCGCGGCATACTGCCGTTTGCGCTCGCCTTTGCAGCCGGAACGATGCTGTATGTCATAGTTGACGACATGGTGCCGCAGACCCACATCCGCGGCAGCGGCCGGCTTTCGACCTACTGCATGCTCCTCGGCTTCTGCCTTATGCTGACGGTCGATTGCCTTGTATCGTGAACGCAAAAATGAGACTGCAAAGCGCAGTCTCATTTCAGCGTGTCAAAAAAGTCTTTGACTTTTTTGCACGCTTCAAAAACGCCACATTTTTTGTGAAAACAGGTTTTCACGAAAAATCTCGCTACGCTCGTCAAAAAGCCTGATAAATCAGGCGTTTTTGATGGCTATTAATCCAATTTCGAGTGGGGCCTTTTTCTCGCTGCGGCTCGGTCACGCCGCGGCTCTGACATGCCCCCGGCATGTCATTCACTACCGCGCCGCCGCTTCGCTACCCCTCGTGCTCCCCTGTTACTCTATTTTCTTTCATTGCAGCATAGTTTTTAGCAATCTAATGCATTAAAAAATGCACCCTCGGGGTGCATTTTTTAATATTAGATATTATTCACGACGTTTATCGGCGCGCCTTCAATAAAGGCCTTGATATTTTCTTCGGTCATATCCATTATCCTCTGCCTTGCCTCTTTGGGCGCCCAACTGATATGCGGCGTTATAAGGCAGTTTTTCGCCTTCAGCAGCGGATTATCGCCTTTAATAGGCTCTGTGGACACGACATCGACCGCTGCGGCATAGACCTTTCCGGAGTTGAGTGCGTCAGCGAGGTCTTCCTCGACGACAAGGCCGCCGCGGCTGTTATTGATGATAATAACGCCGTCCTTCATCTTGGCTATATTATCCTTATTGATAATTCCCTGAGTGTTCGGGAACAGAGGGCAGTGCAGCGCGATAACGTCGGACTTTGCAAAAAGCGTGTCCGTGTCCACATATTCGGCGATCTCCTCGCCCTGTGGTGTCGGGCGGCTGCCGGATGCAAGGATATTCATTCCGAGGGCTTTTGCAATGCGGCCCGTTGTCTGTCCGATCTTTCCGAAGCCGATTATGCCCATCGTCTTCCCTGCAAGCTCAATAAGCGGATGCTTCCAGTAGCACCAGTCGGAGCTGTTCTCCCATTCCCCGGCGTGTACGCTGTCGGAATGCACCTGAACATGGCTGCATATCTCAAGCAGCATTGCAATGGCAAACTGCCCGACCGAGGCCGTTCCGTATGTGGGAATGTTGCAGACGGGGAAGTTTTTCTTTTCGGCTGCTGCGCAGTCAACTATATTGTACCCGGTCGCGAGCACACAGATGCATTTGATATTAGGGCAGGCATCCAATGTTGCGCTGCTGATCGGAGCTTTGTTCGTAAGCACGATCTCGGCATCTCCGATGCGCTTTATTATCTCGGCATCTTCATACGGCGTTCTGTCATACACGGTAAGCTCCCCGTACTTTTTAAGTCCGTTCCAGCTGAGGTCGCCGGGATTTTCCGTGTAGCCGTCCAAAACAACAATTTTCATTTGTTTCTCCTTATAAATTTGATATTATGCATTCTGTTTGAACAGCAGCTGCATTTATGGTATAGTGTAGGCATAAAATACGCAGGCAAAGGTGATATCGCTATGGATATGCGCGCAGACGCGAAACTTATCTACACACGGGCAATAGACGCCGCGCTGCCCGACAACGCAGTGAGAGTTGCTCTGAAGGATATTGAGCTTCAGGGAAATATCTACGTTGCCGCAGTCGGAAAGGCGGCATGGCAAATGGGAAAGACGGTATCCGAGGTCTTGGGATCAAGGATAAAAGCCGGCATAGTCATAACCAAGCACGGCTACGGCAAGGGCGCTATCGAGCGCCTTGAGGTCTATGAGGCAGGGCACCCTGTGCCGGATGACGACAGCTATGCCGCAACTGAGAAGGTGCTGGAGCTGGTAAAGCCCCTCGGAGAGGGCGATACCGTGCTGTTTCTTCTCTCCGGCGGAGGCTCGGCGCTTTTTGAAAAGCCGCTTATCCCGGCCGAGGATATGAGCAGGCTCACCCAGGAGCTTCTTGCCTCCGGCGCCGACATAAACGAGATAAACACGCTAAGAAAACGCTTTTCCGCCGTTAAAGGCGGCAAGTTTGCGCTCGCCTGCATGCCGGCAAAGGTATACAACATCGTTTTGTCCGACGTCATCGGCGACAGGATCGACAGTATAGCCTCCGGCCCGGCAGCACCTGACGGCACAACGGCCGAGCAGGCAAAATACATAGTCGAAAAATACGGGATCACAATGACCGAGCAGATGCGCAGTCTCATTGAAAATGAAACTCCGAAGTCCATAAGCAACGTTGAAACCAAAGTGATAGGCAGCGTAAACCAGCTTTGCCGCTCGGCCGCAAAAACCTGCGCGGAGCTTGGCTATGAGCCTGTTATCCTAACCTCATCGCTCAGCTGCACAGCAAAGGACGCCGGTGTGTTTCTCTCGAACATTGCTCAGCAATACGCCGGAGACGCGAAAAAGCGCGCATTCATTGCCGGCGGCGAGACCGTTGTTCATATAACCGGCAGCGGACTTGGCGGCAGAAATCAGGAGCTTGCTCTTGCAGCCGCCGAAAACATCGCAGGCATGCCGAATGTGTGCGTTTTTTCCGTAGGCTCGGACGGGACCGACGGTCCGACCGATGCAGCCGGCGGATATGTTGACGGCAGCACAAAGCAGCTGCTTGAGGAAAAAGGCATCAGCATCTTCCGCACGCTGCAAAGCAACGACTCGTACCATGCGCTCGACGCCTGCGGCGGCCTTATCCGCACAGGTGCAACGGGAACGAACGTAAACGATCTTTCCGTGCTTTTGATCGGATAATTTTGATATACCCTCCTTCTGTTCCGCATCGGGACAAGAGGAGGGTATTTTTGCGCGCTTATTTCAGCAGGAAGTATGCGATGACGACCACGCCGAGAACGATACGATACCAGCCGAAGACCTTGAAGTCCTTGCGCTTAATATAGCTCATGAGGAATTTTATAACGACAACGGATACAAGGAAGGCCACGACGCAGCCGACGATGAGCGTTATAAGCTCGGCACTTGTAAACGAAAAGCCGAACGCAATTATCTTCAAGAGCGACACGCCGACCATGACCGGCACGGCAAGGAAGAACGTAAACTCCGCCGCCGTAACACGCGACACACCGATCACAAGGCCGCCTATGATTGTAGAACCGCTGCGCGAGGTGCCCGGAATGATCGACAGAGCCTGAAACAGGCCGATGATGAACGCATCCTTATACGATATCTCCTCGAGCGTTTTGACTCTCGGCTCGCGGCCGCGGTTCCAGTTTTCAATGACGATAAACAGAACACCGTAGACGATAAGCGCTGCGGCAACGACATAGCAGTTATCGACAAAGTCAAGCAGCAGATACGCGACAAAGCCCGGAATGCAGGCAATGACGACCTTGAACCAGAGAACAAACGTCTCTTTTTTTATAACGCTGCCGTTTTTCTTTTTGCTCTGAAACGGCCACATTTTGTTCCCTGTCTCTTATACACATCTGACGCTGCCGACGATAAG
>ENA-OYXU01000633-OYXU01000633.1-human-gut-metagenome-genome-assembly--contig:-NODE-633-length-13623-cov-5.374631_pt1 | contig 13623 bp, 13 predicted proteins | sample MGYA00243243_ERZ653435 | MGnify/ENA primary metagenome ERZ653435 (study PRJEB26926, sample SAMN06165113) | human gut metagenome | biome: ENVO:00009003; feature: ENVO:2100002; material: ENVO:00002003... | reverse complement strand
GGACACTCGATGTACGGCTATCTCTTTGTGCCGAAGGGTGCCCGGCCCGGCTCGTGCCCCGTGGTGCTGTGCCCTCCGGGTGCCGGAATAAAGACGATAAAGGAGCCGCTGCGCCACAAGTATTATGCCGAAAACGGCTTTGTGCGGCTGGAGATAGAGATACACGGGCTCGACCCGCGTCTGCCGCAGGCCGCCTTCGACGAGGTGAGCCGTGCGTTCAACGGTCGAGGCGGGGGCTATCTGGCCGACGGCATCGACAATCGCGAGCGCTACTACATGCGCCATGTCTACACGGGACTGGTGCGCTGCATCGACCTGCTCACGTCGCTGCCCGAGTGGGATGGGCGCAATGTGGCCGTTCAGGGCGGCAGTCAGGGCGGAGCTTTGGCTCTTGTGGCGGCCGGACTTGACGGGCGTGTGACGCAGTGCGTGGTCAACCATCCGGCTCTGAGCGACATGGCGGCGTATCTCGAGCGGGGCCGTACGGGCGGCTATCCGCATTTCTGCCGCATAGACGGGCTGCTCGACGGGCGCACGGCCGAGACGCTGGCCTACTTCGATGTGGTGAATTTCGCACGCCACGTCAAGGCTCCCGTATACATGACATGGGGCTATAACGACAACACCTGCCCTCCGACCACAAGCTATGCCGTATGGAACACGCTGTCGTGCCCGAAGGAGAGCCTCATCACGCCGGTCAACGAGCACTGGACTTCCGACGATACGGAGTACGGCCAGATGCTTTGGATAAAGGGAAAACTGGTGAAGGGGGAAGAGTGAATTTGGGAATAATTCAGCCAACGGTCGTATGATATATGGCTTTTGAACACGGAGACACGGAGGCACAGAGGGTCATATGACTCTGTGTCTCCGTGTCTCCGTGTTCAAAACATGCGTCCTACTCTCTTATCACTCCAATATCGGATTGACCCAAAATAAGGGCGGGCTTCTCCAAACGAAAGCCCGCCCTTCTCATTATCAATCCTGAAGTTATTAGAACTTAGCCATTTTAATAGCGTCGATAGCACACTCGTCGCCTTTGTTTCCGAGGCGTCCGCCACTGCGATCCTTGGCCTGCTGCAGGTCGTTTGTGGTGAGAAGCCCGTAGATGATGGGTATCTCGCTCGTGGTGTTCAGGCGTGCTATGCCTGCCGTAACGCCCTGGCAGATGTAGTCGAAGTGGGGTGTCTCGCCCTTGATTACGCTGCCCAATACGATGATGGCGTCGAAACTGCCGTTGAGGGTCATCTGATGTGCACCGTAGATGAGCTCGAAACTGCCCGGCACGGTCTTCACATGTATGTTCTCGGGCAGTGCTCCGTGGCGTTCGAGAGTGCTCACGGCTCCGTCGAGCAGTGCGCCCGTAATCTCCGGATTCCATTCAGCCACAACAATGCCGAAGCACATGTTGCTTGCGTCCGGAATACTCTTGAAGTCGTAATCGGAAAGATTGTGGAGTGCTGTAGCCATCGTTATTTCGTTGTCGCGCGTTCGATGTACTTGTCGATGGTCTGATACTGCATCGAGTTGAAGTATTTATCCTTCACCTCCTGATACAGCTTCAGAGCCTCGTCTTTCTTGCCCTGGCTCTCCAATATCTCACCGGCCTGGATGAGCCAGATGGGGGAGAGGCTGTTGCTGTCGGCCATCTTGGCGGCCTTCTTCAAGTGGTCAACGGCCTTGTCAAGCTGGTTTACGTGTGCGTAGGCATTGCCGAGAGCACCTTCTGCGGCGGGGCTGATGGTGTTGTCGCCGCGTGTGTCGAACTTCTCAAGATACTCCACTGCCTCGTTCCACTTGCCGAGCTGGGCGTAGCAGAGGCCGGCATAGAGTCCGGCCAAATTGCCGGCGTCGGTGCTGCTGTAGTCGCTTGCAATGCTCTTGAAACCCGGATATCCTGCTCCATCGCCGTTGAGGGCTTTGTCAAACTGGCTTTCGTTGAAGAAGTTCTGACCCTTTGCCAGAGCCGTACTTGCCTTTTCTTCATTAGGTATCTGCACCATGTTTCTGTAGGCGATGAATCCCACTACGATTAGGAGTACTGCTATCACTCCGCCGATGATGGCGTTCTTGTGCTTGAAGAAGAACGCTTCGGAATTGTTGAGAGACTCCTCTACGATGGGAGTATTCTCGGATTTTTTAGTATTTGCCATTATTTTTATAAAGTTTTCTGTTTTAAAAATTGCGCGACAAAATTACAGAATTTATTGCATATAGGGCAATTTATTATTGACTTTTTTCGTTTTTGACTGATAAAACCTGTAACTTTGCATTAAATTATCAATTCAGACAACCGATGATTCTGCAAAAACTGTCCATATTAAATTATCGCAATATACGTGAGGCAACCCTCGATTTGTCTCCGAAGATGAATTGTCTGATAGGGCATAACGGTATGGGAAAGACCAATGTCTTGGATGCCGTGTATTATTTGTCGTTCTGCAGAAGCGCCCAAAACCCGGTGGACTCGCAGGTGATTTGCCACAATCAGGACTTCTTTGTGCTCGAAGGCGCGTACCTCACCGACGACGGTGAGCCGGAGAGCGTGTATTGCGGCATGAAAAGGGGCACGAAAAAGCATTTCAAGCGTAACGGGAAGGAATACAAACGGCTGTCTGACCACATCGGACTGATACCGCTCGTGGTGGTAGCCCCGGCCGACACGCTGCTCATCGACGGCGGCAGCGAGGAGCGGCGGAGGCTGATGGACATGGTCATATCGCAGTACGACCGCGGTTACATAGATGCCCTTACACGTTACAACAAGGCGCTTCAGCAGCGCAACACCCTGTTGAAGATGGAGACCGAGCCCGACCCTGCGGTGATGGATATATGGGAGGAGCAGATGGCTGCCGCGGGAGAACGCATCTATGCCGCACGCGATGCTTTTGTGCGCGAGCTAACACCGGTGTTCCAAAGATATTATGAGGATATATCGTCGGGCCATGAGGCCGTGGGGCTTGAGTATGTGTCGCACTGCCAGCGCGGCCCCCTGCTTGATGTAATACGGCGCGACCGTTTCAAGGATCGTGCCGTGGGATACTCACTTCACGGCGTGCATCGCGACGATTTGGGGTTCACCCTTTCCGGTCATCCGATAAGGCGCGAGGGCAGTCAGGGGCAGAACAAGACGTTTGTCATAGCCCTGAAGCTGTCGCAGTTCGACTTTCTGAAGCGTACGAGTTCGCTCACCACGCCGCTTCTTCTGCTCGACGACATCTTTGACAAGCTTGATGCCTGCCGTGTGGAGAAGATTGTCGACATCGTGTCGGGTGACAATTTCGGGCAGATATTCATCACCGACACCAACCGCGACCATCTCGAACAGATACTTTGCAACAGCTCGCATGACTATAAGTTGTTTCATGTAAGCGACGGGGAGATTGCCGAACATGATGTCTGAGGCCAAATAATCAACCTTTGACTATAAATATAAATTAAGCCCGGCCATTTTTGTGGAATTAATCAAAACGAAGAAACGGAATGTTTAAAAGAGATGTACAGTCGATAAAGGACTTGATAATGCGCAACCTGCGTGTGCAGGGACTGGAGACGCCTCTGCTTCAGAAGCGCCTCGTGGATGCGTGGCCGCAGGTGGCGGGACCGCTCATAGCACGATATACCATTGATGTGGCGATACGCAACCAGATGCTTTGGGTGCATCTTTCAAATCCCGCCCTGCGCGCCGACCTGAGCATGCGCCGGCAGGAATATGTGCGGGCGCTCAACGGCAGGGTGGGCAGCCAGATTATTACGGACATCCGTTTCTGCTGATTGACATAAAGACATGTTTCTTTTGGACATAAAGACATGTTCTTTTTAGACATAAAGACATATTTCTTTTGAGCATAACGTAGGAGGGTAAATGGCTATATGTCCCTACAATGTGAGTGAACCTTATTTTGATACAGCCTCTCCCTACCGTTTGTCTTTATGTCTTTATGTAAAACGAAGACATATCCGACTTATTCATTGGTCTCTTCATGTAAAGACCAACGTACGTATTCGTTGTCACCAGACAGGTCAAATTCGTCATGTATCTTCAGTTTTGTGCCGTCATCTGAATTGACAATTCTTTCTGATATCATATAGAAAGGTTTTCCGAGACGATATGCAAGCGATATTTTCACTTTTTCTTTTTGGCCAGCCTTATGATCACCGACCCATTTGCCCATGTCGGTAAGGGCTTTGTGAATGGCTTTGCCAACCTTTGAATGAGTAGTAACTTTCACGTTACTTACATTGCCGTCTTTATCAATGGTGAACGATGCGTCCGTCCATCCCTCGTAGTTCTTGCCGACCTTCGGCACACGGGCTTTCAGGTACTCGCCGAATCTTTCTATATCAGGTTCATATTCAATCGATTCGTTGGAGTTAGCCAAATCTTCTTCCATGGTGTCATTGCCATATTTAATAACCTCCCAGTCCATAATATCTGTTATGCCAAGGCGTCCTTTACCATAGACTACCTTTATAGAATCGCCTATATTGTATCTGCCAATGGGGCTATGGCTAAGTTCTATACGTTTCGTTTTGTCACCATCTTTAAAGCTGATAGACCTAACTCTTGAACCGTGATATAGATCTGTTATCACAGTTCTGATGGTGTAAGTGGGTGTCATCTCAGTCTTGTTGTACAATGGGACTATGGCTACCACACTTATTACACTTATTAACAACATAGACGGAATGGTATAAAAAAGATTTTTTATTATGCCACGAATTAACCCCAATTCCTCTTCATTTTCCTCACATGAACTGTCATTTGTGTTCTGAGAATAGTCATCATTATCCCAATAATCACTTTCTTTACTTTTAAAGATGCTCTTAATTGATTTGAACATAATGTTTGTACTTCTTTAAATAATGGTTACGTAAAAATAATCTATTTTTGATTGTTGTTATATAATCAAATGCAGTGTGCTATGTTCGCGGATGGAAATCATTATGCCATCACCGCCACATCACCTCGTCCATGATGACATCCGTCGGCTCCGTCGGAACATTGTCGACAATCTGAAAGGGAAAGCATATACCTATTTTATATGCCTGGGGGATGAGCGGCAGGAAGCGGTCGTAGTAACCCTTGCCGCGGCCGAGGCGGTGGCCGGCAGCATCGAAGGCCATGCCGGGGATGACGGCGAGGTCTATTTCACCGTATCGGTTGAAGGCACTGCCGCATGGCTCCATGATGCCGAAGGCACCGGGACGCAGGTCATTGGGGCCGGTATAAAGGCGGAGTTCCATTTCGGTGTCGCTTGTGACGCGGGGCAGGAGGATGGTTTTGCCGGCAAGGGGATTCTCGGTTTTTTCGGCAAGAAGATTTGATGCTTTTGCCGCAATGGCATCCGCCGCTGTCATGTCGGCGAGCAGGCGGTGAGTGTTCACCTCGTCGGGCAGTGAGTGGTAGAGCATGACGGTGTGGGCGGCGGCAAACCGCGGATGTGCCGTAAGACGGCTTATAATGGCAAGCGCCGTTTCGTCCAATTCATTTTGGGCGAAACGGCGCTTAATCTCTCTTATTGTTTTTCTAAGTTCACTTTTAGTCATATTCATTCATCCGGTTAGCGGAAAGGGCAAATGCGTAGCCCTTTCACAGTCGTTATCAGGCGCGGGCAGTTACCGTTCCGCGTATGTGGGTGCGGTGATAGTCGTATGCCGGCGAAGCCATGGCCGTCTGCTTTGTGGCTTTGGGCTTGGCCTCCGGCTTCTTTGGGAACGCCTCGTTCTTCTTGAACACGTCGAGAGCCTTCAGTATGGTCGGGTCGTCGTGGTTGAGATAGTCTATCCATTCCTGCTCGTTGAGGATATTGTATATTATCCTGCTGACGATGAAGCGCTCAAGCAGTTTGTGCGATTTCTTTATCATCAGGTTGCGGCGGCGCAGTCCGTTCTTGTTGGCGTATACGGCAAACTTCTCCACGATGTTCTGCTTTGTCAGATACTCGGCCATATCTTTCATGTTGTCGAACTTGCTGAGAGCGGCACGGTGGTCATCGGTGTACGAATAGGCAAACTGCAGAATCAGTCCCGACATGCTTGCCTCCTTATAATAAGACGTTATGTCGGTGGTGTCTTCGGGCACGAAGATGTCGGGCGTGATGCCGCCCCCGCCGTATACCGTGCGGCCGATGTTGGTGTGATATTCCGGTCCGGTGTGCTTGATGCTGTCCTGATTGAAGAACTCTCCGTGCTGATAGCGGCTGACGAGATCTTCCTCGTAGCTCTTGTCAGCGCCCGAGGAGTAGGGTTTCTGTATACATCTGCCTGCCGGAGTGTAGTAGCGGGCAATCGTAAGACGAATCATCGACCCGTCGTTGAAGGCTATCGGCTGCTGTACGAGACCCTTGCCGAACGAGCGGCGGCCGATGATGGTGCCGCGGTCGTTGTCCTGAATGGCTCCCGCGAGAATCTCGGATGCCGATGCCGAACCCTCGTCGATGAGAACCACGAGCGGTATGTGCTGATAGCTGCCCCGGCCGTCGCTGCGATACTCCTGCCGCGGCGACTTGCGCCCCTGCGTGTATACTATCAGTCTGCCCTTCGGCAGGAACTCGTTGGCTATCTGAACCGCCGACGCGAGATAACCGCCGGTGTTGCCGCGCAGGTCGATAACCAGATTGCGGAAGTCCTCCTGCGACAGTTGTGCCAGGGCTATGAGCATGTCGGGATATGTGTTCTCGCCGAAGTTCTTTATCTTTATGTAACCCGTCGTCTCATCAAGCATATACGTTGCGCTGATGCTTCGCTGCGGAATGTCGCCGCGGATCACCGTTATTTCCCTTATCTTCTTCTCGCCGTAGCGCAGTATGCCCAGCTTCACTTTCGTGTCTTTCGGGCCTTTCAGCTTGTGCATGGCCTCTTCGTTGGTAACCTTCTTGCCAACGAAAACCGTGTCATCGACGCTCACAATCTTGTCGCCGGCAATCACTCCGGCACGCTCTGCGGGCCCGTTGCCCACCACGTTCTGCACACGTATGGTGTCCTGGCGTATGGTAAACTCGATGCCAACTCCCGAGAACGAGCCCTTCAGGTCATCGTTCACTATCTGCACGTCTTTGGCACTGATGTACACCGAGTGCGGGTCGAGCTCGGAGAGAATTTGCGGCATGGCACCCTCCACGAGCTGGTTGACGTTGACGGTGTCCACATACTGGTCGTCGACAATGTGCAGCAGGTTGTTCAACTTGTTGCTGCTTGAGTTGATAATGCTCAGTCTGTTGCCCGAGAAGTGGTTTGCGTAGAATGTTCCTATGAGTATTCCCACAATAACACACAATGCCATGATGAGCGGCATCAGACGGTTGGATTTATTCTTGTTCATCGTTGTTTGTTTGGTCTTTTATATGCAGTCATGCGTCAGGATTGAGATACTTCACCTCTATGCCGGCCCGCTTCAATAGCGTCAGGCCGTCTTCCAGCCGGTAATGCTCGCCGTAAACCACACGTTTTATGCCGGCCTGAATGATAAGTTTGGAACATTCGATACATGGCGATGCCGTGACATACAGTGTAGCCCCCTCGCTGTTGTTCGAGCTTCTGGCAAGTTTTGTTATGGCGTTGGCCTCGGCGTGCAGCACATACGGGTGGGTTACGTTGGCGGCATCTTCGCACACATTGTCGAAACCACTCGGCGTACCGTTGTATCCGTCGCTTATTATCATCTTGTTTTTCACCACCAGGGCACCCACCTTCCGCCTTTGGCAGTAGCTGTTTTCTGCCCAAATGCGTGCCATGCGCAGATAGCGCAGGTCAAGCAATAGCTGTTTTTCCTCCTCTTTTGTCATATTCTGTGGTTTTGCTTTTGTTATGACTTTATGCCGTTCCGCTTCAGCAGTGCGTCTATCGTGGGTTCGCCTCCGCGGAATCTCTTGTACAGTTCCATGGGGTGTTCCGTTCCGCCTTTGGAGAGAATACACTCTCGGAAGCGGCGTGCCGTCTCGCGGTCGAAGATGCCGTTCTTCTTGAACACGCTGAAAGCGTCGGCATCGAGCACCTCAGCCCATTTGTAGCTGTAATAGCCTGCGGCATATCCGCCCGACATGATGTGGCCGAACTGTACCGTCATGCACGTGTCTGGCAGCTGCGGCAATACCATGGCCTTTTCCCAGGCTTTTTTCTCGAAGGCTATGATGTCCTCGTCGAAAGGTTCCTTGCGTGTGTAGTACGCCATGTCGAGCAGACCGAAACTCACCTGCCGCAGACAGCCGTAGGCCGCCATGAAGTTTCGGCTCTTCACTATGCGGTCTATCAGTTCGTCGGGCAGCGGCTCGCCGGTCTTGTAGTGTACGGCAAAGGTGCGCAGAAAGTCTTTCTCCACGGCGTAGTTCTCCATAAACTGCGACGGCAGTTCCACAAAGTCCCACCACACGTTGGTGCCGCTGAGGCTCTCGAAACGTGTGTTGGCAAACATGCCGTGCAGGGAGTGGCCGAACTCGTGGAGGAATGTCTCAACCTCGCCCAGTGTGAGCAGGGCCGGCTTTTCGGCGGTGGGTTTGGTGAAGTTCATCACCACGCTCACATGCGGCCGCACGTTGACGCCGTTACGGTCGATGCACTGTCCCTGATATTCCGTCATCCAGGCACCGCCCTGTTTGCCTTTGCGTGGGTGGAAGTCGGCGTAGAACACTGCCAGATACGATCCGTCTTCGTCGAATACCTCGTATGCCTTCACATCGGGATGGTAAACGGGTATGTCCTTGTTCTCCTTGAATGTGATGCCGTAGAGGCGGTTGGCCAGCCCGAAAACGCCGTCGATCACCTTCGACAGCTCGAAATAGGGGCGCAGCATCTCAGAGTCGAGATTGAAGCGCTCGAGTTGCAGCTTGTGCGAATAGAAGCTGAAGTCCCAAGGCTGCATCACGAACGAGCGTCCTTCTGTCTTGCGTGCCGTCTTCTCAATGTCGGCCACCTCTTTCAGTGCCGTGGGGCGGTAGGCGTCTATCAGTTGGTCAAGCAGCCGGTAGACGTTGCGCTTGTTTGTGGCCATGCGCTGTTTCAGCACATAGTCGGCATAGGTCTTGTAGCCCAACAGCTGGGCTATCTCACGGCGCAGGTTGACAATGCGTTTGCATATCTCGATATTGTTTTCCGTGTTGTCGTGCGTGCACTCTGTGTTTTTGGCCATATACATCCGGCGGCGCAGTTCGCGGCGGGTGGAGTAGGTCATGAACGGGCCGTAGCTTGGGTGGTCGAGTGTGAATATCCATCCTTCCATCCCACGGTCGCCTGCTTCGTGTGCCGCTGCGTCGCGTGCCGTGTCGGGCAGTCCGTCGAGGTCGGCCTCGTCGGTGATGTGCAGTGTGAAGGCCTTGTTCTCTTTCAGCAGGTTCTGCGAAAATTGGAGCGAGAGCATGCCTGCCTCTTCGGTGAGGCTGCGCAGGCGCTCCTTGCCCTCTTCGTCGAGCAGGGCACCGCTGCGCACAAAGCCGTCGTAACAGTCGTCAAGCAAGCGTTTCTCTTCTGCTGTCAGCCGTCGGTGATGGCGGTGTACGGCTTGTATGCGTTCAAAGAGCCGGCGGTTCAGCCGCACATCGTTGGAGTGCTGTGTCAGTATGGGCTGCATCTTCTGTGCCAGTGCATCGAGGTTGTCGTCTGTCTCGGCACTCAGCATGTTGAATAACACTGTCGACACGCGTGACAGCAGGTCGTAGTAACTTTCGGGTTTGTCTTTCTCTTTTTTGCTTATTATGGTGTTGTCGAAAGTGGGCTTCTCGGGGTTGTTTATAGTCTTTTCTATCTGTTCGTTGTCACGGCGTATGCCTTCCATGAAGGCTTCTTCGAAGTCTTCAAGACGTATGCGGTCGAAGGGCACCGTATCATGCGGGGTGTTATATGGTTCGAAAAAAGGGTTCTTGTGTTCTGTGGTTCCAACTATATTCTCGTTCATGTCGTTAATAATGAGTGATATGGTTCATATTTAAAATTATTGCAAAGTTAACAAAAATATCACTCATACATTAATATATGGCGAAAAATTAAATTTAAATAACGTGGGGGAGGACCATTTACAGCATTTTGACATAAAGACATATTTGTCTTTATGTCTAAAAGAACTATGTCTTTATGTCTGATATAGTCTTTATGTCAGAGAAGCTGTTCGATGGCAGGGATGGTGATGCGTCCGCGGCTCAGCCGCAGCAGTCCTTTCTGCTGCATCCTGTTGAGGGCGCGTGACACATCAAGGCGGCTGTCGTTGACCTCACAGGCCAGTCGTTCCATATATATCGACACCGTCTTGGACCCTGTGGGCTGTTGGCAGTGTGCTAAGAAGAACCGCGTGATACGTTCTTCTAACGACTTGGGGGCGGCTTGCCATTGTGTGCTTGTCTGTTTCTGCGCCTTCGTGGCAAAGATATTGAGCATGTTGAGGCGGAAGACGAGGAAGCTCTCTGTCATGTTGACAACTTCTTTTTTGTCGATGGTGATGAAGTTGGTGTCTGTAAGTGTGTGTATGGTACTGCGGAAGCGCAGCGACGGACCGAAGAGACATTCGGGCTGGATGAGATATGGAGCCGCTATGTCCTCGCAGAAGGTGTAGCTGCGGTCGGCGGCAGTTGTCTCTATTTTCAGTGTGCCGTTGACAAGAAAGTAGAAGCGGTCGCACCGTTCACCTTCCTTTATTATCCGTTTGCCCTCGGGGTATTTCACGAAGTCGAGCCTTGTGTGGGTCACCATCTGCAAAAGGTCGGCACGGCTCATTCCCTGAAACATGGGGAACTGGAGTAGTTTGTCGTAAAGTTGCAGTTTGGGCATGATACGGGGCGCTTGTTGTTCTACTTGTATATGTCAGGCTCTTCGCTGACCTATTTGTTTATCTTGTCCTTCAGCGACGGCGAAGCCCACACGGCATTGTTGCCGTGCTCGTCGGAGTAGATGAGATAAGCCATCAGTTCGGGGTGGCGTTTGAGAATTTCCCGGGCGTTGTCCAGTCCCATCACCATAAAAGATGTAGCATAGGCATCGGCAGTGGCGCAGCTGTCGGCAAGCACAGTGGCCGACAGTATGTTGTGCTGCACCGGACGGCCTGTGCGCGGGTCGATGGTGTGGGCAAAACGCTTGCCGTCTTTGTAGTAGAAGTTGCGGTAGTTGCCGCTTGTGGCCATGGCCTTGTCGGTGACGTTGAGTATGGTCTGCACCTCGCGGTTGGTGTCCAGCGAATCTTCGGTTGGCTTGACAACACCAATCTTCCATGCTGTACGCTTCTCGTTGATGCCGCTTGTCACAATCTCACCGCCTATCTCTATCATGAAATTCGTTATGCCGTGGCGGCGCATCAGTCCGGCCACCACATCGCAACCGTAGCCTTTGGCAATGGCGGAGCAGTCGAGCATCAGCCGTTTGTCGGCCTTGGTGATGACGGGGCGTCCGTCGGCACCGGCGGTTTCTTTCACTTTCGTGTAGCCCACAAAACGCCGCAGGCTGTCAATGGCGTGCGGGGTGGGCGGCGTGTTGTTCTTGAACCCGAACCCCCATGCGTTGACAAGCGGTGCGACGGTTATGTCGAAAGCGCCGCCGGTCTCGGCGGATATGCGTTCTGCCATGCGGTACACCTCGATGAACATGCTGTCTGTGGCTGTGCTTTCTCCGCTGTTTATTTTCGATATGGTCGACCGGGGATTGAATACGGACAGGGCGTTGTCCACCTTTTTCAGTTCGGCTTCGATGTCTTTTTTCAGATTCTTTTCACTCTGGTATGTGATGGAATACACCGTACCGAAGACGAACCCGTTGTCGTGCTGGTAGGGAGTGGAACGTTGGTTGCTAACGATGAGCACCGTGCCGATTATGAGAAAGGCGAGAAACGGCAGCTGCCATATAAGCTTTTTGCGTCTGTTTTGTTGTTCGTTGTTCATGACACTCGGCTTCTTTTAAATGTCTATTATTACGTTGAAGTTGGCGCCAAGGCGGGTGTCGCCGTAAATGCCGTAGCCCGGTACATACCATGCGTTTCCCACGCTCGGGTCTTTATGAGACAGGCGGCGCTTGTAGCGGAACGTCCACCCCATGTGCAGCGGCCCCCATATTTTGGCGTCAAGACCGAACACCACTTCCGCCCAATGTTGGTTGCAGTGGTCGCCGTTGGCTGCAAAACCGGTGACGGTTCCCCATACGGGGTCGGTCATGCCGGGGCGCGAAATGTCGGTGTTGTATGCTGTGAAGGCATAGCGTATGCCGCCGTAGAGGCGGTTGGGGGCATGCTTGTTGCGTAGCAGGTTGATGTCGCAACCCAGCCGGAAGTAGGGGGCGCCGGTCTTGTAGTATATGCCCGTCACTTCGTCATCGTGCTCGGCGCGGCCGTAACCCACCTCGACGATGGGGAAATACTGGTCGTGGAGGTTGAGGCGCAGTGCGGCTTCATATTCGCCGTAGTCGCCGAGTGCCTGCATGGCCGGCCCCACGAGGTCGAACGACACGGCAAAACCGTTGAACAGCGGCACGGAGTCTTTCTGAATGGAGAAGGTCTTGTTCTGTGCGCCGGCGGAAACAAATGCCGCGACATACAGCAGCAGGCTAATTGCGGCTCTTGAAATATATGTGGAAATGTTCTGTTCCCGAATCATAGTTTACCGATTTCTTGTTTATGGCAATGGAGTCGATGGCGTGGCGTGTCCATCTCACCCCGTTGATGGTGTGGAAGAATGACGCGCTGCAGTCTACCGACTCGAAGTGCGGGTAGTTGTCTTTGTTTACATACACTGTGTCTGTGTGTGTCGCGGCGATATTGCTCACCTCGAAGAAGAGCGTGTCTTCGGGGTCGTTGTAGCTTATCGGCAGGATGAACTCCTTGGTGTTCAGGCTGCGGTTGAGCAGCACGCTGTCGGTGCCGTCGCGCCGTGTGGTGTATATGGTGAGTGTGTCGCCGAGAGTTGCCTCCGTGCCGTTGCTGTCATACAGCTTGTACATGGTGTACACCGTGTTCTGCACCGGGCAGTCAATAGACGAACAACCGGTGATGATGGCGAAAAAAAAGAACGGCAACAAGCCGGAAATGTGCCTTATGCGGCTTTTTCCCGTCTGTTGCCGTCTCGGCTTGTCGTATGCTGTTTTCTTTCTCATTTACATCATTTGTTTGGTGGAAACGTTGGGCGGTGGTGTGCATGAAGCACGTCTCCGCTCATATTTTTTCCGCTATCTGATAGTCGTTGCGTCCGGATGACGACCGGCTGATGAGGTCGCCGAGAAATCCGGCGAGGAACAGCTGGGTGCCAATGATCATCATAGTGAGCGATATGTAAAAATAGGGTGAACTCGTGATGAGCCGCTGCGGAATGTTGTTGGCAAGGGCGTACATCTTGTCGGCCCCTATTGCGCAGGCTGCGATGAAGCCGATCATGAACATTATTGACCCCATGAAGCCGAAGACGTGCATGGGCTTGCGGCCGAAACCGCTGAGAAACCACAGGGTGATGAGGTCGAGGTAGCCGTTGATGAAGCGGTTGAGGCCGAATTTCGACGTGCCGTATTTGCGGGCCTGGTGCTGCACCACCTTCTCGCCGATTTTGCAGAAGCCGGCGTTCTTGGCCAGATATGGTATGTAGCGGTGCATCTCGCCGTACACTTCGATGTTTTTCACCACATCCTGTCTCTTATACACATCTGACGCTGCCGACGATAAGGCTC
>ENA-OYXU01000629-OYXU01000629.1-human-gut-metagenome-genome-assembly--contig:-NODE-629-length-13642-cov-4.716567_pt1 | contig 13642 bp, 8 predicted proteins | sample MGYA00243243_ERZ653435 | MGnify/ENA primary metagenome ERZ653435 (study PRJEB26926, sample SAMN06165113) | human gut metagenome | biome: ENVO:00009003; feature: ENVO:2100002; material: ENVO:00002003... | reverse complement strand
CACGGTGATGGTGAAGGTGTCGCCCACCTCCAGCCGGTCCAGATGGGTGAACAGCTTGGCGCTGGGCAGGCCGCGGTGTGCCGAGATCACGGCGTGGGTGCTCTCGCCGCCCACCGGCAGGCTGGTGCCTTCCAGATGGCCTGCCGCCACCTGCAGCACGGCGTCGCTGGTGCCGTGGTAGATGGGCAGCTCCACGCCGATCTTGGAGATGGTGATGTACCCCATGATGCCGGTACCGGAGACGTCGAGGGTGTCGGTGTAGCCGCTCACCTCTTCGGGCCGGTAAAAGGCATCGGGCGTTTCGGCCAGCCGCCGGTTGTAGTCGTCGGCGGCGTCAAAGTAGGCCTGATAGTCCACGTCCGACAGGTTTTCAACCTCTTCCGAGTAGCTCGCCACAGCGCGCGACTGGTTTTTCTGGTTGACATAGTCACTGACGGTCGGATATAACATCACGGATAGACCCACGAGAAAGATCAATATTAAAATGATGGTGCTGCGATTCTTTTTCATGGGCTACTCCCTAATGTTATAAGGATATGTTCGGGGCAGATGCCCTCTTATTTCGGGGGAGCGGCCGGCTCCCGGTTGGTTTTACTTGTTTTCCATCCGCTTCTTCGCGATGAGCAGCACGGCCGCTGCAACCATCAGCCCGCCGCCGATCAGATAGAAGATCGTGGTGCCGATGCCGCCGGTGCCGGGCAGGGTGGTGCCAGCTTTATTGGTGACGTGAACGCCGCCATCAGTATACTGAGTACCGTTCATTGTTGCACTAAGATTAGTCGTTCCAATCTTTACTTCAGCCGCATCTGTCAGTGTATTGTAGCCCTGCGGAGCTTTGATTTCTTTCAGATAATAGGTTGTTTCACCCTTCAGGCCCTTAATTGTAATCACTTTCGTCTCATTCGATACGATTACCGCACTTGCAAAACCAGCTGCACTTTTTTCAGTCACCGTAGCCGGACGATAAGTGTTCTCATCAACCTCGATGAGATCAATTTTATTCGTACAAGCCGCGTCCTCATATAGTTCAAACTTCGCATCCTTCAGAAGTTTTCCACTTTCATTCGTCTTCACCAAGTCAAATGAATACGCTTTGGTCTCCGTATCTTTGTGGACACTTTCGCTGCTATCGCCATATTTCAGCCACGTCTCATTTTTATTTGTATCATTTACAATTTTTGCCGCACCATTCAATGTTGCCTTATAGGTAACGATAATGTCCTTGTTTGCCAGTGTCGCAACATAACTATCTGCAAACACAATTTCGAACGTGCAATCGGAGTGAGTCTTGCCGGTTGTTTTAATCGTGCATTTAGTTGCGTCAGCAGTAACATCAGCACCATCAACCGTCACCTTAATCGAGGAGCTGTCCAGCGTCAGACCAGCATCCATCTTATCGTGCAGAACATATCCCTTTGCACCATCCTTAACAGAAATTGTGGTCTGATAGCTTACAGTGTCGCCAATTTTTGCAGTATTTTCTTTATCCCAAACGTTTTCCCCGCTTGTTTTTTCAACCTTTTTCTCAACTGTGGGAACATCATTCTTATCTCTGATCTTTAATTCTTCTGTACCGTTTTCGGTGTTCAGACTGCAAAGAGTGCCTGTCGTCGTGCTGACCAAATAATAGCCATCCTTCAAACTCGTAAACTTTGCTTCATTGTCAGCGGCCTTCACAGTTGCCACCGGATCTATTGACTCAGCAGCGGATTTTGCCAATTTCACAAATGCAACTACATCAGCTTCCGCTTTCCAAGTGGGCTGGTCATTTTTATCCAGAGCAATATAAGTCCCCTGAGATTGAATAAAGCTCCTCCACTCGCTCGTTACTTTATAAACAGCTTTTGCAGCCTCATCTCCATTTTTAGGAGTGTAGCTTACCAAATCGAAAATGCGATAAAGACTATACGTCTCACCATTTTTTGCATTTTCAACTGTAATTGTACCGGTGCCTTGGTCTTCCGTCTTCGTCGGACTTGCCGTTGCCGCAAACGCCGGAACTGCCATCGCCAGCACGAGAGCCAGCGCGGCAAACAGCGCCATGAATCTCTTCAAGTGTTTCATTTTCTTCGTCTCCTTGTGAAATAAACTCATTTCCAATTTGCTTCTTTTTGCTTCCAAGCAATCCCAAAATCTGTGCTTCTTGTGGTGATACGTGCTCCGCCCGCAGGGGCGGGAGGGTCACTCGCCCCTCCTTTCCTGCCTGCGTTTTCTACGGTATCCGCCCACCAGCGCGGCACCCATCAGCACCGCACCGGCGGTGGTGTACGGGGCCGTACCGGTGGAACCGGTCGCCGGGAGTTCGTAGCCGGGGGCATTCTTGCGGTTGGTCACGACGATGGTGGCACCGGGCTGAGCCGCATTGCCCTCGCCCGTGCCGCTGACCACTTCGTAGCCATCCACAGAAACTTCCTCGACATAGTACTCCTTCTCCGGTTCAAGCCCGGTAAAGGTATGCTTCCAGTTGCCATCGGCATCCGGTGTTACCTTTTCACAGGCCATTTCCTGATTTGTACCCTTTTCATAAAGGATCAGCGTAATCTTATCCGGCAGATTCTCCGTCAGCGGCTTTCTATCCGAATCCTGCCACTTCTTCACGACATCCAGTGTCGTCTTGGTACTCTTCTGCGTATTGGTGACAATCACAGTATCACCGGGGGATGCGGGGCGTGTCACGCTGTGGCTGTAGGACACCTCAAAACCCTTCACCGTAGGCTCTTCAACAACATAATACTTTGCACTGGGGTCAAGGTTGGTAACCTTCCACTTCCAGTTGTTGCCGTCGCCCTTTGTCAAGGTCTTGGTCTGAACCGGGTCTGTCCCATCTACCTTGTACAGTTTCAGCGTAATGCTGGTATCATCCGGCAAATCCGTCAGCGTTGTCGTACCGCCTTCGGCAAGCCACTTCTTTTCGACAATCAGCCAATTCGTCTCTTTCATATTGGTGATCGTCACGCTGTCTCCACTGGTAAGACCTGTATGCCTTTCCGTACCTTTCGAATCGGTGTAGGACACATTGTAGCCATCCGGTACTTTTTCCTCTTCCACGGCGTAGGTGTAGCCGTCTTCCAAGGGGTCATCACTCTTCGAGCTATCCGGGTAGATATACGTCCAGTCGTTACCCGACGAGAGGGTGATTTCCTTCGACCAACTCGTATCTTCCTGACCGGTCGTCTTATCCGCACGGGTCAGTTTAACGGTAATGTCGTCATGCGAAACATTCGTCTCCTGCTTACCGTTTGCATCCTGCCACACCTTGCGGATGGTGATCTGCTTGGCAGTATTTTCAACGTACATCGGTTCTGTCTTATTGGCTGCAACAAAACGGATATTCGCTTCCGCCACTTCAGCATTATTTATTGCCGTATACGCGTCTTCCTTGGTTTGGTTTGCACCCAGCATCAGGAAATAGTGGGGCGTGCTGTCGCGGATGTAACCTTCGGGCTCCGCGGTCTCTTCGAGCATGTAGAGTACGCCTGCAGCAACACTCACCGCACCGCTTGTTACCGTTCCATTCTTAGCATACTGAAATACCAGTAAACCGCCTACCCCGGTTGTGCAAGTTTCTCGTGCTACTGTCCATCCACCGTTGGTGTACTGCCACAATTTGAACGTTGCACCCGGCAAAGTGTTATAGAATTTGTCAGTTTCGACCTTGTACACCTTCAGTGTGTTGGTATTGTCCTGCGTTACACTGCCAGCAGCACCACTGTGCTTGTACACCAAATCCGAAGGTGTTTCGCTGTTTCCGAACATGTCAACTGTATTCTTGATCTGGTACTGCGCACCATATGCAACATTGTCGGGTACAATGAACTTGTAAGTATACTTTAAGGTATAGTGTGCACCATCCGGAACTTCGACCGTAATTTTATAGGTCTTATTCGTTCCGTCATCTACCACCTCGTCAGGCTTACACTTCATCCGTGTTGTTACATCGTTTCCACCATCATCATAAAGCTTAATGTTTGGCAAATCGATTTCCGCACTGATCTTCGAAGGAACCGTAAGGACGTCGTGCAGCACCAGACTCTTGCCCGCAGTGGACAGCAGCGGTTTCCCTTCCTTATTGATTTCAACCGTGTAGGTTACTTCTTTGTTGCCGTCCCTATAATCATTCCGCTTTTCCACATAGGAATTTTTGCGCTTTACGATTGCATCCGCTCTTGCTGTTTTACTGCTCTGGTCCCATATGGCTTCGTTGGGATACTTTTTGGTCGGACTCTCACTGATGTCATCCCAGTAGTCATCCGTGACTTTGACTGAGAAGATAATCGCGATCTGATAGCTGCCCTCTTTCGGATTTTTAAGAGTGTTAAGATTTTTCAGCTTGAAAACCAACTCCTGCCCTGCATCCGCAGTACCAGTAACGGTCGGCTTTTCAAGATACTGGATATTATCCGCGCCCTCATTGCTCCTGCCTGTGATAAATGGCACAAGTTTATCTGGGTTTCTTCCCTCCTTTTCTGCTGTAGACCAGCCCACATAGTATGTACCAGTGTATTCCAGTCCTGCTGGCAGGGTATCCTTAACCGTCGCTTCGCTAGCATCCAAATTTTTGAGAAGAAGCTTATACCAAATCAGCGTATTTTTTCCAGTGTAGTCTATCTTTGCAGAATCCTTAAAGTCTGTCCATTCATTAGTAGAAACAAGCTTTCCTAAATTCGGCGTCTTCTTCGTCGGCTTTTCGTAATCCGATTTTGCATTCTTCTCATTATCACCCATCTTTATATAGTTATAGATTGAAAGTTTCTCACCCGATTCCAGCCTATCCGCACTGTCCACATAGGTAGTATAGCCTTTTGCGTGTATCTGTACAACCGACAACGGTGTACTTGCGGTACGTCTACTCCAATCAACGGTAATTGTGAAAGACCTTACTTTATCAGTGTTCTCCCCTGCTTCTTGCATCGAATCTTTATCCGTGTAATATTGAATCGTCACATCTGCACCGAGAGCTTTCATCGCTTCGATACCATACACTCTTCTGTATGCACCATTTACCAGCACATCGAAGAAGAGCCCTTTTTCATTATTCTCGGAGCCAACCGCAGTAAGTTCTTCCTCAAGCTTGCTCTTGTCTGCATAGTGATCCATCGTCTGATTACTTTGGTTTGTCGGGTTCTTAAAATAATCTCTTATGGTGAATTTTTTCGCCGTGTCTGCGCTTGCATCCGAGCGAATAACAAGCTCCCACACTGTCTTTAGGCGGTTGTTGTCTGCTTCAAGTTCCGTTCCGCCCAACGGCACTTTCAAGAGGAGCGCTTCACGCTTTGAAACATTTACCGACTCATCATCATCATAATGTTCACTACCCTTATCAATATCGACCCTGTTTGAAACCTGAACAGAGCCTGCGCTGTGATTGAGTGGCACGGTCGTACAATAAGTAAACGTGTACTTAGTGCTTGTCGAATTTGCCGGGAAAGTATACTCAAAGCTTCTCTTATCATTAGAAACTTTAGCCTCGCCATTCTCCGCCTTGCCATTTACTATTTTATCAACCTTATTATTGTTACCATCTTTAATTTGAATGATATTTCCCTTAACATCATTCTGATCCAGAATTATAACGCCTTCCGTCTTAACAGTATCTGTAACTTTGAAACCATTCAAATCGCGGCCACTCGGATTGTCCACTGTAATCGTCCACAGAACGCGGCCAGTCATCACAGTATCCGTATTATTACCGCCATACACGCCTTCTTTTTTCACCGACAGCTTCGGACTCATGATTTGTTTCCATGTTCCATCTGGATTCGACGTGTTATTGCCATACGACGCTGTTGCGCTATTTCTCACAGTGCCGGTGTCCGTCAGCGTATTCGCATTCGTGATTTCATAAAGGTAGGTCAGCGTATAGTTCCCACCCGCCTGAAGTGCCTCAAGTCCTTCGATTGTGAAGCTGCTTGTTCCATCCGAATTGGGCACAATTTTAGGATAGCCTTCTGGGATTGCCGCGTCCGCGCCATCTTTCGTTAATTTGAACGATGTTTTATCAAATTGGCCCGTCACATTCCAGAGCTCTGTAATTTGATCGTTGATGGTGACGGTTTTTCCCTCAGTGCCATCGGTCGAATCCACTTTGATAGTATACTTGAAATAGGTTCTGCCTTTCTCAAGGATGATTTTGGAATCCACATCCTTGTCTATGCGGATATCGCTCTTTTTCTTCAAAGTGAACGAATTGCCGTGACCGGGGAAAGTGATCGTATCGCTGGTGCTATCGTCCTTAGCGAACGCTTGACCCCATACCTTAAATGTACCCTTAAAATGATCCTTGTAGTCAAAACCAGTTACATCATCGCTAAAGGTAATAACCACCAAACCATCTGTGTTCACATCCATGCGGCCGATCTTTTTACCATGATCATCCGTAATATCTTTGTTGCTCAAGGGTTCAGCCAACTTATACGGCAGGTTGTAGTATGCCTTGTTGCGATTCTGCCCTGTTTCAAACGTTCCGGCCTGAGCCTCAAAGCCTACTACAACTTGAACATTGTCGCCTTCCTCGATGGTTTCACCCGAACCAGCATTTATATATTCATCACCAACAAGCTTTTGGAACGTGAAGGTCAGGCCCAATTTTTCCTGATTTACCTCATTGTTCAGGTCGAGTGCACCAGTTGTATTAAAAATATCACCATCGCCCGCAGCCGCCACCGCCATTGCGCCCACTTCATCTGCCGGCTGCAATGCGATCTCATCGTCATAGTCGGCGTCGCGGTCGTCAGGCTCGCCCACGTAGTCGCTGTAAGCCTGATCCACGAGGATGGTGCTGGTGACATCGGTGAAGGGAACGGTCACTTCCGCGACAGCGCCCTCGACGGCACCAGAAATAACGGTCAGCGAATCGTCGCCTACCGTCTCCACGATGCCGATGGTCTCGTCGTCGGCAGTTCCGTTTTTATTATAGGTGACCACATCGCCGGGGATGGCTTCGTAAGCCGCATCTTCGCCCTCGGTGAGGTAGGCAAAGCCCATGGCATCCATATCGGCGCGCAGCGCCTCCAAGCCCAAGCGCTGCGGGATCTCCGTCTTAGGGATGCCCGCATAATGCTGGCAGAATGCGATAAACGCGACGTCCCAATCGGCGTAGGGGTTCCCGTAGAACGCACCGTAGCGGGTGTAATGGTGGACGTCGATGATATCGCCCAGTGCCTCGTCGGTCTGGAAGTTCTTTTCGCTTTCCTTGTAGCCAAGCTGCTCCTTTGCCACGGCCAGCAGGGCCTCGTTCCAGTTATCGCTCAGGCCGACGCTGTATTTTTCCCAGTCGTCGTCGGTCTCCACGTCGGCGCTATAGTCCGCAAGGCACGCCAGCGTGTGCGTGTGTTCGGGGATGGTGCAGGTCAGCACCTTCTCATAGCACGCCTCGGTGTGGTGATGGAGCACCGGCTCGGAAACGGCCTCGCTGCTGCTGTCGTCCTCCGCCACAGACGTGGCGGTGTTGGTATCTTCCAGCGCCGCAATGCCGTCATCGTCTGCCGCCGTACCGTCCGAGATCACTTGGCCCTCTTCGTAGCCGCAGATGAGTTTTTCCTCGGTCTCCGTCTCGGTGGTGAAGCAGTCGTCCGTGTGGGTGTGCTCCTCAAAGCCGCAGAGGAAATCACCTGTATCGGGATCGACCGGGCAGGTATCATCGTGGGTATGTTCTTCTTGGCCGCAGGTCAGTTCCTTGTGCTCAACAAGCACGGTCTCGTAGCAGTCCGCCGTGTGGTGGTGCACCTCCGGCTCGATCTCCTCCGGTTCTGGCTCTTCCGGCTCGGCTTCCGGTTCTTCCGTGGTCGGCTCCGAGTCCACGGAAAAGGCGGAGTCCGGGTCTTCCGGCTCGCCTTCCTCGTAACCGCAGACCAGCTCCTCGGTATAACAGTCGTCGGTGTGGACGTGCTCCTCCATGCCGCAGCAATATTCGTTGTCGGTGGTCAGCGCCGTGCCCACCTGATGCAGCCGCCAGCTGACCGAGAGTGATGTCAGCATCGCAAGCACCAGCAGCATCGCCGTATAGCGCCGCGCTCTCACGCGCTGCGCCCGCAGCTTCTGCATGATCTCATTGAACTGATTCCCCATCATGGCACCTCCTTAGTGCACCCATGAAAAACGTGACAAGGGCCATACCCTCAAGAACACCTTGCCGACGATCTGGCTTTTGTCCACGCAGCCGATGACGGTGCTTCGGCTGTCGATGGAAGTTGAACGATGGTCGCCCATCACAAAATAGCGATTTTCCGGCACCTGATACGGGAACTTGAGGTCGCACTCGCCCAGCGCGAGTTCATCGACGTAAGGTTCCTCCAGAGCCTCCCCGTTCACCGTAACAACGCCGCTCCGGTCGATGGAAATCACATCCCCCGGCCCGCCGATGATCCGCTTGAGCAGAAGCTTATTCTGCCAATAAAAACCGCACAGATCGCCGGTTTTCATATCATCGGTCTTGAGCAGCAGCAGGACATCCCCGCTCTGCAAGGTCGGGTTCATGCTGTCGCCCGACACCTGCAGCACCGGCAGGAGGATGGTCGCCAGCAGCACCGCCGCCGCAGCCACCACCACCAGCGCGTAGACCGTGCTTTTCAGCACCCGCACGTAGCGGTTCCGGTATTCCAGACGCTGCCGTTCCTTGTCCACTTCCTCCATGGAGGGGATCGTGGCCAGTTTCACGTGTCGTCCCTTCATTCTGCGTCCGCACCTCCGTTATCCGCAGACTGCGGTGGTTCACTGGGCAGGGGCGGATTCATTGCCTTCACCGATTCCAGATACGCATCGGCAGCGGCCTGAGCCGTTTCGAACACCTGATGCAGCGCCAGTGACGCTTCCGCGATGGAACCGGCATGTTCCAGCCGCAGGGTGCGGTCGTCCAGCTGCTTCTGGAGCGCCGCGTTCTGCTGTTCCAGCTCTTCTTCGTGCTGCTTGAGCGCGTAGATGATCTCGATCAATTCGGTGCGGCTCATCCGCCGCAGTTCACGTTCCGCCATGTAGTTTATCTCCCTAACGGATGATTGTCATAATTACCCAATACTATGGTTGATTATAGCATCGCTCTTCTATTTTCGCAACCGGTTTCGCAAAATATATCACTGATTTTCGGCGTCTGAAAGCCCGATTTTCGCCGCTTTCGGCGAAAAAAAGCGCATCCGCTTTTTTGCGGATGCGCTTTTCAGCCATTTCAGGAAATTGCGTTTAGTTTTTGCCGGTGAGCTTGAAGTTGTTCAGAGCCTCAATGGTGGTGACGATGACCTTGACGTTGTTGACGATGGAGCTGCCAGCGGAGAAGACGCGGGCGACGTAGTTGAACAGGGCACCGACATTCATGAAGATCAGCCAGCCCTGCGTGTCGGTGATGGAGCCGCCGTTCAGGTAGACCATCTCGTTCTCGTCGATCGCAGCGTAAGCGGCGGGCAGTTTGATCTCATTGTTCATCATAATAAGGAATCCTCGCTTTCAAAATTTTAAGATAACTTCAGGCAAAAGCTGACCGTTTCAGCCGTGCAGCGCTACCAGCGTGAACACAAGAACGGTCGTGCCAACGATCAGGATTTCGCCCATATGTTCTTCGATCTTAAAGGTCTTGGAGGGTTTCGTCTCCTCTGGCTGTGCAGCCGCGGCGGAAGAAGAACTGCCGTCCGCGACCGTCCAGTGAGCGTAGAGCGTCTGACCTTCCTCTTTGAAGTTGTACTTGCTCACCTTGATCGCGGTGCCGCCTACGATATCCTCATACCAGCCATCAAAGGTGTAGCCTTCCATGGTAGGCGTCGGCAGACTGGACGCGCGGTAAACGTCGTTGTACTTGTAAACGTACACCTGCGTCGGCACACCGATACCGCCCTGCGGCTCCAGATAGATGGTGTGATATTTTTCTGCGGCAAACGCCAGCGGGGTCATGCAGCAGAACACTGCCAGCGTTACGACCCCCAGCATCAGCCTCTTCAGAAATTTCTTCATGTTGCGGCCTCACTTTCCAAACGTTCCGGGAACGCCATACCCTTCCCGGATATGACGTCTCTATATAGGTTATACGATAAACGGCCTGTTTTGTCAATTACTTCCTGTGAAATTTCGCAATTGTTTTGTCGTTTGTGGAAAAAGTGTCCGGTTTCAGGATTCGGTCTCAAAAAATTCCTTGACCAGTTTGACCACCGTGCCGGAAAGCAGCAGCAGCGCGATGAGGTTCGGGATGCTCATCAGGCCGTTGAAGGTATCGGCGATGTTCCACAGCAAGTCGAGTTCCACCGTCGCGCCCAGAATGGCCACGAAAGAGTAGACCACGAGGAAGGGACGCACGACCTTATCCGTCTTGCAGAGGAACTCGATGCAGCGGGAGCCGTACAGGCCCCAGCCGATGATGGTGGAGAATGCGAAGCAGCACAGCGCCACCGCCGTAAAGATGGACGACCAGCCGCCGTAGGTGGAGGTGAATCCGGCGATGGTCAGCTCGGCACCGGCGGCAGAGCCGTAGTTCACCGGCACCCCGCTGCACAGGATGACCAGCGCGGTCAGGGTGCAGATGACGATGGTATCGGCAAAGACTTCGAAGATACCGAACATCCCCTGCTTGACCGGCTTGCGGGTGTCGGCACAGGCGTGGGCGATGGAGCCGGTGCCCAGACCGGCCTCATTGGAGAAGATGCCGCGGGAAACGCCCTTCTGCATACTGAGGAAAACGCTGCCGATGGCACCGCCCGTGAAGGCCCGTGGGTCAAACGCGCCGCCCACGATGGAGGCCAGCACCGCCGGGAAGCGCCGGATGTTCAGGATGACAACGCCCAGCGCCAGCACCACATAGAACAGTGCCATAAAGGGCACCAGCTTTTCGGTGACACTGCCGATCCGCTTGATGCCGCCCAGCAGCACCATGGCTACCAGCATGGCCACCAGCACGCCCGCCACAAGGTTGACGGTGGAGAGCATACTCTTGCTGAAGTCGCCGTAGGCGGTCAGGGCCGAGTCGATGGCTGTGACGATGGTGTTCACCTGCGTGGCGTTGCCGGTGCCGAAGACGGTCAGCACGCCGAACAGCGAATAGAGCGCCGCCAGCCAATGCCAGTTTTTGCTCAGGCCGTTTTTAATGTAGTACATCGGGCCTCCGACCCACTCGCCGGTGGCGCTGCGCTCCCGGAAACGGACGGCCAGCGTCACTTCCGAAAATTTGGTGCACATGCCCAGCAGCGCCGAGCACCACATCCAGAACACCGCACCCGGCCCGCCGATGGCGATGGCACCCGCCACGCCCGCGATGTTGCCGGTGCCCACCGTCGCCGCCAGCGCCGTGCAGACCGCCTGAAACGGCGTCATGGCGCCGTCCGTCGCGTCCTTCTTGCGAAACATGCGTCCAATCGTTGTTTTTATGGCATAGGGGAACTTGCGGATCTGCAAAAAGCGGGTCCGCACACTGAGCAGCAGCCCCACGCCGATGATGCTGATCATGGCTGGGATGCCCCAGATAAAATGGTTGACCGCATCGTTCACGGCCGTAATGGTTTCGATCATGGTTCTTTCCACACCTCTGAAAAATCAACTTCCGCCGCCGGGTGTTTCCCGGCAAACATAGTTGTTATTTTATCGCATCTTTGCAGTTCTGTCAATTTTTCAAGGCGCAGAAGAGATTTTTTCATCTTTTCCGATTCAAACGTCACAAATCAGTGAAACTGTGGTATCCCCGCAGGGTTTTCGGTCAAATTCCGCCTGCCATGTGACCGTTTCCGGCCGCACCGGGGCAAAATAGCAGGCGGAGGTTGCCGCAGCGGCTCCCTCCGTTTTTTCGGCACTTCCGCGCACCGTGCAGAACACGGCAGTCGGCCCATCGGCCCCACCGATGACCGCAATGGCCGCATCCCCTTCCATCTGCGGTTCCAGCCTGTATTTCCGGGCAAGTGCCGCCTGTTCCGGCGGCAGCTTCCGTGGTTTGCGGCGCGGATGGTCTCCCTCGGCGCAGTCGGTCAGGTAGAAGTGTTCCGCTTTCGGCGTCAGACGGTACGTCATCATGCAAAAACAATTTGGACGTTCCCAGCCGTCGCAATCCGGGAGCTCCAGCGTTTCCGACCGGACATCCAGCACCGTCAATTGATAGGCGGCATTCTCGTTTCCCGGTTCGTGGATCGTTACCGACTCCCCCGCAGCCGGTGTCGGGAACTGTTCGGCCAGATGCTGCTCCAGTTCCGCTTCCAATTCCAGTTCCAGCGTTCGGAATCGTTTGGGACGGCTCTTCCGGCTCTTTGTTGCCCATGGGTAGCTGTTCCGCCAGAACCGCCAGACCTTCGTTTCGTCCAGCCCATAATAGTGCACCAGCGCCGCTGCCTCATCGCTTCCAGCGTCAGTTCCCGGAAGATACCCCATTCCGCAGCCATCGCTGGGGTGCAGACGCACCCCGTTCAGCCTCAGAGAGGCACAAAATCCAATATCCAGCGGATTCTCCTGCTCCATCTGGCGTTCTTCCGCTCTGGTCAACGTGCGGGTGCATTCGCCGTTTTCGGTCAGGCCCCATTTTTCCATATAGGCCCGCAGTTCTCCCTGCGGCACCTCTATCGCAAAGTCCACGACCAATCCCTGCCGGCACCGGTAGAGGGCCGGGATCAGCCACCGGTGGCCATTCCATTCAAATTCCCTGTCGAGATGCAGTTCCTCGCCTTGGTCGGTTCCCTTCTGCGTCCCCCAGTAATTTTTTGCAAAACAGACCTTCCAGCGTCGGTGTTGGTGTTTCATGACCCTTGTCCCCTTCCGTTTTTCTTCATTCTAGCACGGTTTTCTCCGCCCCACAATCTTCCCAGTAAATTTTTGCCGAATCCTTGCCGCCCGCCTCTACACATCCGCTGCGGTTTGTGCTATGATAGGGCTGAAAAATCGGTTTGGCACTGCCAACCACAAGAAGGTGTCGTTCATGTCTGATCTGATTGAAACGCTGCGGCAGGAAGGCGTCGATCCCGCGCTGCTTTCCGCCGTGGAGGAATACCGTACCGCGCACCCGCTGGCTAAGGGGCTGCGCCCCCGCATCCCGGCGTCCGCCTTTACTTATTACGGAAACGAGGTCTGGGAACAGGCGCTGGCCGCCCTGCTCTGCGGCGAGAACCTGCTGCTGGCGGGCGGCAAGGCCACCGGCAAGAATGTGCTGGCCGAGAACCTCGCCGCCGCCTTCGGCCGCCCGGCGTGGGATATCTCGTTCCATGTGAACATGGATGCGGCCTCCCTCATCGGCATGGATACCTTTGAGGGCGGAGCCGTCAAGTTCCGGCCCGGCCCGGTCTACCGCTGCGCCCAGTGCGGCGGTTTCGGCGTGCTGGACGAGATCAACATGGCCAAAAACGAGGCGCTGGCCGTCCTCCACGCCGTGCTGGACTTCCGCCGCGCCATTGATGTGCCCGGCTACGAGCGCATCCCGCTGGCCGAGGAGACCCGCTTCATCGCCACGATGAACTACGGCTATGCGGGCACCCGCGAGCTGAACGAGGCGCTGACCTCCCGCTTCGTGGTCATCCAGATGCCCACCATCACGCAGGACAACCTCGAAAAGCTGCTGCGGGCACAGTTCCCGGATCTTGCTGCGAAGTACGCCCACCAGTTCGCCCTGCTGTTCCTCGACTTGCAGAAAAAGTGCGACAGTGCGGAAATTTCCACCAAGGCACTGGACCTGCGCGGCATGCTGGACGCGCTGCGC
>ENA-OYXU01000628-OYXU01000628.1-human-gut-metagenome-genome-assembly--contig:-NODE-628-length-13649-cov-4.326982_pt1 | contig 13649 bp, 17 predicted proteins | sample MGYA00243243_ERZ653435 | MGnify/ENA primary metagenome ERZ653435 (study PRJEB26926, sample SAMN06165113) | human gut metagenome | biome: ENVO:00009003; feature: ENVO:2100002; material: ENVO:00002003... | reverse complement strand
CGGCAGCGTCAGATGTGTATAAGAGACAGGTATAATACCGTCGGCTGTCAACTGACGGAGCACCTGCGACAGAACCTTCTCCGAAACAGAGGGAATATTGCGGTACAATTCGTTGAAACGCACCGGCTCGCACTCTGAAATCTTCACGAGAACCACGAGCGCCCACTTGTTGCCGAGCCATTCAAGCATCGGAGCTGCCTTGCAATATTCGTAATCTAATTTTTTTGCCATTGCAGATAATACAAAAACGGTTGACAACAAGCAAAACCTACTTTCCGGTAAGGGGCAAACCTTTCGGTAAGTTATTGTTTTGACTCTGACAATCACCTAATTTTGCATCACAAAATTAAACAAAAATATCGAGATATGATATACCCTGAGCTTCATTTCACAGGACAAGTATGGCGACCGCCATACGAAGCCTCCTCACAGCTGTTGCAACTCACCTCCGGCTGCACCTGGCACAAGTGTAAGTTTTGTAGCCTTTACCACGGCACAGCGTTCCGTATGTCGCCGTTATCGGAGATAGAGGCAGACCTCAAGGTCATACGCCGGTGGCAGCCCCGTGCCCGCCGCGTCTATCTCACGGGAGCGAATCCATTTGCGTTGAGTTATGACAAATTGATGGATGTCGCACTCCTGTTGAGAAAATATCTTCCACACATGGTTTCATTCGGAATGTTCGCCCGTGTCACAGACATCTCTCCCAAGTCGGTAGAAGAACTAAAGAATCTCCATCATTTGAAACTCGACAGCATCAACATTGGTATCGAGACCGCTCATGATCCTACGCTGGAACAGATGAACAAAGGCTACCATGCCACTGACATTATCGAACAGCTTTCAAAACTTGATGAGGCAGGTATCCGCTACAACGTGTTCTACCTGAACGGGCTTGGTGGTAAAGGAAACGGCGAGGCCAGCGCGATAGCCACAGCTGATGTACTGAACCAACTCCATCCTTGTATAATCAACATAGTGTCGCTGACGATATTCCCGGAATCCCAATTATATCAGGAGGTGCGGGACGGCACGTACGTCGAAGAACCGGAGATTGAACGTCTCGTCGAGATGCGGACACTTGTCGAACGATTGAACATCCGCGTCAACCTTCTCGGGCATCATATTTCCAATACGGTGCCAATCACCGGAGCATTGCCAGACGACAAAGCCGCGATACTCCGTGAATTTGATAAAGCGATAGCTCAGTTTCCTGAAAAGGAACTGAAAGCCTATCGGAACAGGATATGGCATCTGTGAAGATGTCGATCCCTGCGTTCAGCCTGCTCATTTTGGGCAGGCTTCTTTATGCCTATTTGCCCGATTTTTAGTAATTTTGTGTTCGTAAAACGTATCAAATTCAAGATAAAACAGAACAATATGACTAAAGCAGATATAGTTAACGAGATCGCCAGGACAACCGGCACTGATAGAGCCGCAGTTCTCTCGGTTGTTGAACAGTTTATGACCGTTGTAAAAGACAGCCTCGCGCATGGCGAGAATGTATATCTCCGTGGCTTCGGCTCGTTTATCGTCAAGACCCGTGCAGAGAAGACAGCCCGCAACATAAGCAAGAATACATCCTTGATTATTCCGGCTCACAATATTCCGGCTTTCAAACCGGCTAACTCTTTCAAGGAGGAAGTTGCAAAATAAATCATGGAAGAGGACACTGAACAATCGGATATAGAGATTGAGACGATTCATATCCAATCGGATAATTGCGATTGTCGGGAATGTCAGAAAGCCCGTAATAAATACGTCGCCATCCTTGACATTGACCGATATATCGAATCGCTGAACGACTGGGATTAACATAAATAGAGAATAACCGCGCCGATGCTCAAATGTCTGAGCATCGGCGCAGTTATAATTATGGAACGTACAATACGGCAAGTTCCGTCAATCTTCTTTTATGGAGACCGGGATGCCATTTCCCCTTGTAGCGGCAATGAGAGGCGTAAGCACGGAATATGTTGCGGTCTCCGGCTTTCAGTTTTTTCAGGACACTGCTTTTATTGACAGCTCCGGGACCGATGTTGTATGCAAGCGCGGCAAGAATATATCTGTCTTTGCCGTATTCTTTATATAGCTCACAGAATCTGGCATAGTCTTTACGCAGGAGCGCATCGGCCTCACGTTCACTGTATTGACGCCTGACAAAACGCTCTCCACGCTGCACGACATGACCATAGCATATTGTCGGCCAATGACGTGGTTTGTGAAGTGTCTCGAACTTCTTTATGATTATTACCGCACGCTCAAAGAGGGGAAGTTCCATAATGTTCCTCTTTGCATTTGCGTCCGGCGTTGCCGCTACAAGGGACAGCAACGCCACGAAGAACAACATTATTCTTTTCATTGTGCAACCGGCGTTACAGGCCCGACCACCGGACTGATAATTCTACCGCCGTCATCGTCGCTGTCTTTACCGTTAAACTCGAAAGTCTGCTCCCACGGTGTAGAATGAAACGAATCTTCCACGACGACAAGAAATTTATGACTGTCAGCTGTTTTTGCAGTATAGTTCAGCCGGAAAGTCTTGCTTTCCAGAAGCACACGGTCGTTGTTGACCAGCACCGGACCATCGACAAGTTTGAGAGTGCCCTCGCCGTCATACTGGAAATAGCGTATGGTGTAGAGGGTGTTGGAGTAGTTGCCTTCCGGCTTGATCTCGAAACGCAGTTCCACTGTCTCGCCCTGCTTGATTTTATCGCCGTATGGCATGACCTCCACGGTGAACGGGTAGGACTGCTGCACATCGAGGTCGTCTGAACAGGAAGAGAGGGCAAACACGAGAGTGAACAGAGTCACCCAGAATCCGAAGAACCGGACAGGGGTAAGGCGCACGGCACCTATCTTATCAAGAATCATTTTCATTATTATTCAGAGTTTTATTTTGTTAGACTTTTTCGGATAGAGCGACATCAGGTAATCGTTCACATCCTTGTGATTGGGATAAAGTGCCGACTTGTCCATGACCCTGTCGCCAAACTCTCGCTGAAGTCTGGCAAGCGCCGCACGACCGGCGGTGTCATTGTCAAGATAGCACTGGATAACGGTATAGTCAGCCAATGGGGTTATAGCCTTGGCAACATTTGAGACAGAGTTGAGCACAACCGAATCCATGCCGTCGTTGAAGCCGAGCCTTTCTGCCGAAAGGAAGTCAATGAAACCCTCGAAGACATTACACCGGGGGTTGCCGTTGGCAATATGGGTGATATGTTTCGGAGGATAAGACCCCTTAAAGAAAGGATTCCGAAGCTCAAATCCATGTGCATTATTCTCGAAGCCGATGGCATAGTAGTCCTTGCCATGAAGCTGATAATCAACCTGCACACAGTATCGCCGGGCGATGTCTCTGGTAATTCCACGCTCGGCAAGGTATTTCAGCAGCGCGGGAGAACTCAGCCGCGACACCTTCACATTCTCGAAAGTAGGTTCTTCGACAAACTGCGTTGGCTTATAAGGTTTAGCGACCGGGAGACGCATCTTCTCCGCGATGTAATCGGCCTGCCTCAAAAAGTCCGTTTCACCGGACATTTCTCCGGCAAGCGAGAAGATGTCGCCTCCCGCGCCCGTCCCGAAGTCAAACCAAATCTGGCGATTAGGATTGACATGGAACGACGGTTTTCTTTCACTGCGATACGGAGCGTAGAACCACAGACCTTTGCTGTCGCGTCCAGTCGGTTGATAGCCCAACTGGTTCAGAAACTCCACAAGGGAGATTTTCTTGATCTCGTCTATGTTCATAGGCGCATCTTCCGTTTCGGTTTATCGGGTTCCTGTTTTGGAGGCTCTTTCGGTTCCTGACGGATACTGACCTTTTGGATATTCGACATCTCTCCGGCGATATACATGTTAAGTTCACGCATATTGGCAGAGCCGGTAAGCTCATACGCAAGGTCATAGATTCCGCCGTATGCTCCGGATTTGGTGTCACGCCAGAGGTTTGTCTCGATATTGATAACCATTGTCGGCTCACCCTTCGGGTCATACGGTGCCTTGTAGATACGGAGATTGCCGTCAGCCGCTACCGGATATTCCTGTCCGAGAGCCTTCATAAAATCAATGAGCTTTATCTTGCGTATGTCAGGTGTTACTACCCTCGGTTCCAATGGCTGACGTGCCATTGCCGAAAGTTCCTTGCCATGTTCATAATCGTTCATGTACTTGACGATGAAATCTCGCGGATCCGTGTAGAGCTTCGGATTCATCTTCAAGGCGGCAAGGTCGATGATGTCTCCGCTCTGGTCAGTGGCATGGTCATACCATCGGTTGGTGTTGGTATCCACCACCAGCATCGGCTCCGGGTCGTCGCGTTGCGGTGCATAATAGAGCTTCATGTCCCCGAAAGCCTTGACCGGCTTTTCCCCGAGAGCAGCCATGAACTCCGTCAGCGGAATATTGGCAATATCATTCTTCGTGTACCGCATAACCTAAAACTGATATTTGAGGTGGATGCCGTAGGCGAACAGAAAATGTCCGGTGTCATTGCCGAATACAAACTTCTCTTTCAGATGCGCACCTAATGCCACATGGTCAGAAAGATAGAAGTCTGCCGAGAGAGTTACCGCACCGCCATAGATGAAAGCATCCTTTGCCTGAATGGTCGAGCCGTCGCGTAGGACGCTCTCGCCCCAGTTGACTGTCTCATAGCCCGCAAGTGCCGACACACCGCCGTAGAGATGGAATGTCTGCGAATAGTCGCTGACGATGCGGAGATTGTAACCGACCTCGCCTGTAAACTGAGCCACGGGGATGCGACCCTTTTCACCGTAAGGTTTATATGTCTGGAGATATTCACCGCCGAAAGACCATGTATTGGCATTGTTGCCCTTGATGACTGAGTAAAACACTCCGAGGTTATAGCCGCAGTTGCGGGAGTTACCGGTGTAGAAACCGTTTACCATGTCGGCGCGTACCTCTGCCGCCGACATTCCGGGGAGATTCCGCTGGGCGAATGCCTTCCCTGCGGACAGGGAAAGCACCGCCACAGCGAAGATTGAAAGAATCTTCTTCATGGGCTTGCGATTTACTGGATGGATAACTCGTCGATTACGTTTGCTCTCACTATGTCCTCATTATCGACCACAAAGGACTGATGGCGGCCGCCTTCCTTCTCGGCGACCTCGATAACGAGCTGCTTGTCATCGGGGATTGTGAATTTCTCCAAAGCGAAGACAGTATGCTCCGATGATTTGCCATGCACCACCGTCGCATAGTTCTGGGCACGGAGCGGTTCCAAAACCTGCTCTTGCATGGCGGTTCGCTTGATGACCTTCTTGTCCACGATCTTGAAGCTCACATAGTCGATGTCGAAGGCGATGTTGGAAGTGTTCTTCAGTTCCGTGTGGAAGTAAAGAAGCCCATTGTTAGTATGGATGGATTTCAGAAGGAACTGCACCCCGAAACGTTTTGAGCCGATATGCTTTATCTCGCGCTTGTTCTGCTTGTATATAGATTTCATAATCAACTTGACAAGCATCGGCGATTCCTGACCGAGTTTCTCCAGATAGATCTCCTGAGCGTTGTTGGGTCGGTTAACCGATTCCCCGTCATGGAGAAAGTCTGTCATCTCAATGCTCAGAAGCAAAGGCTCCTTCGCAAACTTGACATTGAAGACATAATAGGCGCCATCTTCTGTGATAACCGACAGGTTTGTCTCCTGCTTGAACGACTTGAAGGCGGATTTCACACGCAGCACGTTCTTTGCGCCGTCGGCGAGCCCCGCCACGAGGTTTTCATTGCCGAGGTCCACATATACCACCTCCGAGGGGAAGATGATGTGAGTCGTTTTCTCGAAACATACCTCTAAGGCATGGGGCGGAATCATCCGGTCGAAGCCAACTTTGCGGGTCAGACCGTTGAACTTGTCGCCGTCAGTGTAGTTGGAGCCGTACATTTCGATGTCGCGTTCAGCAACAGACGACACGTTGTTATCGGCGTTTTTGGGCGATTTGGCGTTGGCAGCAATGGCCACTCCGAAGAGTGCCACTGCCGCAACGAAGATTTTTGTGATTGTTTTCATTCGTTGTTGGGGGTTGGTTGATTTACTGCTCGTTCTGTTTGAGCATGATTTTATAGCCGGATTTCAGATGAACTTTCACGGTACGCAGTTTCTTGTTGAGATACTGGCTGACTCCGTTGATAAGCCCTTTACCGACATCGGAGGCGAGCTGCGCACCGGCGTTGGTAGTCAGGTTGATGGAACTACCCATCGTACGGCCCATATTGGCGCCGATTTCATGGAGTGCGTCGCTCTCCATAGAGTTGGGGATGTTGATGCCTTCCTGACCGTCGGAGTCATAGACCGAAAGGTCAACCTCCATGATGCAGCCGAGAGCCTCGATAGACTCAATCTTGATTTCAAGACGCTCACCCTGTAATCGCGCCGCTCCCACCACTGTGGTGTTCTTCGGTAATAGCGAGTTTCCAATCCACATCGGTTCGAGCGTGCGGAGCCTGACGCTCTGTCCGTCGGTAATCGACTGGTCTGAGGCTACACAGGCTGATATGGTGTTCTTGAAATTCGTGCGCTTGGTTCCGACTGCAGTAGAGAAGGAGCGAGCATTATCGGTTGAGGCACTGAGAGAAGACACGACATTGCGGTTCTCCTGATTGACAGGCATAACCTTACGTTCCTTCTCCGGCTCATTGACAATAACCGCCTGCTGACCGCCTCCGGTACCCAGATATTGCGCCGCGAGCTTATAGGATTGTTCCATCAGCTCCATCTCGTTTGGTTGCTGGACCTGTTGCTGTGCCATCAGATTCTGTGCCTCCAGCTCGTCGATGCGGGCTTGAAGTTCCGCCACCTGCGTAACTTCGGTGTTTTCAGGGATATAGAAATCCTGAATGGATGCCTGAACTTGCTGGTAGGCTTCCGCTGATGATTGAATTTCATCGGGAACAGTATCTTGAACGGGAGTGACGGAATCCATGACAGCATCAAGTTGAGTAACCTGGGCATTGCGCTGTTCTCGTTCCTCCAGATGTGCCTGAGCCTCATACGCGGCAATCTTGTTGCCTTGTATGTCATCGTTGGATCCGTCCGGAAGTTCCGCGTTGGCACCTCTATTGTTCTTCCCGTCTCCGCTTCCGGAGCTGAAGATTAGCCAGATACAGGCGATGCAGGAAGCAAACATGAGAGGAAACACGATAACGTATTTCTTCATCTTCTCCTTTTCGGCGACATTCTTCGGCTTGAACCGTTTCTTCAAATTATCGAGCCAACTCATGCGCTTCCGGCTTTGAAGGGTTAGACTTCGTTATGTCGAGCTGGTGGATGTGCTGGACCTCGACTTCAGACCGATGTCCCAGTCCGATGCGATAACAGGCATGTCCGAATACAAAGAATGCAGTAAGGACAAACGCTGTCAGCAAAACTATGACTACCGTAATACGCCGCTTGGGAGGCAACTCCTCACATTTCCGCTTTATGAGTCCGGAAAGGCGTGTCTTGGGTGCGTGCCACACATTGTTATATATGGCACTTCTGATTTGAGATATTTTCACTTTCTTGGCTGTTAACGTTTTATCGTCTGAATATCCTTGTTCTCCAGAATAGTCAGACCTTCGATTATGAAACCATTGGGATTATCATCAGACCGCGAGGCATTTGTCAATCTGCATGAAGTAATGAGACTGCGCTCGGTCACGTTACTCTGACGGATAATTATCTGTTTTGCGAAAGTCTTTGCCGTGTATGGGTAGTTGTTGAAGTCGCATACTACGCTGTCAACCTTGACCACCTGAGTGATATTTCCTGCGATGATGCGGTTGTAATAACCCTTCTCGACAAAGTCTGTATAGTAGTTGTAGGCACTCTTGTCGGCAAGAATCAGCGCACGGTTGATATTGTGCTGGATTGCTGATTTGTCCGGTGAAAGAGTGAAGAGCAGTTCATGGAATCGGCGAATGTGTTCGCGGGCCTCAGCCGGGCGATTCTGGTTCATATCCTGCGACAAGGCAAGCATAAGGGACTTGCCGTTGTCGAGGACATAAATCTTTTCACGCTGTTTTTCTGCAAATCTCAGTGATACGCATACCGCTGAAATAGCTACAATCGCGCAAAGGCTCACAACCACTATGCCGAAGAGTCGTATCTGTCGAAACGACGTCTCGATGTTTTTAAGTGATTTGAATTCCACAGTCTTATCGTTATTTTAAGAGTTTGCCGATTCGTCCGGCGACATTTCCTGCCACACCACCTGCGACGCTTCCGGCCCACGAGCCTCCGGTCATGGCGGTGTTGTTGATAGAGCGGTTGTAACTGCCCATGCCACCTGCCTGAATGATCCATCCGGCTACCGTCGGAATCGTGAAGTATCCGATTATGCCGATAATCATAAAGATGGTGTAAGTTGTGTTGCTCCCATCGAGGTCAACATTCGGGTTATTAGTCAGTTCCGAAATGTCGTTCTGCAACATCAGCACCTGAATCTTGGCGAGAATCGTGGAGAACAAATCCGCGACCGGTAGCCATAGGTAAGTCTGAATGTAGCGGCATATCCATTGGACAAGAGTGTTATGGAAACCGTCCCAGACGGAGATGGCGAAGGAAATCGGCCCCAGTATAGCCAACACGACCAAGAAGAAAGTCCTAATCGTGTCTATCGTCAGGGAGGCAGCTTGAAAAAGCATCTCCAGTAATTCCCGGAAGAAATTCTGGATAGCTTTCTTCACCTTATACATTCCACGCTCGATATACATACCGGCTGCCGTACCGACCTCCGTCACTCCCAACTCATCTATCTGCCTGTCAAACTCGGCGTCATCGACAAGATAGGCAGTCGAAGGGTCGCTCATCATCTGTTCATACTCCAGCCGATCCTTTTCCTCACGATACTTCTGCATATCCAGTGTCTGTCCTTCGAGCATCGAAGCTGTGCCTTGAACGATGGGAGACATAACGGAATTGATTGTACCGAGAACGACCGTCGGGAAGAACATGATACAGAACCGATGCAGAAGCGGTTAATCTATTGATACACAGATAGGTATAAATCTAATCCGTACAAGTGACGTGAATTTTCTACGTTTGTAAGTGGTTAACCGTCTGCTATTTAATTCCTTACAAGTCGCATTTGCCAAACCGACAACAGTGACTCAACGCAAATTTAGCTATAATACTCCGATTATCAAAGGAATATAGTAACTTTAACTTTTGGCGACATACAGATGAGCGTACAAATCCACTGATTTTTACTCTGTCGATATGTGTCTGCCGCAGTCTTATCCATAGAGGAGTTTTATCCTGTTTATCAGCTCAAATTTTAAGCTATATCCATGAAAAATGGTTTCAGATTGAGCCGATTTCCCCAATGTTTTAGCCGGATTTGAGCCGATAGGCTCTATTCCGGAGGGAACAGGATTTCAGCCAATCGGATTTTCTCATCGGCTGGAAGATTATAAATGTCCTGTTTTGTCAGGTCGGTATAGAGGTTCATATTGGGTCTGACGAATCGTCGATGACGCTGTCCGTCAATTGTCACAACTACTTCATAATGCCCTTTGGAATTGACTGATACCGAAAAATCAGTGATAGTTCTTCCGCGCATATCGCACAAGGATTTTTCGATACCATCGTCTTTGGAGATATAACCGAAAGCGATAAGATTGTCGTCCAGTGTCTTTTGGATTATACCACGCCATGGTTGAGTGATATGGCACCGCTCGGCGTATTCGCCGAATTTTGAAATTGCTTCGGCTACACGGTTTATGATTGCGTTGGCATTCTTTATATCATGCTGTTTTGCAAAATCGAGTAGGTCTGTCTTGGAAATCTCACTTATTTCTCCTCCAATACTCAATCTACGCTCGATATTGGGGCCTGTGCCTTTTGTGTTGAATATAAATGTCGTATCGTATGACGGTGACATCCGCCATTTCCCATCCGCTTCAAGTAGGAATGAGAAGTTTTTGTTATGGTCATCAGTATTGTTGGCCATGACATTAAAAACCATCCGTGCGAAGAGCTGCTCAATCTCAGACTCGGAGATTGACAGTTCGCGACAGGTCGCAACTAGGTCTTCATAGCTTCGTGCCTCGGGGTTTATGGCAGCCAAAGTCTGAACATGAACCTTTTGGCCGTTTTTCCTATCGAAACGTTTGGTGAGAAAATGGTTGATGCCGTCTATGGGCAATAACCGACATTCCTCCATTTCGATTCCGGCTGCAACTGCCATGTTGTAATATGCAGTTTCAATTTCGGCAATAGGCATGGATTTGTCACCAAACTTCAAGATATAATATTCATAACCGTCAAGTCCATCTGTCTGACCCGACCGGATTTCTCCGATCGCTTTGTCAATGGCGATAATCGCCTTCATCTGGCGACCTCCGGCTGACGTACCCACGGCAAGCAATGCCTGCAACGTCAGTTCCTCGTTGGCATTCAGTACGATGTTGTCCCTGTCTTCAAGAATTTTGAGAGAAATATCGTATAGCGATTTGATGTCGATTGTGCGAGTATGGGTAAGGTCTGCAGCGTAAGGCTCATATTCCAAAGCTCCCATACCTCGTGTGCCAATGAACATCAGTTTGTACAGTGGCGTAACTTTATTGCGTGGTATTTTATTGTCCTTTACCCATTTGTCAAATAGAGTGTTACCCCAGGAATCCGGCAACGAATCAGCTATAAACGGAGGAAGCCCCTGGTAAATAGGCCGATCATCCCCATATATAGGCAAAAGAAAGTTCCGGTTCTTCGCAGGAGAAATTAGCGGAGCAATGTCAGGAATCCTGTCTTTCAGCTCAGGGTTATATGTAAAATATGTACGTCTCGTGGCTGAGTCCCACACGAGCCGTCCGATTTCCTGTCCCCATAGATTTACTTTCAAGTATTTCATGCCCGTAATTATTTTTTCGCGGAATGGCGAACACGTTGTGCCTTTTTCTCATTGTCGTTATACATATAAGGTGATTCGGGCAATTCGGGCAGCAGTGTATCCCAGTTCTCTCCAAGACCTATTGCCTTTAATAGTCTCAGAAGAGTGCTGAACGAAATGTCAGTCATATTGCCGGACTCAAACCTATAGAGTGTGGTCATGCCGATAGATGCCGCTTCTGAAACCTCCTTACGGGTCATGCGCAACCGCAACCTGTAATCACGAAACCTCATGCCGAGATTCCTGATTACATCAGGTGTAGCCAATGATTTGTTCGTAAATGTCACCATAATGATATTTATACCTAATATATTAGTATAACACTCCGCAGGATGATATTTACAAAGTTAGGCATAAAATCCCATACGACCAAATTTATTGCGCTTTATTGCGGATTTCGGAATTGATGGAGAGTGGTAAAATTGGTATATGTAAAGTTCATCCTAATGCACTGGCGATATGATTTGAACCGATGTATATCATTACAGGCTATTCAATCCATTTGTCGAATCTGGGTGCGAACATGTCGATGTCGCGTTGGGGAAGTCCGAGTCTGCGGGCTTCTGTGCGCCATGATTTCATGGCTGTTTTTACCTCGGTGATTATGCTCTTGGCTTTGTCGGATGAAAGTATATATTCTCCGGCGGATGCCAATAGGGCATCGAGATTGGATTCGCTTGTGGAGCGGTTAATCAGCAGGCTTTGATTATCGGCGAGAGTCGGGTTTATGTCATAGGCTGGAGAGAGTTCCCAGCCTTTGCGTGTCAGGAGAAATCCGTGATTGCGGAAGTGGTCGTCGGAGCTGCCGACAATTATGTAGAATGCCACACGGCGATATAGTTCCTCTAAGTTTTGCTCGACATTGCTTCCGTGCTGAACTATGAAATCCACTATGTCGGTGTAGCCGTAGCCGGTTGATGCGTTGTCGCCGTCGGTCAATCCAAGCAAAGTCAATGCGGAGGCGAAATGTATTCGTCTGCCGCCGCTGTTTCTGTCGAAACGCTTTGAGAGGAGAATGTGATAATCTTCGCCATCGATAGTCCGTGTCTCGGCAACATTCAGTCCGGACTTGCGCCCCATTACATGACAGAAATGTTCCCATTGGGCAACATCGTAATCATCCTTGCGCGATGGAAATTTGGCAACCGTCAGGCTGCCATCCTCATCAATGACAGAAGCCTTAGGTCTGGCACCTCCGAGGGACGTTCCAGGATGCAACAGTTGTGCAAGCCATTTCTTTGACGGCAATAGATGTTTTTCCTCGCTAATTTCAATCTCATGCGCCGCCCGCATCAGTTCTATAACATTCGCCAACGGTGGCACTCGAAGACTTTCCTCACAGTTGATGAACTTTCCACCGGGCTTTTCGGCAAATCGGAAACCACCCATGCGCGAAGTGTCATCAATACCCATTAGATAATCAAAAGAAGTCAATCTGCGCACGGCTCTCTTTTCATCGGCGGCTGCAATCTGCTCACGGCGGTTCAACAATGTGCGGCCCCAGCGGTCAGGTAGGGCATCCGAGAAACAAGCGAAAATATTGCGCTCTGGTCGTGTGTATTGGATGCCGGGATAATTCTGCAAATCCTCGCTGAGAAAAACATCACCATATTTGGCAAGCCACTCTTTATCATACGAAAAACCGTAAGTCTCGCTGCCGCGCACAGAGTCGCAGGAAAGCTCGCCAATCAACTGAGGCGTTTCCAACCAATCAAAGTCGGCATAAACAAAAATAGAGGTCATAAGTCAGAGTTATTAGTTACGAGGTGATTGCTTACTCTTCATCGTCTTAATAGAAGATGTCAATAGTTTCAGTAACTCATCGCAATCAACAGATATAGATGTAGCTATATCATCGCTTAAATATCCTGACTCTTTAAGAAGGTCAATCCAATATATTGTTTCGCCAGCCTCCTTGCGTGATATATATAATTTGGCAATGAAAACTGCATCACTTTGCGCGAAGAAAGCCTCAGCTACATTGGCACCTATACTGGTTCCTCTACGTAAGACCTGTTTTGACATCACGTATTCTTTCTTCTGCTCACAAAGATAATTATACATCTTAATTATTCTAAGAGCAAAAGCTTTACTCTTGGTTTTCAAAGCACTCTCTTTCATTATTCGAACTTAAAAACTTAGTAACTCATCACTATGACTTAGGACATACCTCATCACTCTGCCTTCTGACTTACTTAGTCCTTCGTCACTCTGACTTATGACTTCTTCGTTGCCCGTTGGCGATGTTTCAGATTCAAGTCCTGCAAATTGCGTCCAAGTGTGTCTTCTTTGGCAATCAAAAGAAGATCGTCATCAAGTTGCAAGGCATAAAGAACACGGGCATAGATGCCGATTGAGACCGTAGGCGAGCCTTTCTCAATGCGATTCACAGTGAGAGTCGAACAGGAGGCCCGTTCAGCAACCTGCGCAATCGAAAGGTTGCGACGCAACCGGGCAAGCTTAATCTGCTCACCCATAAGAGCCATTTTTTGCTCCAGTTTCCGAGGCAACTTTGTCCCCATAGTGTTCTTAGCCATTGCATTAAGTTTTAAGTCATAGTTATTAGTTACGAGGTATAGTTAGGACATAAGTCAGAGTTATGAGTTATGAAGTAAACTTAGTCCGTTGTCTCTATGATCTGCTTAGTCACTCGTCACTATGACCTATGACTTCATATAATGCTGCAAAGATAGTAAAAATATTTATTATATGATATGTCTGTCTCTTATACACATCTCCGAGCCCACGAGACTACGC
>ENA-OYXU01000625-OYXU01000625.1-human-gut-metagenome-genome-assembly--contig:-NODE-625-length-13731-cov-5.429292_pt1 | contig 13731 bp, 4 predicted proteins | sample MGYA00243243_ERZ653435 | MGnify/ENA primary metagenome ERZ653435 (study PRJEB26926, sample SAMN06165113) | human gut metagenome | biome: ENVO:00009003; feature: ENVO:2100002; material: ENVO:00002003... | reverse complement strand
TACGAGATGCAGCGTAGTCTCGTGGGCTCGGAGATGTGTATAAGAGACAGCACTCAGGCAGAGCAGTTGAGCAAGATTTTCCTCAAATACTTCTCCAACCTGAAAAACCGTGAGGTATATGTAAGCCGCTCATTCCCCATCAGTGCAAGCATCATGGGGCGCACATTCCTGTCAAACAACGGGGATGTTACAGTTGATTTCAAACTCGATAACGAGGGTACACCTGATGAGGTTGCTTTCCGCAACACCAACAACCGACTGATATTCTACCTCGGGCCGGCATTCCGTGAGAACAAGCGTCTGCAAGCCGCTTTCCACGACTACTGTCAGGTGATGCGCTATCTCGCCACACCTGCCACATCCGAGGAGAACGACCGCATACGCGATGAGTTCCGTAAGCGTACCGATATTCAGAAAGAGACCGTTATTGACAAGGAATTTCATAAACTTCTTGACTCGTGCCCTGTAATCATCGGCAACGAGCTTATCGACGACCCGACCTTCGGTTCCTGCAAGGGCGCGGAGCGTTGCAGCGTGGCTCTGACACGTCTATTCGATAAGAGATATAGCAAGGCTGTACTTGTCAAAGGTTCATCTATTCCCGACACCAATGAGAAGTTAAAGACAGCCATTCGCCGTCCGGTTCAGAATGGCGAATATGAGTTTGCCAATGCCGACCTGACCCCGGCTGAAAAGGAGATTGAGATTTATCTCAACAACCAGTATGGCGACGTTACCGTGTCCGACATCGTGGCTCACTTCGCCGATGCACCGTGGGGATGGGACTCACTGGCTACTCTCTATGTTCTCAACGAACTTGTAAGACGTCATTACCGCGATTATTCCTACAACAATAATCAGAATGTTGACATAGCTACGGTAGCCTCTCGCATTATCTCCGAGTCTTCGCGCTTCACTGTGCGTAAGGCTGAGACCATATCCCGTGAACTTGTCAACAAGTTCCTCGACTCATGGAAATACATCTTCGGTCAGAGCAGTTATCTCCACTCTACCGACTCAACTCAGATATTCCGTGAGGCTAAGGGAAGTCAGGAATCGGATTCCGGACTGTTCAAATTCTGCAAACAGTATCGTGATGCGGAAAAGAAATACGGTCACTATCCTTTCTTTGCTCCTGTTGTCAACGCTTTGGAAATGTTCGACAGCCTCGACGCGCTCAAAGACCCCAAGGCGTTCTTCGAGAAAGTCATAGAACTTCGTGACGACGCGCACAATCTGATGGACACTGTCCGTCAGGTGCTCGCCTTTACCCGCGACCAGATGGAGAATTACAAAGACATCCTGGCTTTCATCCGCGACAACCGCGAGAACTTTAATCTGCTCGACGATAAGTATAAGGGAAAGGTAACAGAGATAATGGGTCTGGAGTCACAGCCGTGGCCGGTTGTCATGAGCGATTATCTCGACCTCAAAGATGACCTGACTGTTGCCCTTGACAAGATACGCAAGCAGCTCCGCGATGAAATAAGGGCAGCCTACGAGAAGGCATATGCAGAACTCGTGCAGGGAGCAAAAGACTCCAAGGTCGATCCAAGCATCATCACCACTCCTGAGAACATCATATTCTCAAAGAGTCAGACCGGAAACATCTATGCTCTCCAGTCCAACCGCAACGTTGATGAATACTTCACCTCACAGGCGGCTAAGATTCAGAAGGCGAAACTTGCGGCCGCCCAAGCCGCCGCAGCCGCTAATGGTGGTGGCTCGGCTTCGGGGACAAGCGCAAGTGCCGGAACAGGCACAAGTGGATACAGCACTGACTACTCCAATGGCAGTGCTTCTCATGCCGCAGAACCAAAGGTGATGAATCTGAACCTCGTTACTCGTACAACTGCCGTGCTCAGCAATGAGACGGAGGTTGACGCTTATCTATCATCGCTGAAAAAACAGATGATGGATAAGATTAACGATGGCTGGCAGTTAACTATTACACAGTAAGTAATGGAAACGACGAAACTGAAACGATTTGCGACTGAGGCACGGGCTAAACTCCGTGCCGGAGTCGCTACAAAGATAAAAAGCCTCGGTTTTGATGCCGATGGCAATGCCGTTCCGGGAATGGAGCCGACCCCGATGGTGGGCGGTTGCACATGGAACGGTCAGATTCTTCCCTCCGCCTTTGCCGAGCAGTGGGAGGCTCTGCGTCGCCGCTTGAAAGCCAAAGGGCTGAAAGAGGTGGTGGAGGAAGGCGCCTATACATGGTTCAACCGACTGATGGCTATCCGCATCCTGTCGATGAACGGAATCGCTGAGCCGGTACTCCGCTTTGTTGACGAGGCCCGCACTCCCAAGATTGTGGATGATGCCCGTCAGGGTCGTGTCATTACTATGCCTGACCTGCAGTTGCAGAGACTCCGCAAATTGTTTGATGACCCGACAAGGATCAACGAACAGTTTGCGTTGCTCGTTACCGAGTTCTGCCATCAGACTCCTATTCTTCAGGCTTGTTTCGGTTCTCTTGCAGATTACACTGAGCTTCTTCTGCCAAACAACATTCTCGACAATGGAGGCTTCATTGAAATGCTCAATACTGCCGACTTCATCAGTGAGGATGATTACAAATCGGCTGAACTGATTGGTTGGCTCTATCAGTTCTATATCTCTGACCGCAAGGATGAAGTCTTTGCGAAGAAAGGAAAGGTGGAGGCAGATGAGATACCGGCTGCTACCCAGATTTTCACACCCAACTGGATTGTGAAATACATGGTGCAGAATGCGGTTCTACCGCAGGTTCGCTCCAACCGTCTTCCCGAAGAGGATAAGACCGACCTTATCGACAAGGATGCTCCGGAAGAGCCTAAGAAGCCGAAAGACCTCCGTGTGGCAGACCTTGCCTGTGGTTCCGGTCATATACTCAACGAGTGCTTCGACCTTCTCTATGACCTCTATATCGCCTCCGGCTTTGGTCGCGGAGAGGCGATTGAAAGCATATTCGCCAACAATCTCCTCGGCATAGACATTGATGAACGTGCCCGTCAGTTGGCAACCTTTGCTCTGATGTTGAAAGCCTGTCAACGCGATGACAGCTTTGCCGATGCCCGCGCTTTGCCTCAGGTGCTCAGTATGCCGGAGGTCAACGAGACGCAGGCAGAGGAGTTCTTCCGACTCAGCGACATATCCGGTGAGGCTCTGAAAGAACTTCGCGAAGCCTTTGACCTGATGAAAGATGCAGACTCTCTCGGCTCCATCATGAGGTTCGACATATGCGGCTCAACCCGAGTATTGCTCCAGCAGACACTCGACCATTGGACTCATCAGTCAGACAAGCCGGAAACCGTATTAGCGGCTATCCCTGCTGTACGTCTCATCCTCGCACTCACGGATAGCTATGACGCTATTGTGATGAATCCACCATATATGCCGACAAGCCGCGTGGACGTTTTGAAAACATACGCCACAAAGAACTATCCGGATAGCAAAACTGACCTTTTTTCGGTGTTTATGGATGTTTGTATTGACCGACTCAAAGATGGCGGTAAATACGGTATGATAAACATGCAGACATGGATGTTCCTAAGTTCTTATGAAACGCTTCGTAAGAAGATTCTTGACACTCAGCATATTGACTCACTGCTTCACCTCGGGCCACGCACTTTTGACGAATTGTCTGGAGAAGTAGTGCAGAATGCGGCGTTTATTATTTCTAAAGACTCATCTCAAGTTGCTGAGGGTATTTACTATCGTCTCATCGATGGCAAGAACTGTGAGGCTAAACGCGAAATGTATTTTTATAATGAGAACTCCTATATCATAACCGACCAAAAGCAATTTGAGAAAATTACTGGTTCTCCAATTGCTTATTGGATAAGTGAAAAGTTTATAGAATCAATTCAATCTGCCAACTTAAACACTTGTTGTTTTGCAGATGGACAAATTCTAACTGGTGACAATGATAGGTATTTACGATTGTTCTGGGAAACGTCTAAAGAAAATACCGGCATAGCAGGTTCTAAATGGCAGTTGATTACTAAAGGAGGAACCTATAGGAAATGGTATGGTAACATACTTCACATAATAGATTTTTCTCCAGAAGCTATAGACCATTATAAATCTGATAGGATTGCTCGATTATTAAAAGAGAAATATTGGTTTCGGGAAGGGTGCACATGGAGCGACATTGCTTCAAATGGTCACGGATTTAGGTATTTATCTAATAAATCCCTATTCAATAAGGCTGCACCTACAATATTCTTTAGTGAAGACTGCGATAAGTATTACGTTATTGGACTATTGAATAGTTCATATACGCACAAATACCTTAGTCTAATTAACCCCTCTTTTCATACTACGATTGAAGATACTCTGAGTACACCTTTTAAGTTTAGTAAACTTAAATCGAATAAGATTTCATTGATTGTAGAGCACAATATTTCCATATCAAAATTTGATTGGGACGCTCATGAAACATCATGGGACTTCCAGCGCAATGGGTTACTTGATATTGACGTCGATAAAGCGATGTCAATCGTCAACGACTACAGCGATATAACAGGCATTTGCATTGATATGGCTGCCCCGGAGCCTACAAAACTTGAATGGCTCGTAAGTATGAATCAGATGAACTGGGAAGCCAAGTTCTTCCGTCTTCATGCCAACGAAGAGGAGCTAAACCGCCAATTCATTGAAATCTACGGATTACAAGATGAACTGACACCCGATGTTCCGCTTGAAGATATTACCATACTTCAGCAGGGCGAAATCAAGATTAAGGACGCTGAGGACGGGTACGTTCTAAACATAGAGGGTGGTTCTTCTATTCCGGTGACAATGCCTAAAAGAATAGAATGGCAGAATGACGTAATAATCAAGCAACTCATCAGCTATATGGTTGGCGTTTGGATGGGCCGTTACCGTCTTGACCGTCCGGGATTGAATGTTGCTCATCCTGACCCGACTGATGAGGAAATGGCATCTTATCAGTATGGGCCGGATAATGCCACACTCGTCATTGACGACGATGCAATCATTCCTATTCTGCCCACCGGTGCGCCTTTCGAGGATAACCTCACAGAATATATAGCCAACTTCGTGCGCATAGCATGGGGCGAGGAGTCGCAGACCGACAACCTCAACTTCATCGAGCAATGTCTCGGCAAAAAGATTGAAGACTACGTGCAAAAAGACTTCTGGAAAGACCACAAGAAGATGTATCAGAACCGTCCGATATACTGGCTCTTCGCATCGAAAAAAGGGGCTTTCAAGGCTCTGGTCTATGTGCATCGTATGCACCCCTATACAGTGGAACAGGTACGTACCCGCTATCTGCTGAAATATATGGACTGGCTCCGCTCCGAAGCACAGCGTCTTGAAATACGCGATGCCGACCTCACCACAGCCGAACGCCGCCGCCTTGATCGATTGCGCCTCGACATCGAAGAATGCGAGGAATACCACGAGCGTCTCCAAGTGATAGCCGAACAAGCCATCCCCATCGACCTCGACAACGGCATCCCCGCCAACCACGCCCTCTTCGGCGACATAGTAACCAAACTGAAGTAACTCTCTTCGTTTTTATGACTCAGAAAGAAAAGGACATAAAAAGGTTAATCAAGCATATTGCAAAGGAGGACGTTGTTCCCTTCTTAGGCTCCGGCTTTTCATTAAAGGCCGGTGCCCCAAGCGTGTGGAAACTGAAGGAGACGATTGTTGAAGATGGTGGACCGGATTTTGCTGAAGAGATTGGCGATTTGAAAAAAATATCTTTGGCCGAACTATCTGAGAAGCATATAGAGTACAATGGCGGAAGCCGTAACGCTCTTTTGGCTCTTTTGAAAAAATTATTTGAATTGCAGCCCAAAGACCTTTCTGATCACGAATATCTAAGGCGGATACCTCATTTTAGAGCTCTCTATACCACGAATTATGAGACGTTTATTGAGATAGCATATCCTGTGTCAGAGCTTCTTGTAGTCAACTCAAATGAATCATATACTTTCGTAGGGTCAAAGCAAATAACCCTATACAAGATACATGGAGATCTGAGTACACTCAGTTCGCCAGATAGTGTGGTAATTTCAACAACTGATTACAAAGAGTATTTCAAAGGTAAACGCTTTGAACATCTATGGACACAATTCAAGACTGATGCAGGAAAGAGTACACTTCTTTTCATCGGGTATAGTCTTGAAGATCCCAATATACTTAATATAATCAAGAATGTCCGTAACTTATCCGGCGGTTCTGCTAAAGAATGGTTCTTGATTGCGCCCGGTCTGAATGACTCCAAGTCGAGGCAGTTAAAGAAACTCAGAGTGACTTATATCGACGCTAAAGCAGAGGAAATATTACCTCAGATTTTGGAATCGCTTAAAGATACTGTAGATAAAGACTATAGACACAAACTTGTAAGCACTGAAACTTACAGTCGGTTTTGCGAGATAAACGGGCAGTTTAGACCCCAGACTATTGTTGGCACTGAAGAAAATAAAGTTGCGCAATACAATCCCGTTGAAGGAACCGCATTTCACCATCAGTTGCAGATGAAACTGAGGGAGCAATTAGATTTGAATAATCCTTCTGCTTACACTTCGTTTATGCCTTTTGATGATACTTTCATCAAGATACCCGCTATCTGCGTGCCCAGCTCACAGATGAATGACTTTGTGCATAGATTAAACGGCATATCAATGGCACATAAGGAAGATATTTCCAATGTGTTGATTGGACCGGCTACAGATTCCTTGAAATGGACTCTTCGCCAACGAACAATCCACATGAAGGAAAAGGTGAAAGGTTGTCGGTATAAATTAGGCGATTTTACACATATAAAGCTCCAAACTCCTCTGTATGTCATTCACATGTTCGAGTCAGCACCAAATGAATTGCGTGTTGAATTTGATTTCAATGAAAAAGTCCCATCGGTTAGAGAAGCACTACGATGGATTGACTTTCTAATAGTGTCATCGAAGGAGAAGTCCTTAGAATTTGAAGGTATAAAAATAACTACTCGTGACAATTTAGATAATTTGTTGTTGGAGTTATCGAAAATCAAGATGTACTTTGAAATCCTTAATGAACTGGAACAGGAGTACGATATTGATTTTGAGAATATTGAGAGCTATAATGAAAAGAACTTGACTAAAGCTGTAATGGTCCTTAGTTACTTTTCCAAAACAGCGATTAGTCATACGATTGACAAGGATGGTCATTTCGTGTTCCATGTCGATGAATCTCGACTCAATGGTACAATTCCAATCATGAGACAAGCAAATCTTATGATGACGCGTAATGATAAACTTGGCAAGGTAGTATTGTGTGGAAAGACGTTCTCGTTCAACTACATGATAACCATTTACAATGACATTACACTCACAAAGTGCGAGCAAGTCGCTGACAAAGAGAATCTATATCTGACGGATTTTAAGGCTTCGACAGATACAGAGGAAATTCTCGTTGTGGATCATTTACCTGATTTTTACAGGGGAGGTATAGGCAACTGCGAAGAGGAGGGCCTTGCGTTATATTATAAACCGGGTGAACGCGAAAAATACGGAGTTTCGGAACCTATAATGATGGCACCTTTCCTCTCGGACTCCGAAACGGAGGAATCTAATGATGAACCCAAAGAATAACAATTAGATAATGACAGAAAACTCTCTATACGATAAGAAATCTTTGCTGACAATAACCTCCAAGAAAATTGATTGGAAGGAGATTGTCAAGGATGTCGTTGGCTTCAGTAATGCCGAAGGTGGTATTATTGAGTATGGTATTGAAGATAATGCTGAAGAACCTGTAAGCTCTCAACATATTCCAGACTCACTGAAGACAATGCTGGTGAATAATATTAACGGCAAGACTAACGGCGTACAAATTTCTGCGGAGAAGAAAACTTACGAAAATGGAGGCGAAACGATTCTTCTCCACATACGTCGCTCCAATGTGATGGCGACGACAAGCGACGGAAGGGTTTATATGCGTAATGGCGATAACTGTGAACCAATAACAGGCGAAGATTTACATAGGCTTGCAGAAGACAAGGGTTGTTATAATTGGGAACTTCAGGTTTCAAACTACAATATCTCTGATTGCGACACATCGAGATTGAAATACATATTGGATGCCCTTAGATCTTCCGACCGAGTATCTGAATTCGTAAAAGAGAAGACAGACACGGAGTTATTGCGATATTTCGGTTTATTGGCTGAGGACACGGATTTGATGACATATCTCGGAGTAACCTTTATCGGGACTCAATCTCAGCGCCAAAGAATCTTAAATGCTCCCACGCTCCAATGTTTCAAATATGACGAGTATGGCGAAAAGATAAACAAGTGGACTTGGGATGATTATCTCTCTGCGCCGGATGAAATCATTGAACAAGTATGGCAGACCATACCTGATTGGAAAGAAAGTCAGGAAATAAGCGATGGTTTATTCCGTAAGAATGTCATGGCATACGACAAGAATGTGGTTAGAGAACTGATATGTAATGCCGAAGTCCATCGCTCGTATGCCATAACCGGCGATATTTTTATCAATATACATCCGGACTATATTGAGATTGTCAATCCCGGACGACTTCCCTATGGGGTAACGCCTGGAAATATCCTCCATAAATCCAAGAAAAGGAATCCGAACTACGCCAATCTGATGCGAGCCTTAAAATATGTGGAAATTGAAGGCTCCGGCTATGATAAGATGTACGAGATACTTTTGCAACAGGGTAAGAATGTCCCCAAAGTTATAGAAGGGGATGATTTTGTCTCAGTGAAAGTATGCCGTAGGATTCAGAATAGCAAAGTCCTTGAATTGATGGACTTTGTTGAGAAACACTATCAGTTGAGACAGAAACAGAAAATTTGTCTCGGTCTGATTGCCATGCACGAATCTATTACAGCAAGGGAGTTGGAAAAACTTCTTGAACTCAACAACGCCGATTCTTTACGTCCTTGGCTTCAGCCTTTAGTAAAGCAAGGTCTTGTAATAAGCAGAAATGTAAGAAGCCGAGGTTTAGAATACCGTGTCAACTCTATTCTTCTCCAAAATTCGGAGTTTAGAGGCACTACATCCCTAAAGAGAATAGAAGATTATAGATTGAAGGAACTTATAATCGAAGATCTCAAGCTCTATAAAGAGGCAAAACTCGCTGATATTAGAGAACGGATCGGGCCTGAAATCAGCGAGAAACGATTTAAGACTCAGATTCTTAGTCTTGAAGAAGAAGGCATAATTGGAAGGCGAGGTTCAAATCGCTGGACAAGCTATTATCTTATCTCTCCCCCTAAATCCAAATAAAGGAAGAGAGAAAGGTAAGAGAGAAGCGTAACCTGTTGATATTAAAGATTGTATATCTTACCGCAAGTTAAGCCTTTCTGAAAGATAGGTAATAGAGAGACTCCAAATTAACGACTTATAACGAGATATGACTATCAACCGCATATACGACTATTTTGAACGGAATCCTCAGCTCCATGTTCTGTTCTTGTTCGACAAGGGTTTCCTTGAAGGGGAACTCGCCGACGTGACATGGCCGGAGGACTACCATTACGAGGTGTTTGACGGCAGTTGGTTCAATGCCAAGTATGCTATTGAAAATACTTGGGCTGACAAGAAAGTGGTCTTGCTTTTCCGTCAGCCTTACGCCCCGCAGTCGGAAGAGGAATATCTTAAATTTCCGCTTCTTGACATGCTGGTTGCCAACATGGAGTATAAGGAAGATGACTACGCATCTTTCCTACAACAATATAACTTGCCGCTGGCACTCGGAAGTTTTGTAAATCGGAATCTCACAGAGTTGCGCAGTGCAAAGGTAATGCCTCTGATTGAGGGTAGTCTTTCTCCGGAACTCTTTAGCGAAGATTTGGCTATCAGAGCTTTCATTACGTCGTATCTCGGAGACAAAAAGATACTTGAATGGAAGGCGATTATAGCAAAACTTATCGCTCTCGATCTGGATTCAGAGGAGAAGAAGCGAATTGACTTTTACTATCGTCTGAATAAGACGCATGATGCCAGGAAAGGGCTGGAGGAGAAACTCACTTCAATTTTCGGTCAGTCATACAGCACCAATTCTATCCCGGTGATGAAAGGCATTGCCGAGATACTGAAATACAATGTAATAACTCAGTTGCTTGCTGTTGAGAAGAGTGACCCTTACAAGGCACTCCGCATATCAAGTTCAGTGCGCATAGAGCAGATGCAGCGCATATATGAGTATGGTATGACGGAAATAGTCGGAGGTAAGTTCGCCTCGGCGATGCAACTTCTCGGTGCAAGTATCCGTGAGGATGAGATTATCAATGCCTACGGAACCAACGCCACATACTTCATACTTACAGAACCGTTGGCATGGCCGATAATCAACAGCCTTTGCCGCGAGGACATGGTGGCAGAACCACTGTCGGTTATTGATAAAGCGAGAGAATTGCGTTTGAAGTTCACCCCTGAGGCTGAGATACAGAACGCCATATCGTTCATGGAGCAGGTAGCAACATTCTATGAGGAGCTTCGCAATGTCGGCAATACAAAGTTAGGGTCGGCAGAAGAATACGTTGCCGCCTATGCCGGTGACTGGTGTCGTATTGATACCTGTTACCGTCAGGCTATCCGATATTTCCGCGCCTGCTTCGTGGCCGGTGTAATCAGCGATTCCATATCTCAGGCGAAAGCCCGTCTGGATATTGACTACGCCAAGTTTGCCAATGCCATCAATATTGAGTGGATAGAGTGCGTAAACGCCACTTCTGGTTATCTGAACGCTCTGAATCTTCCACATCAGTATGATTTCTATAAAGAGCAATTCGACCCGACACAGAAGCAGGTGGTAATCATAAGCGATGCTCTCAGATATGAGGTCGGAGTCCAACTCTTTGCCGAACTCGGAAAGAAAAAGCACATGGCTACATTAAAGCCAATGATTGCCTCACTCCCGACAGAAACAAAATACTGCAAGCCGGAACTGTTCCCACACAATGCACTTGCACTTGCCGGAACAGAGACCGCAGTCGATGGCACAGTCCTATCAACCAAAGCTCTTAGAACTGCACAGTTGCAGAAGTTCTGCCCGGATGCGGAATGTGTGTCATACAAGGATTTGAAGATGGTCAATAATATGGCCTCAAAGCGAGATTTCTTCAAAAAATCTCTGGTATATATCCTGCACGACTCGATAGACCGTGACGGACATGACAGTGACCTGCCAAGAGCCTGCGAAGCGGCAGTCAAAGAACTGGCTTCGCTTGTGAACACTCTCCACGCAACATTGAACGTGACCAATGTGATTGTAACATCGGATCACGGTTTCCTTTTCAACGATATTGTGTTTGAGGACAAGGACAAACACCCCGTGACAGAGGATAATATCGAGAAAAAGACTCGATATTATCTGACACAATCCAGTGTAACAATAGAGGGTGTTTCAAAATATCCCCTTGATTCTGTTTCGGGTCTTTCAAGCCAGACGCCGGTGTACGTCGCCGTGCCGAATGGCACGAACAGGTTTGCCGCCTCCGGTGGCTATGAGTTTACTCATGGAGGTGCCTCTCTCCAGGAGGTGATCATTCCTGTCATTGTCAGCAAAATCAAGAAGGTATTGACCAAACAGAAAGTAAATGTCAGTCTTCTCAGCACAAACCTGAACATGGTGTCAAGTATGCTGAAATTCCAGTTGATACAGTCTGAACCTGTATCAATGTCAATGACAGAACGTACCGTATGCTGTGCGGTATTCAACGGTGACGAAGTAGTGACCGAGGTCAAGACTATCAAGCTTGACAGCACTGATGGGGCAAATCTCAACAACAGGGTTTATGAAATCAGTCTGTCGCTCAACAAGCCTGTCACCGGAGGACTTCTCCAACTGCGTGTCTGGGACAAAGACGATGATAAAAACGCCTTGATACGTGAGACCGTAAAGAACAATACATTTATCGAACAAGACTTTTAACAAGATATGACTCTACAAGAAAAAATAATGCGCTCCTTTCTTGGAAAAGTAGTCAGAAAGGATTTGGCTTTCCTCGTAAAAGGAGGTCTGCCTGTACCTACCTATGTGCTTGAATATCTGCTTGGACAATACTGTGCCAGCGATGACCAGCAAGCCATTGAAATGGGCATCGAAAAAGTGAAGGAGGTAATCCGAAACAACTATGTGAACCGTGCGGATGCCGAAGTCGTAAAGGGCAAAATCAGAGAGAATGGCCGTTACCGAATCATTGACAAGGTGACTGTCACTCTCAATGAAAAGAACGACGAGTATCAGGCGACCTTTGCCAACCTCGGTCTTTCCGGAGTGCCTATCGGTACACAGTACGTCACACAGAATCCGAAACTTCTCTCGGGCAATGGCGTATGGTGTATCATCACCATAGGATATATCCCCGGCGAGGATGTAAAGGTAAGATGGGAAATCCAGACATTGAAACCTATCCAAATCAGCAACATCGACTTGCAGGACTATATCAGCCAGCGTCGTTGCTTTACAACAGAGGAGTGGATTGACTTCCTGATGCACACCGTCGGTCTCAATCCCGATAAGATGAACCGCAGAGAGAAGTTCATCACTCTCGCGCGTCTCCTTCCGCATATCGAGAACAACTATAACTTTGTGGAGCTGGGTCCGAAAGGAACAGGTAAGAGTCATGTCTTTCAGGAACTGTCTCCTTACGGTGTACTCGTCAGTGGTGGCGACGTGACAAGTCCGCGCCTGTTCGTAAGTATGGCTGGCAAAAAAGAGAATATCGGTCTTGTAGGATACTGGGACGTAGTGGCATGGGATGAGTTTGAGCAGCAGAAGGGGCGCAACGTGGATGCTGTTCTGATTGACACCATGCAGAACTATCTCGCTAACAAATCCTTCAACCGAGGCAAGGGAACACACGAGGCTTCCGCATCAATGGCATTTGTCGGCAACACCAAGCATACTGTGCCCTATATGTTGAAAAATAGCCACTTGTTTGAGTCTATACCGACTTCTTTCATCAAGGGCGCATTCCTCGACCGTATTCACCTTTACAATCCGGGATGGGAAATCCGTACACTTAAAAAGGATTCTTTCTCAAAGGGTTATGGTTTGATTACAGATTACATTGCCGCCGTTCTTCATGAGCTGCGCAATCTTGACCTTACCGACAAACTAAAAGATTACGCCAAGTTTGACGGTTCGCTCTCGGAACGTGACCACCTTGCAATCCGTAAGACTTTCTCAGGAATGGTCAAGCTGCTCTATCCAGACGGTAACATGACGGATCAGGAGGCATACGAACTTATCGACTTTGCCGCTGAAAGCCGAAAGCGAGTAAAAGATCAGCTCTATCTTATCGACGAGACATTCCGCAACGAGCCTGCGATATTCAAGTATGAGCTGCTTAAACAGCATGGCGAGATAAAAACCGTTGATACTCTTGAACGTATCAGCAACAACATAGATGAAGTCGTAGAGGAAACATCTGATGAGGCAGAAGAAACGCCGTCAACTGAGGAATCCAACGACAATTCTACTTCGGCAAATAACACTGAGCCTTCAACTGAAACGCCAAAACCCAAGCGGAAAAGAATATCAGACACTCGCCAGAAGACCCTTTCCTTCAGAATGGGGCAGACAGGCGTAACTTATGAAAAGTTGTTTGCTCCATATCTGGCAAACGCTAAAGAAATCGTGGTAGAAGATCCTTATATCCGTGCTCCTTGGCAGGTCAAGAACCTGATGGAGTTCATTACCATGCTGATTGATACAAGAGAATCAGTAGAGGGTTTGAAGATTAAACTCTA
>ENA-OYXU01000624-OYXU01000624.1-human-gut-metagenome-genome-assembly--contig:-NODE-624-length-13741-cov-6.431244_pt1 | contig 13741 bp, 10 predicted proteins | sample MGYA00243243_ERZ653435 | MGnify/ENA primary metagenome ERZ653435 (study PRJEB26926, sample SAMN06165113) | human gut metagenome | biome: ENVO:00009003; feature: ENVO:2100002; material: ENVO:00002003... | reverse complement strand
TGACGAAAAATCCATTCGCCAGCCGACCACCTCATTTGTGCGGTGTTACCTTAAATTTCATCCGACGCGGGCAAATCCACCAGATAGCAAGTACTCGCGCAGAGGAAGCAGTGCCGGTCGTCATCCGAAAAAGCAAAATCCATATAATAAAGATGCTTCACGTTAAATTCGCACACCTTCTGCCGTGACTTCATGCGGTGCACGCTGATGGTGTACCGGGGCTTGTCGTTGCCCATGTAGAACCATACATACGCAACATAGTTCCGTTTCGGCGAGAGGAAAATCTCGGAAAAGTTGCTTCCGGTGCGCTCAACCTTCCAGTCATCCGCGGCAGTCCCTTCCATCGACGCGGCGGTGCGCCACGAAAGCACCTGATAATCATCGTACGGTTCCGTGTAAGAACGCGTGAAAATCATCAGAATTTCATCCGCATTCAGCCATTTGGCATACTCAACCGTTCTGCGCGCCTCCTGACCATCGGGATAGCGCAGGGACTTCAGGAAATGCCCGTCTTTGTCCAGCACGTCAATCCCGCGATGGTCGATGGCGCGGGGAGCGCCTACCATGATGAGCAGCTGGTCGGCGTACACATCCAGATTGAGAAACTGGTCGGCATATTCGCGCTCGTAGATGCACGCGCACGTCCCGTCTTCAACCGAATAGCGCCACACGCGGTGGAACTCCGTGCAGAAATACGCGTATTTTTCGTCGCTGCTGAAACACGGCGTGCCGCCGTCCGTGTTGACACCCTTGATACTTGTCCGATGCTTTTCGGTGAAAACGCCGTCGATTCGCTCGTAGAGGACACACACAACCACGTCTTTGGCGGTTGCGTTGGCAAGAAAAATCTTGCTTTTCGTGGGCGAAAGCGCGATTTCCGCATTGCGAAGGCGGCTGATGGTCTGCACGAATTTGCCCTTTTGTGTATCAAAAATCCTGATGCCGCCGCCGAACAGGATGACCTGATGGTCGTCGAGGAAGGTAGGGAAAGCGTGGCGCGGCTCTTTGCCCTCCATATAGGGGTGGATTTGCACTGCGCTGTCTGCGGCGCTGTATGTATCCGGGCGCGGCGGGCGCTGCTGCTGCATTATCGCCTGCAATTCCTGCAAAAACTGCTGGGAATCAAACGGCATGTGTCATCACCTCGCCTTTACTATATCACATTCGCTTTTCCTGCGCAAGCAACTGCCTGTTGCCCCGCTTGCGTCCGCCGAAAATGCCCTTTTTTTGTTTTTTCCGGTGTAAACGGTTGAGTTCTGTTTCGCGCTGTGCTACACTAACGTTGGGAAAATTTCATTTCCCGACACCAACACCGAGGAATAAGCATCATGATTGAAAAATGGACAACCCCCATCCCGAAGCTGAGCGGGCGCGAAGGACGCACCGTCTATGTGTACGTCCCCGATGAAGCGCAGGAGAACCCCGAAGCGCGCTATCCTGTGCTGTACATGTTCGACGGTCATAACGTTTTCTTCGATTCCGACGCGACCTACGGGAAGTGCTGGGGAATGAAGGAATATCTTGAATCGACAAACACGCCGCTGATTGTCGTTGCGGTGGACTGCAACCATTCGCCGAATAACGGGCGGCTGAGCGAATATTCCCCCTTCACGTTTGAAGACCCGAAGCTCGGCTACATCCGCGGGCGCGGGCGCACGACGATGGACTGGTTCGCGCATACGCTGAAAGGCATGATTGACGAAAAGTACCCGACGCTGCCGGGGCGCGAAACGACGTGGATTGCGGGGTCGAGCATGGGCGGGCTGATGAGCCTGTACGCGGTGACTGCGTTTAACGACGTGTATTCGCGCGCGGCGTGCCTTTCGCCGAGCATCTGGTTTGCCACGCGCAGCCTTGACCGCCTGATTCGCGACGCGCAATTTGCCCCGGACACCGTGATTTATATGGACTACGGTTCGCGCGAGATGGCGCACCACGACAACATGCGCAAGCAGTACGCCGCCGTGACGAGCCGTCTGCTGGAAAGGCAGGTGCTGCTGACGAGCCGCATCGTCCCCAACGGTGACCACTGCGAAGCCTGCTGGGAAGAGCAGATTCCCTTCTTCATGCACATTCTGTTCTACAATCGCGAATAATAGGAGGCGCAACCCATGCAGACATATTACACCAAATGGTACAGCCCCTCCGTCGGGCGAGAGATGGAAATCAAGGTGTACGGCCACGCCGGCCGCCCAGTGCTGTTCATTCCCTGCCAAGACGGGCGCTTTTTCGACTTCGAGAACTACCGCATGACCGACGCATGGGCGCCGTGGATTGAATCCGGGCAGTGCATGGTCTTTTCCATCGACACGCTGGATAAGGAGACGTACTCCGCAACCTACGACCCGCACGACCGCATCCGCCGCCATGAAGCGTGGATGAACTACATCGTGCGCGAGGTTGCGCCGTTCATCCAGTCCATGACGAACGACCGCAATGGCTGGGACGGCACGCCGGGCATCATTGCGTTCGGCTGTTCCCTGGGCGCGACGCACGCGGCAAACCTGTATTTCCGCTTCCCGGAGACGTTCGACGGGCTGCTGGCGCTCAGCGGCATTTACACCAGCGAATACGGCTTCCCCGGCTACATGGATGAGCTGGTGTACGCCAATTCCCCGGTGGATTATCTCGCCGGCATTTCGCCCGACCACCCGTTTATTCGCCTGTACAACGACCACAAGGCGGTGGTTGTCGTCGGGCAGGGCGCGTGGGAAGTGCCGGAGAGCACATTCCGCCTGCGCGACATTTGTGCGCAGAAGGACATTCACGTCTGGTTCGACATTTGGGGCTACGATGTGAAGCACGACTGGGACTGGTGGTATCAGCAAGTGGCGTATCATGTCCCGCATATCCTGTGACAAGGGGGATTCCCCTTGAACCCTTGCAGGGGTTTCGCCTCTGCGGAGGCGACCAGAGGGCTTTGCGGTCGCCCTCTGGACTGCTTCGCCGTCCCGCTAAAGTTTGTTGATTTTTATCGCTGCTTTCAGTTTGTGTGCCTTGCGTTTTCTGCCAAGAAACGGGCAAAAATAAACCGCAATAAATCTCAAAAGGATGAAGCAAACTATGAAGAATTTCGTTTTCATTTCCCCCAATTTCCCCGTCAACTACTGGCAGTTCTGCCGTCAGCTGCGCAATAACGGGCTGCGCGTCCTCGGCATCGGCGATCAGCCCTATGATACCCTCCTGCCCGAACTCAAGAGCGCCCTGCACGAATACTACAAGGTCGGCAGCTTGGAGAATTACGACGAGGTGTACCGTGCCGTCGCGTTCTTCATCAGCAAATACGGCCGTATCGACTGGCTGGAGAGCAACAACGAATACTGGCTGGAGCGCGACGCCATGCTCCGTACCGATTTCCACATCACCAGCGGCTTCCAAGTCAGCGATATGCCGCGCATCAAGTTCAAGTCCAAGATGAAGGAATACTACCAGAAGGTCGGCATCGCGACGGCGCGCTACCATATGGTGGATAATTTCGATGGCTGCAAAGCGTTCATCAGCGAAGTCGGCTACCCCGTCATTGTCAAGCCGGATAACGGCGTGGGCGCGTCCCACACCTACAAGCTGTCCAGCGACGATGACCTCCGCCACTTCCTCATTGTCAAAGAGCCGGAATTTTCCTATATTATGGAGGAGTTTATCCACGCCGAAGTCAACAGCTACGACGCCATCATCAACAGCAAGGGCGAGCCGATTTTCGAGACAGGCAACGTGAGTCCCGTCTCTATCATGGACATTGTGAACAACGACGACAACTCCGTGTACTACATCGTCAAGGATTTGCACGATGACGTCCGCAAGGCGGGTCGCGCGACGGTGAGGTCCTTCGGCGTGCGCAGCCGGTTTGTGCACTTCGAGTTCTTCCGCCTGACCGAGGATCAGCCGTCGATGGGCAAGAAGGGCGACGTGGTTGCGCTGGAGGTCAACATGCGGCCGTGCGGCGGCTTCTCGCCGGACATGATGAATTTTGCCAACTCGACCGACGTGTACAAAATTTGGGCGGACATGATTGCCTATGACAGCACGCTGATGCCGCAGGGTGAGCACGCCTTCTGCGCATTTGCGGGCCGCCGCGACGGCAAGCACTTCCGTCTGTCGCACGAGCAGCTGATGACGAAGTACGCCGCGCAGATGAAGATGGTCGGCCGTGTGCCGGACGCCTTGTCGGGCGCGATGGGCAACATGATGTACGTCGCGAACTTCCCGACGGAGGACGCGATGAACGCGTTCTACGCGGATGCGTGCGGGACGGTGTAATCCCCCCCAAAAAAAATAAGCAGGCTGCCTCTGAACGCATCGGAGGCAGCTTTTTCTTTACTTTTTCGTCTTCCTTTTCCGCTCAATGTCGCGAATTCCGCCCATCGCGCACTTTTTCGTCAAAAAGTTAGCTTTCGCTAACTTTTCCACTTGACAAACCACCCATTATCCTGTAAAATATCCGTGTTAGCCAAAACTAACACACAGGAGGACACCATCATGCTGGAACGCGCGCTGATTGACCACGGCTCCCCGACGCTGGCGAATATGAAGGTCGGCAGCCTGTTCACCTCGTCCTGCGCGGACGCGACGGGCTTTCGCGCGGAGTTCCAGCGTGTGCAGGCGGCGCTTGAATCGCGCGGCGTGTCGCTGACCATCCTGCGAGTGCAGCAGGAGCGCGCGCTGGTGTACGTCTATCGGCAGGAGGCGCTCGCGGCGCTGCTTGCACAGGCGGATGTTCAGGCGTTCCTGCAGGCAATGGGCTACGGGGACACATCTCCCGACGGCGCACTGGCATTCCTGCGGCAGCGCTTGGCGGAATCGCCCTGCTTCCCGCACGAAATCGGCGTCTTCCTCGGCTATCCCCTCAGCGACGTCATCGCGTTCATGCGCGACGGCGGGCGCGACTGCCGATGCAGCGGATGCTGGAAGGCGTACACGAACGAGTGCGAAGCGATGCGCGTTTTCCAGCGCTACAAGGCGTGCCGCGCGGCATACCAGACGCTTTTCCGCGCCGGATGGCCGCTTGAACGGCTGACCGTTCGCGCATAATTCAATTGTGAAAGGAAGTTTCTCTCATGAGCAAGATTGCAGTCATTTATTGGTCGGGCACGGGCAACACGCAGCAGATGGCGGAGGCCATTGCGAATCAGGCGCACGCGGATCTCTTCACCGCGAGCGAGTTTACTGCCGATAAGGCGGCAAACTACGACGCGTTCGCTTTCGGATGCAGCGCGATGGGCGCGGAGCAGCTGGAAGAGGACGAGTTCGAGCCGATGTGGAACGCGGTTGCGCCCGTGCTGGGCAGCAAGAAGGTGGTGCTGTTCGGCAGCTACGGCTGGGGCGGCGGCGAGTGGATGGACATTTGGAAGCGTGACAACGCGGGGCTGAATATCGTCGATACGGTCATCTGCCAGGACGCGCCGGATGACGACGCGCTGGCGGCGTGCCGGGCGGCGGCGGACAAGCTGGCATAATCAGCAAAATTGCATCAAAACACAGGGCGGTCGGCATAAAAAGCGGACTGCCCTGCTTGTTTATCCATTCAAAAGCCGAAGCGCCGCCAGCGTTTCCGCGTCTGCCGCACCAGATGCGTCAAGTCCGCTTTTCTGCTGGAATTGGCGGAGCGCCTGTTCGGTTTCCGCGCCGAAATCGCCGTCCGCGCCGTGCAGGGGCAGGGGGAAGCCCGCCGCCATCAGTGCGCTTTGCAGCCCTTTCACCGCGTCGCCGGAATCGCCGATTTGCATCAGCCCCATCCGCCCCGCGAACATCGTCAGCATCCCGTGAAACTGCCAGCGGCTCACGCTTGTGTCCGCCTTCACGCCGCCGCCGGAGCAGTGCAGAATCCGCAGCGGGTTCGTCTGCATGACAACGCCGACGTGGTAGTAGTCGCGGCGGTCGGCGGAGGAGGCGTATCGGCTCGGCAGGGCGTATCCCTTCGCGCCGGGTTCGTGCGCGCGAAAGACGAGTTCGCCGCGCTGGAGCTGCCCCGCGCCGCGCAGGGGATTCAAGTCGTGCATGGCGTTGCGCGCCGTCCAGTTTGTGCCGTGGATGCCGCGCCATTGTCCGCCGCTGCGGCGAATCGCGCCGATGACCAGCCCGATGCAGTCGCAGTAGCCGTCCGAGCCGTCGCGCCCCAATCGGTAGCGCGGATCAGCCGCCTGAATCCGCCGTACATTCGTCAGAAATTCGTCGATGGTCATGTTTTCACCCCGATTCAGCCTATGCGAAAAGGCAGTTTGGGGTGCAAAAAAACGGAGCAGCCGCAAAAGCCGCTCCGCAATCAGTTCACTTTGGATTACGCATCGACGCGGAAGGCGTAGATGGTCGTCGTGTCGTAGATTTCGCCGGGACGCAGCGTCGTCGTCGGGAAATTCGGGTGATTCGGGGAGTCCGGGTAGTGCTGCGTTTCCAGGCACAGACCGGAGTAGGGCAGATAGTGCATTCCGCCCTTGCCATCCGCGTAATCGGTGGTGCAGGCGGTGTAGAACTGCACGCCGGGCTGGTCGGTGATGACCTCCATCGTCCGGCCGGATTCCTCGTGGTGCACGCACGCGCACAGCCCCATTGCGCTGCCCTTGCGCAGGACGTAGTTGCAGTCGTAGCCCTTGGCGTAGCGCATCGGCACGCACTCGTTCATGCAGTCAAGCCCGTCGCCGATGAGCATCTCCTCGCGCAGGTCAAGCGGCGTTTGGCTGACAGGCATGTAGCCGCCCGTCGGAATCAGGCCGCTGTCCACCGCCGTCACCACGTCGCTGTCGATGTAGATGGCGTGGTCGCGCACGGTGCCGTGGTCATAGCCGGCGAGGTTGAAATAGGTGTGATTCGTCATGTTGATGACGGTCGCCTTGTCGGTCGTCGCCTGATAGTGGAACGTCAGGTTGCAGTCGTCGTCCCACGAGATGGTCACGTCCGCCGTCAGATTGCCAGGGAAGTTCTCCTCCATGTCCGCGGAAACGTAGTGGAACTTGACGGAATCCACCGTATCCCCCGCGACGGGCGTCGCCTGCCAGACCTTCTTCTGGAAGCCGATTTTGCCGCCGTGCAGGGTGTTTTCGCCGTCGTTCTGGTAGAGGTGATATTCCGTGCCGTCGAGGGTGAAGCAGCCGCCGCCGATGCGGTTCGCGAAGCGCCCGATGGTATCGCCCATCGCGCCGTGGCCGCCCTCATAATGCGCCAGCGTATCGAAGCCGAGGGCAACGTCCGCCAGCTTGCCGCTCTTGTCCGGCACGAGGATATTGGTCACAATCGCGCCGAGGTCAAGCATGGACACGGACGCGCCGGAATGGTTCGTCAAGGTATACATCGTCACGTTCTGACCGTCTTGAGTCGTGCCGAACGCGCGGGTGGTAATCGCCATAGTGTTTCCTCCTCCTACTCTTGCGTGAATCACGCTTCGGCTTTATTGTACATCACGCGGGGGATTTGTGCAAGGGCTTCGGGGGAGAAAAAACGCGGGAGAAGCGCGCAGAAAGTATGAAAAATGATTGACAAATGACACAAGTGTTGTATAATGGAAATACAGAAAGGAGCTGACAATTATGGAGGCTAAGAAACTGTTGACCATTGCGCTGACCGGGCTTCTGGCGGGCGGCTGCCTGATGGTTCCTGCGCTGGCGGAGGATGCGGACGGGCAGAGCAGCGGGAATCCGGCGACATACACGATTCCGGCGAGGGTGAAGCGGATTGAGGACTACGCCTTTGCGGGCGACACGACGCTGGAGCGCGTGAAGATTCCGGATGGCGTGACGGAAATCGGCGATTACGCCTTTTCGGGCTGCACGAATTTGCAGGAGATTGAGCTGCCGGATGGGTTGACGAAGATTGGCAACCATGCGTTTGACGGGTGCACAGCGCTGGTGCGGCTGGGGGACATGAACCAGCTGGAGAGCATCGGGGAGTATGCGTTCAGCGGGTGCGAGGCGCTGGAGAGTATTGGGGATATGCCGAAGCTGCAAACTATCGGGAACCATGCGTTTGCGGAACAGTGGTTTATGGACGAGGACAACGGAGAGTATACAACGATTTCCTGCAAATCATTGAAAACGATTGGCAATTTGGACAGCGTGACGCGAATTGGCTCGGAAGCATTTTCAGGGTGCAGGGAGTTGGAGAGTATTGGGGCACTGCCGAATGTGGCGCGGATTGCGTTCGGGGCGTTTCAGAATTGCGAAAAACTGAAGAAGGTTGAAGGGCTAGGGAAGCTGACGGCGATTAACAGAAATACGTTTATAGGTTGCACGTCGCTGAAGAGTATTGGAAATCTGCTGAACGTGACGAGCATCGGGTATTTTGCGTTCTCTGGTTGCAGTTCGCTTGCAAGCGTGGGCGACCTGAGCAGTGTAACGAGCATTGGTATGAGTGCGTTCGGGGGCTGCAGTTCGCTTGCAAGCATTGGTGACCTGAGCAGCGTGACGAGCATCGGGGACAGCGCATTTGCAGGTTGCGCTTCCTTGGAAAGCGTAGGAAACCTGCAAAATGTAAAGAGCATTGGGAACAGTGCGTTTGGTTCATACACCTATTACGATGAAAATAATAATAAGTATACGGATGCTTATTGTTCGGCACTGAAACAAATTGGAGATATGCCGAAACTGGAGACAATTGGCAAAAGTGTGTTCGGGGGCTGTAGTGCGCTTGCAAGCGTGGGCGACCTGAGCAGTGTGACGAGCATCGGAAACAGTGCCTTCAGCGGATGCAGCTCGCTTGCAAGCATTGGCAATTTGCCTAATGTGACGAGCATCGGAGAACGTGCATTTGGCAGCATCTATGTTTATGACAGTGAGGCTGGCAAAGGAGAATATATCTACTGCACTTCACTTAAAGAAATTGGTTGTATGCCTAAATTGCAGACAATTAGTAGTTCGGCATTTGAAGGATGTAGTGCACTTGCAAGTATTGGCGACCTGTCCAGCGTGACAAGCATCGGAAACAGTGCCTTCAGCGGATGCAGCTCGCTTGCAAGCATTGGCGATTTGCCTAATGTGACGAGCATCGGAAGCAGTGCCTTCAGTGGATGCAGTTCGCTTGCAAGCATTGGCGATTTGCCTAATGTGACGAGCATCGGGGACAGCGTATTCTACAATTGCAGTTCGCTTGCAAGCATTGGCAACATGCCTAATGTGACAAGCATCAGCAGGGGTGCGTTTAGCGATTGCAGTGCACTTGTCAGCATAGGCGACCTAAGCAGTTTGACAGAAATTCCTGAAAGCCTGTTTGCTGGCTTAAGCAATCTGGTATCCGTGGGCGACTTGAGCAGCGTGAAAATTATAGGTGACAGTGCATTTGGTAGGTATAGATACCGCAACAGTGAAACTGGAGAGGTAAAATATATCTACTGCACATCACTTAAGCGCATAGGTGACATGCCGAATTTGACCCAAATAGGAAATTATGCGTTTGAAGGTTGTAGCGCGCTTAAAAAAATCGGTGACATGAATAACTTGATGAGTATTGGAAGGAATGCATTCTATGAATGCAGTGCACTTGAGAGCATTGGCAATTTAAATAGTGTGACGAATCTTGAATACAGAGCATTTTATAGTTGTAGTGCGCTAAAAACTATTGGTAATCTATTTAACGTGATGAGCATTGGCGAAGATGCATTTGCAGGGTGTTCATCATTGGAAAGCATCGGTGATTTACCTAACGTAAAGAGTATTGGCAATGGAGCATTTGGCGGAGCTAATATTTGGGAAAATGGTAATTCCATAGGAGTTCTCTACTGTACATCGCTTAAGAGTGTTGGCGATATGCCGAAACTGGAGACAATTGGAAGCGGCGCGTTTTATAGATGTACTGCACTTGAAAGCGTGGGCGATATGAGCAGTGTCATAGATATTGACTATTTCGCATTTGAGGGCTGCGCTGCCCTTAAGAGCATAGGCGATATGAGCAGTGTAACGAGCATTGGTCGAGGAGCGTTCACTGCTTGCGCATCACTTGAGAGAATTGGCGATATGCCGAAGTTGCAAACATTGGATGTAATAGCGTTTTCCAACTGTGACTCACTGAAGAGCGTTGGCAATATGGGGAAACTTACAACTATTGGTGAGAGTGCGTTTTTCAATTGCGGTGCTTTAACAAGTGTTGGAGAAATTAAAAGCATAACAAATATTGGAGATTTTGCGTTCTATGACTGCATCTCCCTCGAATCCATCGGCGCTCTCCACAGTGTCACCGAAATCGGTAATGCTGCCTTCTACAACTGCCCCTCCCTCACCCTCCGAGTCCTCCCCAACTCCTACGCCGAGCAGTATGCCAAATCCAACAACATCAAATACACCTACATCGAGGACTAATCCCCCGCGCCGTCGGTATCCCCTTACCGGCGGCGCATTTTCACTTCCTAAACAAATCCCCCAAATTGTCAGGCGAAAAAATCCCCCTCCTTGCAGGAATGCGCCCCCTTCGCGGCGAATCAACATAGAAACGGCAGCTGTCTGCCGCGAAAATCAAAATGCAAGCAATCCGCCGATTTGGCGAATGTGAAGGGAGCGCTGACTATGTTGGATTTGGGCGAAAATTTGCGCAAGCTGATTCTGGCGGGCGTCGGGATCGCGGCGGTGACGAAGGAAAAGGGCGCGGATGTGCTGAATGAACTGGTCAAAAAAGGCGAACTGACCATTGAACAGGGCAAGGTGCTCAACGAGGAACTCAAGCACAATATTAAGGATGCCATCCGCGAGAATGTGACGATTGTCACGCCGCCGGATGATGTGATTTCGGCGGTGGATTCGCTCTCCGACGAGCAGCTGGAGGCACTGAAGGCCCACATTGCGGCGCGCGAGGCGACGAAAAAGACGGCGGCATCGGCAGAATCCGATGCACCGGCATCCGGTGATTCGGCATCCGATGAGACGACCGAGAACTGAGGGCAGACAGCATATGACAGAGAAGGAACAGCAGCCGGTTACGCCGGAAATCCCTACCGAAGCGGCGGACAAGCCCGAAAGTGACAATCCGCCGAAAAACGAGAACCGCCGCGGCGCGAATCAGACAGAGCGGGAGCGGACAATCGCCCAGAATCGCCAGCGTCTGCGCGAAATTGTGGACGTGGTGCGCAAGCATGACATCCTGCACGGCATCACGCCGGAAAAACTCTGCGCCATTATCGAGGATCTTGGCCCGACGTTCATCAAGCTGGGGCAAATCCTCTCCATGCGGTCGGATATTCTGCCGCGGGACTACTGCGAGGCGCTGAAAAAGCTGCGCTCGAACGTGTCGCCCATGCCCTTTGAGCAGGTGCAGCGCGTGGTGGAAACCTCCTACGGCTGCCCGATGGAGGAAGTGTTCGCGTCGTTTGACGAGAAGGCGCTGGGCAGTGCGTCCATCGCGCAGGCACATGCCGCCATCCTCAAAAGCGGGGAGAGCGTCGTCGTCAAGGTGCAGCGCGAGGGCATCCACGAGGTCATGAGCCGCGATATCATCCTGCTCAAACAGGCGTGCAAGGTGCTGAAATACACCCCCGCCGGCAGTCTGGTGGACTTCAATCAGGTGCTGGACGAAATGTGGGTTGTTGCGCAGGAAGAAATGAATTTCCAGACCGAAGCGGCGAATCTGGAGCGCTTCCACGCGCTGAATCAGGACGTCGTGTTCGTCACGTCGCCGATTCTCTACCGCGCGTACACCACGACGAACGTGCTGGTGATGGAGCGCATCGACGGCATGGGCATCGACGAACACGACAAGCTGGTGGAAGCCGGCTACGATCTTGCGGAAATCGGCGCGAAGCTGGCGGACAACTACGTCCGGCAGATTATGGAGGACGGCTTCTTCCACGCTGACCCGCATCCGGGCAACATCCGCATCCGCGACGGCAAAATCGTCTGGCTCGACATGGGCATGATGGGCAGCCTGAACGAAAAGGAACGCAAGCTCATCGGCAACGCGATTGTCGGCGTGGCGCGCGGCGATATTGCCCTTGTGCGCGATGCGGTGCTGGGGCTGGGCGAATTCCACGGCACGGCGGACAAAAAGCAGCTCTACCGCGACATTGAGGCCATGCTGGATAAGTACGGCTCGGCGGATTTGGGCACGATGGACTTGGCGGAAGTGTTCGAGGACATGACCAGCGTCATGAAGACGAACGGCATCGCCATGCCCAGCAGCCTGACGATGCTTGCGCGCGGTCTGGCGACAATTGAGGGCGTCGTCGCTGACCTCAGCCCCGAACTGAACATCATGAACGTCATTACTGCCCGCATCGGCGACCAGATGTTTGACAACGTGGACTGGCGTGCGCTCCTGACGCAGGATGCCCGCGCCATCTACGAGAGCAGCCGGAAGTCGCTGGAAATCCCCGCGCTGCTGGCGGATATCCTGCGCACAGGCTTAAAGGGCGAGGCGAATCTCGGCGTTGAGCATCACGCGGGTGAGGACGTCCGCAAGCTCGTTATTGCCATGGTGCGCAAGCTCTGCCTGATGCTGCTGTCGCTGGGGCTGCTCATCTTCGGCGGCGCGGTTGCAGGAAACGGCCCGCAGGTGTTTGGCTTGTCCATATACAGCAGCGGTTGCTTCGTGCTGGCGCTGTGTGCCGCCGGATTTGCGCTGTGGAACAAGAAAAAATGACGGAAATTCCTTTTGTATTGTTGACACGTCAATAAAAATGCGCTACAATGGGTTGTGACAACGAAGAGGAGGAACAATCCATGCGCGTGGATAAATCCGTGATTGTGCTGTTTCGGCAGATGAACCTGTTTCTGAACCGGGAATTGCTGGACGAGAAGCTGACCTCGTCGGACGTGCTGTATCTGGCGCTGCTGTATGAGCAGGACGGGCGCACGCAGGACGAGATGGCGGAGGCGTACACGGTGGATCGCGCCGCGACGACCCGCAGCCTGCAGGGCTTGGAGAAGAAAGGGCTTGTGCGGCGGGAAGTGGATACGTTCGACCGACGGATTCGGCGGGTGTATCTGACGGAGAAAGCGATGCAGTACCGCACGGCGATACGGCGGATGGCGGATGACCTGGCGGATGCGCTGTTTGAGGGCATGAGTGAGGAAGAAGCCAAGGCAAAGGCGGAAGCCGAAGCAAAAAAAATAGCGGCACAGGGTGAAGCTGATGCCAATGCAATACTTGCAAGTTCTCTTTCAGAAGATATTTTCAGACAGATGATTATTGAGAAATGGAACGGCGTGCTTCCTCTTGTAACAGGAGACAAGGATACAATTATTGACCTTGGGGCACTTACCGGTTCTGGTAAAGAGCAATGAAATATGGCAGAATAGAACATGGTATTTTTATATCAAGGCCTAATCGCTTTATTGCGTATGTTGATATTAACGGCAAAACAGAAACAGTACATGTTAAAAATACGGGAAGATGTAAGGAATTACTTCTTCCCGGTGTAAAGGTAATTCTTGAACGGTCAGATAACCCTGCAAGAAAGACAGCTTATGATTTGATAGCTGTATATAAAAAGAAACTTGGACTTGTTAATATAGACAGCCAGGCACCCAATAAGGTAGTATATGAATGGCTTTCAGGTGACAGGAGCATACTTGGACATCCCGATTACATTAAACCTGAATATACAATAGGCAATTCAAGAATTGATTTTTACTGTGAAAAGGATGACAGAAAAATACTTATAGAAGTTAAAGGCTGCACTTTAGAAATCAACGGTATGGGATACTTCCCGGACGCACCTACAGTTCGTGGTGTAAAACATTTAAACGAACTTGCAATGCTTTCTAAAGAAGGATATGAGTGCTATATTGCATTTGTAATCCAGATGAATGGTATTAAAGAGGTAAAGCCCAAT
>ENA-OYXU01000621-OYXU01000621.1-human-gut-metagenome-genome-assembly--contig:-NODE-621-length-13777-cov-5.338362_pt1 | contig 13777 bp, 5 predicted proteins | sample MGYA00243243_ERZ653435 | MGnify/ENA primary metagenome ERZ653435 (study PRJEB26926, sample SAMN06165113) | human gut metagenome | biome: ENVO:00009003; feature: ENVO:2100002; material: ENVO:00002003... | reverse complement strand
GGTCATGTTGGACAGGTTGGCCAAATCTTCACGGCTCATTGATATGTTGAGCGTCGACTCGTCTTTGGCAACACCGTATTTCTCTTTGATTGACAGCAACGACTCCGCCAGGCGTGCCCTTATGTGTTTTTGGGTGAGACTGACGGTGCGCATGTCGGCCACTCCGAGCATGGTAGACAGCTGCTTTATGAAGTAGACTGCTAAAGAAGTGTTTCCGGCAATCAGTTTCTTGATGATATTTATAGGTATCATGCAAATGACCGAGTCTTCGAAAGCCGAGGCTGCATTGATGTATTTCTCGTCAGCGAAAGCGGCCCTGAATCCGAAGATACCTTTACGGTTGATCAGTCTGATGATTTGGTCACGTCCTCCCACACCGTCCATGTGTATCTTGACTTTGCCTTCCAGAAGACACATCAGGTATCGGGGGTGTTCGTTTGCCTGATATATTATTTCGTTTTTACGCGGACATGCTATTTTGATATTGTCCATAAGAAAATCCTGTTCTTCGGATGAGAGTAGTTCCCATAACTCAGGCATGGATTCTGTAATGTTCTTTTTATCAAAATTTTCCTTTGTTGTCATTCACCTTTTTATGATTGTTATCTTTGCAAAATTACGAATTTTGGTTTAAAATCCTTTGTTTTCCTGATAAAATCTATTCCACAATCATAAAAAATATCTTTTTTATCAAAATTTTCTCTATTTATTTTGTTATAATCCCGAATTTTCCTAACTTTGGAAATCATTTGTCGGATTGCCCTTAATCAGGCGGTTTGGCTTACCTTAAAAAAAAGAAGTGCAACTAATGAATCAAAAACCTTAAAATAGGAACTATGAGTTATTTACGATTTGAAAAAGCAGTAATGACCAACCTGGAGGAGTCACTCCGTCGTGAATTACTACGTACAAACCGCTCAGGCGCATATTCCTGCTCTACGTTGGCAGATTGCAATACGCGCAAATATCATGGTCTGCTTGTTGTTCCTGTTCCTGAGATTGATGATGAGAACCACGTCTTGCTGTCATCGCTTGACGTGACCGTCATTCAGCATGGAGCCGAGTTCAATCTCGGTCTTCACAAGTATCAGGGCAACAACTACAGTCCTAAAGGGCATAAGTATATTCGCGAATTTGACTGCGACAAGGTGCCTACCACACTCTACCGTGTAGGTGGAGTATTGTTGAAGAAAGAAGTGGTGTTTCAGCATTATGAAGACCGCATCTTGATTCGTTACACTCTTGTTGACGCCCATTCGGCCACAACACTCCGTTTCCGTCCGTTCCTTGCGTTCCGCAGCGTACGGCAGTTTACACATGAAAATTCCACGGCCAGCCGGGAGTATCATCTGATTGACAATGGAATACGTACGTGTATGTATGCCGGTTACCCTGACCTCTACATGCAGTTCAGCAAGAAGAACGAGTTCATATTCCAGCCCGACTGGTATCGTGGCGTGGAATATCCCAAGGAGCAGGAGCGCGGGTATGCCTCGAATGAGGACTTGTATGTGCCGGGCTATTTTGAGATGCCTATCAAAAAAGGCGAGAGCATCGTTTTCGCAGCATCAACATCGCCCTCACGTACTGGCGGCCTGAAGAAACTCTTCGATGAAGAGGTGGACGAGCGTGCGCCTCGTGACAACTTCTTCCACTGTTTGGTAAATGCGGCACACCAGTTCCACAAGCATGAGAAGAACGACGACCGGTATCTGCTGTCCGGCTATCCGTGGTTCAAGAGCCGTGCCCGTGACACTTTTGTTTCTCTTCCGGGACTTACATTGGCTATTGACGAGCAAGACTATTTCGAACTCGTGATGAAGACGGCCGAGAAAGGACTCCGCGAGTTTATGGAAGAGAAGCCCCTTACAGTGAAATTATATGAAATAGAGCAGCCCGACGTGCCACTGTGGGCAGTATGGGCCATACAGCAGTATGCCAAGCAGGCCGGCAACGGCAAGTGCATCGAGATGTACGGCAAACTGTTGCAGGACATCATCAACTACATTATAGAAGGCCGACATCCCAATCTGCGTCTTGATGACAACGGGCTGCTGTACACCAACGGTCGCGACAAGGCTGTAACGTGGATGAACTCTACGGCCAACGGCCGTCCTGTGGTGCCGCGTACCGGATATATTGTCGAGTTTAATGCTCTGTGGTACAATGCCATCAAGTTCTGTGCCGCTTTGGCTCAGGAGGCAGGCAACGCAGACATTTCCGCCGACTTGGAAGAGCGTGCCGAACTATGTAAGGAGTCGTTTGTGAAGACGTTCCTCAACGAATACGGTTATCTGCTCGATTATGTCGATGGTTACATGATGGACTGGAGCGTTCGCCCCAATATGATATTTGCCGTGGCATTCGACTATTCTCCGCTCAATCAGGAGCAGAAGAAGAGTGTGCTCGACGTCTGCACGCGTGAGCTGCTCACCCCCAAGGGATTACGCTCGCTGTCACCGAAGAGCGGCGGCTACAATCCTATGTATGTAGGTCCGCAGACACAGCGCGACTATGCTTACCACCAGGGTACGGCATGGCCATGGCTCGGTGGTTTCTATATGGAGGCTTGTCTGAAACTCTACAAGCGTACGCGCCTTCGCTTCATAGAGCGGCAGATGGTGGGGTATGAAGACGAGATGAACTATCATGCCCTTGGAACCATCTCCGAACTTTTCGACGGCAATCCGCCGTTCCATGGACGTGGCGGCATGTCGTTTGCAATGAATGTTGCCGAGATTCTGCGTACTCTGAAATTATTGGAAAAATATACATATCAGAAATAAGAGGAGGACAAGACAATGAAAGTATTAATGTTTGGTTGGGAGTATCCTCCTCATGTATATGGTGGACTTGCTACCGCTAATTACGGAATAACTGAAGGTCTCCACGCACAGGGCGACCTTGACATAACATTGTGTCTGCCCAAACCGTGGGGAGACGAGGACACGAGAGCCGCCCATATTGTAGCCATGAACTCTGTGCCCATTGCCTGGCGTGACGTGGATTACGAATATGTGAAGAACCGTGTCGGACACATCATGGATCCCGATTACTATTATAAGTTGCGTGACCACATATATGCCGATTTCAATTATATGCACGTCAACGATCTCGGATGTATGGAGTTTGCCGGAGGCTATCCGTCGAATCTGCATGAGGAGATCAACAACTATTCCATAATAGCCGGTGTCGTGGCCCGCACAGAAGATTTCGACATCATACATGCACACGACTGGCTCACCTATCCTGCCGGCATACACGCCAAGATGGTGAGCGGCAAACCTCTGTGCATACACGTTCATGCCACCGATTTTGACCGCAGCCGCGGCAAGGTCAACCCCACGGTATATTCCATTGAGAAGAACGGTATGGACAATGCCGACTGCATAATGTGCGTGAGCGAACTCACCCGACAGACAGTCATCCATCAGTATCATCAGGATCCGCGCAAGTGCTTCACAGTTCACAATGCCGTCTATCCGCTTAAGCAGGAGTATGATGAGATACCGCGTCCTGACCATACCGGTAAGGACAAGGTGGTGACGTTCCTCGGACGAATCACCATGCAGAAAGGACCGGAGTATTTCGTTGAGGCTGCCAGTATGGTGCTTCACCGTACACGCAATGTCCGGTTCTGTATGGCCGGTTCCGGTGATATGATGAACGCCATGATTCAGCTCGCGGCAGAACGCGGTATAGCCGACCGCTTCCACTTCCCGGGTTTCATGCGGGGCAAGCAGGTTTACGAATGTCTGAAAGACTCGGATGTTTATGTGATGCCTTCTGTGAGCGAACCGTTCGGCATCTCGCCATTGGAAGCCATGCAGTGCGGCACGCCGTCCATCATATCCAAGCAGAGCGGATGTGCGGAGATTCTGAATAATTGCATCAAGGTTGACTATTGGGACATCCATGCCATGGCCGACGCCATTTATTCCATCTGCGCCAACGACAGCCTGTTCAATTACCTGAAGGAAGAGGGCAAACGCGAGGTAGACCTGATAACATGGGAGAAAGTAGGCCTTTGGATTCGTGAGCTGTATGAGCGCACGCTCGGATGGAGATAGTTCGATAGTCGGATAAGACTTGTGATGTCCGATAAGTCCATTAAAACAACAAAAAAATCAAACGACAATGAAAACAATTTGTTTATATTTTGAGATACACCAGATAACCCACCTCAAGAGATACCGTTTCTTCGATATCGGTACCGACCATTATTACTATGATGACTACGAGAACGAGCGTAGCATCTGTAACATTGCCGAGCACTCGTATATGCCGGCACTCAATGCTCTGGAGGAGATGATAAAGGCCAATGGCAACTACTTCAAAGTGGCGTTCTCCCTCTCGGGTGTGGGTATTGAGCAGTTGGAAATGCACGCGCCACAGGTTCTCGAGAAATTGCAGAAGCTCAACGAGACCGGTTGTGTGGAGTTTTTGGCAGAGCCTTATTCTCACGGTTTGTCATCGTTGGCCAACGAAGAGACTTTTGCCGCCGATGTAAGGAAGCAGTGTGAGAAGATTGAAGAATATTTCGGCAAGAAACCTACCGTATTGCGCAACTCGTCGCTCATATACAGTGACGATATCGGCGGGCAGGTGGCTGCCATGGGCTTCAAGGGCATGCTTACCGAGGGTGCCAAGCATGTGCTCGGTTGGAAGTCGCCCCACTATGTCTACAACTGTAACATAGCCCCCGACCTCAAGTTGCTGTTGCGTGACGTTGATTTCAGTGATGACATCTCTTTGCGTTTTTCCAACAGCGATTGGCCCGGTTATCCGCTCTTCGCCGACACCTATATCAACCGCATAGCATCACTGCCGGAGAACGAGCAGATCATCAACATCTTCATGGAGCTTTCCGCTCTCGGTATTGCACAGCCGCTGTCATCAAACATTCTTGAATTCATAAAGGCCCTGCCTGCATGTGCAAAGGAGAAAGGCATAATCTTCTCCACTCCTACGGAGATATGCAAGATGACACACAGTGTCGGTGCCCTCGATGTTCCCGACACATTGTCATGGGTAGACGAGGAACGCGATGTCAGCTGCTGGTTGGGAAATGCCATGCAGCGTGAGGCTTTCAACAAACTCTACAGTGTGGCCGACCGTGTGCGCATAGCCAACGACCCGCGTGTAAATCAGGATTGGGACTACCTGCAGGCAAGCAACAACTTCCGGTTCATGACCACCAAGCCTTCAAACGTGGGATTGGACCGTGGTATCTACAGCGACCCATTCGACGCTTTCACCAACTACATGAATATTCTTGGCGACTTCATCAACCGTGTGAACAGTCTCTATCCCGAGGAAATTGACAACGAAGAGCTCAACAGTCTGCTCACCACCATTAAGAATCAGGGTGACGAGATTGAGATGAAAGACAAGGAAATCAGCCGTCTGAAGACCAAGTTGGAGAAGATGGAGAAAGAAGAAGAAAAGCAGAAGGCCGAGAAGCCGGCAAAGAAAACAACCGCCAAGAAGCCGGCGGCCAAGGCCAAAACTGCAAAAGCCGAAAGCAAGAAATAAAGCGGAAACCATTCCAAGGAGGTCTGAATGACCGCGGGTTTCTAAGAATGTAATGTGGAGTCAGGCGTAAATGCCTGTCTCCACGTTTTTTTATTGTCCAACACCTGTTATTCGTTATTATTTTATCAATCGCCACCTGTTATTCATTATTTTTTTATTAATTTTGTCGATATATTATTTGAATCGCCATATTTATGAAAAATAGGATATTAATATTGCTTACGGTTTGGTTGACAGTTGCTGCACGGGGTGTGGCACAACCTTATTGCGATGTCCGCAATTTCACTTTGAGAGACGGACTCCCTGCAAGTAATATATCACGTATCATACAGACGGATAACGGTTTGATATGGTTCTCTACATGGAACGGGCTTTGCTGTTATGACGGTTACCGCTTCACCACATTCCGTAACCGGCCCGGAGCAAACGATGTGCTCACCACCAACAGGATGTTTCTGATAAAGCCGAGTGCAACAGGCGACATCTGGTGCTGCACCTACGACCGTAACGTCTATCTATTGGACACGCGCCAGTGCCGTTACATCAATGTCAGTGAGATAATAAAGGAAAAATTCGATGACAATATCTTTGCGCGCAATGTCTACTCGCTGGCGAACGGCCATACATGGGTGGTCAGCAACAATGGAGGGGCTAATTACCGCATAGACGATGTAAAGGTGAAGTCAGGCGAGGGGATAGAACGATTTGAAGGTAAGGCATCCGGTGGCAGATATGCCGATGTCAAGAAAGCCGAGCTTGACGATAGCGGCCGCGAATGGATATTTTGTGACAACGGTGTCGTGCTGTATGGAGGGGAGTTTGACTGTGATGTCACGTTTGAGCACATGGGACAGTTGGGAAAGACTGTTTTGTTTGCATCGTATGACGGACGTTTCTACGCTTATGACGGCAAAAGCCCAAAGCCCCGAAAGATAGCCATGCCTGCCGGAGTCTCCCGTATCAATGATATGGTAAAACTGGATGACAGAAGGATGTTGCTGGCCACCGATGCCGGTGTCATCTGTTATGATATTTCCCGAAACTCTCTGCATGGCTATTCCGTGCATAAGCCCGCCCATCCATCTGCGGCGGTGACTGATATATTTGTTGACGCCCAAAAACGTATATGGGCCTATACGGCGGATGACGGCATAATAATGATAAACGGGCGTGAAGCCTCGCCCCGTTGGCTTATGTCAAATGCCGACAATGCCATAAAGAGCACGACGAGTGCCAAACCGTTCTTTCATGAAGACAAGTACGGTACGGTGTGGACAGTTCCCAACGGCGGCACATTCTCTTATTATGATGAGGCAGAACAAAAACTTGTACCTTACGTGCTGAAGTCGGGCACAGGTTCTGGAACATTTCTTTCTACGATAGACAAGTTTTTCATAGACAAGGACAAGAACCTTTGGTTTACGTCCACACGTGATATAAGTCTTGTCAACTTCAGATATCGTCGTTTCAAATACATTCCCGTATTGCCGAATCAGGAGGTGCGCTCTCTGCTTACCGACAGCCGTGGCAACACTTGGGCCGGAACATACGAAGGGCAGCTGGCCTTGTTTGATGCTGACAGCCGCCTTTTGGGATATATCGGAAAGGACGGCTCGTTGCAGAAGGGCAAGACAAATTTTGCCAACCGTATCTACGCGCTTCGTGAAGACAACAAGGGACGTGTGTGGATTGGTACCAAGGGTGACGGCGTGTACGTGTTGTACAGAGACGGAACGCTCCGTCATTATACCAACAGCACTACCGATGTCTATTCGCTCAGCAATAATGACATTTACGACATTGATATTGACAATCGCAATCATATATGGATAGCCTCGTTTGACGGTGGGTTGAATCTTGTTGACGAGAGTGGCGGAAAGATTCGTTTCATCAATTACCGCAATGACATGAAGCAATATCCCGACAGCTTGTACATAAGGAAGGTACGGCGTGTTACACACGACAATAAGGGAGCCGTCATACTCTCTACAAGCGGTGGGCTTGTAAGTTTCTCAGACGATTTCAGTCGTCCTGACAAGATACATTTTTATATAAACCAGCATGTTCGTGGAGACGAAACGAGCTTGATGGGCAATGACGTCATGCAGACACTGGTGACACGGAACGGAAAGGTTGTCGTTGTTACCATGGGAGGCGGTGTGCAGGAACTCACTTCTGCCGGTGTGCTCGGTGATGATTTGAAGTTCGGCAGTCTGACCGATGTGCACACCGATGACAATATCGTGCAGTCGGTGGTGGAGGACAACAAGGGCGATGTGTGGATAATACGTGAGGGCAGCATCGAGAAGTACAACCCTGCCACCGGTGTGTTGTCGCAGTACGGCCCCAATAATATAGGCTACAATGCGGAGATGTCTGAGGCCAAGCCGGTTCACAATGCCGCCACAGATGCCATTTCGGTTGCCGTCAGGGGAGGTTTCATCACTTTCAATCCCGATGAGCTTAAAAAGAGTGACCACATACCGGGCATTATTTTCACCGGGGTACTTTGGCAGGGGGACAACGAGATGGAACCGGTTCTCAACAGGGATGTGCTTGAGGTTCCGTCCGACCGACGCAATCTTACCGTTTATTTCGCGGCCCTTGAGTATTCTGACAAGTATCTTGTGAAATATGCCTATAAACTCGATGGTGTTGATGACAAGTGGAACTATGTGGGAGAGACCAACAGTGCGTCGTTCAACTATTTACCTGCCGGACGGCATAAGCTGCTGGTGAAGAGTACCAACAGCGACGGTATTTGGGTGGATAACGTGGCGGAACTCAACATCAATGTCCATCCAACATTTTGGGAGACGGGATGGGCCACACTCCTCTATGTGCTTCTGTCCGTATGTCTGATATGTGTGGCGGTATATATTTACAACCTTCGGACAAGAGCGGCGATGGAGCGTGAACTGAACGACATGAAGACACGTTTCTTTACGGAAATCGGTCACAAGCTGCGCACCCCTCTTACTCTTATAGGCGGACCCGTTACGGAGATTCTCAATGGCGGTAACCTTACTGACACGGCACGCAAACATCTGGAGATGGTGGAGCGCAATGCCTCGCACATGCTCGAACTTGTAAACAAGATGTTGAAGTACAGCATGGATCGTAAAATGACTTTAAGGAAAGGACGGCGCTATAGTGACGATTGGTTGTCGGATGAAGCCGGTGCCCATTCCAAATCCGAACATCCTCACCCGTTGCTTCCTGCTGGCGATTCGCTGCCGGCTCACGAATTGCATACAGTGTCCGATTCCCAGTCATCAGGCGATTTGCGGCAGCCCAAAGAGTTGAAACTGCTCGTTGTCGAGGATAATGAAGATCTGCGTGATTTCCTTGTCTGCATACTGCATGAAGACTACAATGTACTTCAGGCGGAGAACGGTCGCCGGGGATTGGAGATTGCCGAAACCGAGATGCCCGATTTCATCATAACCGATGTCATGATGCCGGAGATGAACGGTTTGGAGATGGTGCGCCGGATAAAGTGCAACAACGACATTTGCCATATCCCAATCATCGTGCTATCGGCCAAGTCTTCACTCGAAGACCGTCTGCACGGGCTCGAGACCGGTATCGACGATTACATTACCAAACCTTTCAGCGCCATTTATCTGAAGTCGCGCGTAAGGAATATCATACGTCAGCGCCATCTGCTTCAGCAGGCGTATGTAGAGCAGATAAAGCCCGATGACAACCGTACATACAAACTGGAGACACCGCAGATTGTTGATGCCGACACAGAGATGATGAAGAGCCTTTTGGGGTATCTGGAAGAACATATCAGCGACCCGAACATGAAGATAGAAGATTTGGCTGCTGCCGTAAATCTCGGACGTTCGGTGTTCTATGGCAAGATAAAGAGCATCGTCGGCATGGCACCGGTCGACTTTGTGCGCCACATACGTATGCAGCGGGCGGAAGAACTCATTGCCAAGAGCAATTATCCGTTCTCGCAAATTGCTTATATGGTAGGATTCTCCGACCCTAAGTATTTCAGCAAATGTTTCAAGAAAGAAACCGGCATGACACCGTCGGAGTATCGTGACAAGGCCGGATGAAGCGGAGGATTCCAAACGCAAAGCCGCGGAGGCGCAAAGATTAGTTTGATAGTTTGAAAAGACGCGGAGACACAGAGTGATAAGTGATATTATCCTCTGCGCCTCCGCGTCTTTGCGTTTAAATTACGATTTGCACTTTACAATAACGTTGTTTATTTCACCTTTACCGTTATTGTCTTTAGAGCGTTGGCGGCACTGGAGTTGCCCGCCATTATCTCATATTTTCCCGGTACCACACGCATGGTGTTTGTCTTTGCGTCCCAACCTTCGAACCGTTCGCGCGGCAGGTCGATGGCTACCGTGCGGCGTTCGCCCGCTTTCAGCGACACGCGGCTGTATGCGCGCAGTGTCTTTATAGGGCCGTCGGTGTCGGCCGTGTTGCGTATGTACACCTGTACCACGTCATCACCGTCGCGTTTGCCTGTGTTCGTCACGTCGAGCGTTAGCACACCCTTCTTGGCGTCATACTTCATGTTTTCATGACTGAAGGTGGTGTAGCTCAGGCCGTGGCCGAACGGGAAGAGCGGTTCGCCGCGGAAGTAGCGGTAGGTGCGTCCGGCCATACGGTAATCCTCGAAGTCGGGCAGCTGGTCGGCACTCTTGTAGAACGTCACCGGCAGTTTGCCGCTCGGGTTGTAGTCGCCGAAAAGAATGTCGGCAACGGCACGGCCGCCCTGCTCGCCGCCATACCATGCCTGAACGATGGCGTCGCAGTTCTGGCTTTCGGGCACAAGTCCCATGGCACCTCCGGAGCAGCAGACGAATATCACCTTCTTGCCCGCCTCGTGCAGCATGGCCATCATGTCACGCTGTACTTTAGGCAGCTCGATGTCGAGACGGTCGCCGCCGCGGAATCCCGGTTCGTCCACCTTCATCTCCTCACCTTCGAGACGCGGCGATATGCCGCCTGCGAAAATCACCGTTCCGGCATTTCCTATTTCGGCAAGCAACTCCTCGCGTGTGGGAGTGCTTTTGCATGTCAGGTCAAACTGCATGGCTGCGATGTCATCTTCCTGCACATAGTCTATCTGTATGGTGTATGTCTCTCCGGCCTTGAAGTTGCGCTTCACCTGTTGGTAGTCGATGCGGTGACGCGACTTCCAACGGTTTATCACCGTGTCGCCGTTCAGTATCACGCGGGCCTTGTCGTCGCATCCCACCGACAGCGACAGCGTTTCGTCCTTCTCGGGAGTGAATGTCCCTTCGTAGCGCGCTGAGAAATGCTCGAGGTTCACTCCCGGGGCGAATACGGTGGCGCCGCCGTTGCTCTGGTTTATCGGTTCGCGCATGTATGCTGTTGCAGCGGGCGTGCCCTCCATTTCGGTGTTGTTCCAGTAGGTGGCTTTCATGCCCTTCTGCCCGTCGGGGCTTTTTATCATGTCGTAGCGGCTTGCGTCAACTTCGCTGCGTGTCAGTCCGCATCCCTGTATGTACCTCACGTTGCCGGCCTTGGTGCGTATGCCCTGAAGTATCGTTACGGTGCGCGTGGGATATCCGCTGTAGTTGCCCCACATCATCACCGAGTCGTTGGCGTTGGGACCCATCACCACGATGTCCGAGGCTCCGCCGTCTGCCTGCAGGGGCAGTATGCCGCCATTGTTCTGCAGAAGCACCGTTCCCTTGCGTGCCATGTCGAGAGCCAGCTGCTTGTGGGCGTCGCAGGCCACTATGCTTTCGGGTATCTTCGTCCATTCCACAAGTTCGTCGGCGTCGAAGTCGCCCAGTTCAAAACGCGCTTTGAGCAGGCGTTTCACACAGACGTCTATGTCGGCCTCGCTCACCTCTCCGGCCTTCACCGCATCGGGCAGCCGCTTGTAGTTGGCTCCGCACTCCACGTCGGTACCCGACAATACGGCCTTGGCCGATGCCGATGCCGCGTCTTTCGACACTTCGTGTCTGCCTTTCTGCCAGAAGTCGCCTATGGCACCGCAGTCGCTCACTATCATGCCTTTGAACCCCCATTCGTCGCGCAGTATTTGCTGCTCGTAGCGGGTGTTGCCGCAGCACGGCTCGCCATCGATGCGCTGATAGGCGCACATCACCTCGGCCACATTGGCTTTTTGCACCAGTGCCTTGAAGGCCGGCAGATACGTCTCCCAAAGGTCGCGTGCCGGCAGGTTCTCGATGTTGAACGAGTGGCGGTTCCACTCCGGGCCGCTGTGCACGGCGAAGTGCTTGGCACAGGCCAGCAGCTTGCGGTATCTGGCGTTGTCCGGCCCTTGCAGGCCGCGCACCACGGCCGTGCCCATCAGTTCAGTCAGGTACGGGTCTTCGCCGTAGGTCTCCTGTCCGCGTCCCCACCGCGGGTCACGGAAGATGTTGATGTTCGGTGTCCAGAACGACAGACTTTGGTATCTCTTTATCTCGCCGCTGCGTTTTGCCTGCTGCGCCTTCACGCGCGCCTCGTCGCTCACCGTGGTGAATACCTGTTCGAGCAGTGCCTCGTCCCACGATGCGGCCATGCACGTGGTTATGGGGTATACCGTGGCAAAGCCGTTGCGGCCGATGCCGTGCAATGCTTCGTTCCACCATTCGAACTGCGGTATGCCGAGCCTCGGTATGGCCGGCGAACCGTTCATCATCAGGCGCGTCTTCTCCTCAAGTGTAAGTCGCTTGAGCAAGTCCTCGGCACGTTGTTCTGCCGTAAGGTCCGGGTTTTGGTAGGGCAGTGACTGGGCGCCGGCCTGCATGGCGCACGCCGTTAAGATGAAGGCGATTATCAGTTTTCTTTTTTTCATTTGACCACCACTTTCCGGTTGTTGATTATGTATATACCCTTGCTGAGCGAGTGCACGTCACCGTTTACACGGCGTCCGTCGAGAGTGTAAATCTTGCCTGTGTCGATGGTGACGGTCTTTATGTCATTGATGCCGTCTGTGCCTGTCACGGCGAAGAGCTTGATTATCATCACCACTTGATTGTCTTTATACTGCATGGGCAGCACTCCCTTTACCGGAGCCGACAGGGTGACGTTGTGTGTGGCCGTCTTCTGTCCGGCGCGTGACGGGAATACATACTGGGTGGCACCGAATGTGTCATCGCCGAACTGCGACAGATAAGCCGTGCCGGTGTCGCTGTTGCTGTAGCCGGTGAACTCGGCGCTCTTTATGCTTACGCCTTCAGGCAGATTTATCTTGAATGTGGAGTTGCGGGAGTACTTGATACCCGTTATGCCGCATGAAGAACCGGTGGCGTAGCCGTTGCCCACTGTTATGCTTATGCCGTTGGAGAAGTCCCAGCCGTCGTTTGCCGTGAAGGGCGACAGCTCATATTCGGTCACCGGCTGCTCCTCGCCTTCATATTCCACGCTGCCCATCATCGTGCCGCCCTCGTTTTGTGCTGTGGTGATGGTCTCGACGAGGCTGTTCAGATAGTTCTCAACGTTGGTGTATCCGTTGTCGGCCACCATTGCTCCGTCTGCAGCATCGTTGGGGTTCAAACCGTGTGCCGTCTCCCATGCGTCGGGCATGCCGTCGCCGTCGGTGTCGGCAGGTGCGGCCGTGCTGTTCAGTGTGGGCCATGCGCTCCAGTCGGCACCGGCTCCCGCAGGCTTGTTGTCATCCTGCGAGTTGATGAAGCCTTTTGACAGTCCTGTTCCTGTGTATGTGGCCTTGCCGTTGCGTGCGTCACTTACGATGAGTTCGTCGTGTGAGTCGCGGCTCAGGCTTGCGCCGGCGTATGCCAGCACCTTTTCGTAGGCTGCTTCTGCCGTGTGCGTCGTTGTGGCGATGAACGGCATCGGCTCGTCAATCTTGATGGTGTCCTTCGTCGTGGCAGTGTACGTGCCGTCGCAGTTGCTTGCGTCAATCTGGTTGTATATGCCGTATGTCCAGTTGTCTTTTGTCACATCGGCATAAGTCGGGTTTACGTTTCCGGTGACATAATACTTGCCCCACAGATGCAGCGCCGGCGCATATGCCGGATATGTGGTCACGTATTCGTTGGTGCGTATGCCGATGCCGGCGATGCGCTTGCCCTTGTTGCCCGAGGGCGAACCGGGGCCGGGCTTGTAGTAGTTGTTGACGATGTTCACCGTCATGCCCTCGCCGCCGTAGCATCCGTTGCCTCCAAAGTTGTAGATAACGTTGTTGCGCATGTCCATACGTTCGTCGAGCTGAGTCGTGGCGCGCGGACCGAGGCGCGGTGTGCGGCTTGCGTGGTGCGCAATG
>ENA-OYXU01000618-OYXU01000618.1-human-gut-metagenome-genome-assembly--contig:-NODE-618-length-13787-cov-6.115497_pt1 | contig 13787 bp, 11 predicted proteins | sample MGYA00243243_ERZ653435 | MGnify/ENA primary metagenome ERZ653435 (study PRJEB26926, sample SAMN06165113) | human gut metagenome | biome: ENVO:00009003; feature: ENVO:2100002; material: ENVO:00002003... | reverse complement strand
GTATAAGAGACAGGCCGTAAAGCGTGGCCATCTGGCAGGTTTTCTCGTCCATCGTCATCTGCGAGAGCAGGTCGTCGACGCGGCGGTCAATGGGCTGCGAGGGGTCCTCGTAGACGTCCATACGTCCGTTTTTATTGAAGTCTATCCATCCTTTATGGTAGATGTCTGATGATTTGCGGGCGTCAGCGCCGATGGCAAGCAAAGCCATGGCAAGCACGAGATACTTTGATTTCATAGGATATTTAAGGAGACGGCTTTAGTGATGAAGTTATTGCACAAAGTTAGCCAATAACCCCGACTAATGCAAGCCGTCGACACTCAATATTGCAGATAAACGAAGGGCACAAGTTCGGCGCTGCGTGACTGGATGATGAAAAACAGCACCGCCGCAAGCAAAAATGCCTGCATAACAAGCGGCATAGCCACATAAGCGCGCGTTACGCCACCGGTCCACGACCTCGGCGTCATGTGCATCACAAATCCGGCTGCTATTGCGGCAACAATCAGGCTGTAGCTGCCGACAAACTGCATGAAAATCTCGGGATGAAACGCCGTGAAAATCTGCGTATAAATCTCTCCGACAGTCTCCAGAGAACGTGCTCGGAAGAATACAAAGCCTATGACCACAAGCACAAATGTCACCGACATGTTGGCCAAGCGCACAGGCCATGTCCCCCTGACGTTCTCCGGCAGCCGAGGCAAATGCGTGCGACAGAACTTGTGCACGGCGAGCAACATGCCGTGGTAGGCGCCCCAGAGCACATAGAGCCACGACGCCCCGTGCCACAGGCCGCCGATGAGCATAGTGAGGAAATTGTTGAGATAAGTTCGGGCCGCGCCTTTGCGGTTGCCGCCGAGCGGAATATAGATATAGTCGCGAAGCCACGTTGACAGTGAGATATGCCAGCGCCGCCAGAACTCCGAGGGATTCTGAGCCTTGAACGGAGCGCGGAAATTATCGGCGAACTCATAGCCAAGCAGCAAGGCGATGCCGATGGCCATGTCTGAGTAGCCAGAAAAATCGCAGTAGAGTTGCAAAGTAAAGCCGACTGCTCCCGTCAGACACTCAACGCCTGAATATAGGGTCGGATTATCGAATATTCGGTCAACGAAATTACCGCTGATATAATCGGCGATTATGACCTTTTTGACGAGGCCGGCCATAACGAGCATCAGTCCCCGGCCGGTCATCTCGCGTGTGGCACGCGGCCGGGCGTAAATCTGCGGCAACATATCCTTAGCTCTGACGACCGGGCCGGCAAGCAGCGGCGGGAAGAATGTCAGGAAGAAACAATAGTCTATGAAATTACGCGCCGGCTCCAGCTCGCCGCGGTAGATGTCGACAATGTAGCTTATCGAACGGAATGTAAAAAAGGATATGCCTGCGGGCAAGATTATGTCTAAAGCGTCGAAACGGGCGATGCCGAAGTTTGAAATCGTCTCAAGCAGCAGATTAAAGTACTTGAAATAGACAAGCATACCCACGTTGACGACGACATTGAGCGCAACCAACGCGCGTCGCCAAAAGTCTGATTTGGCGGCAAAAAGCAACCGCCCGATGACGTAGTCGCTGACACAGACGCCAAGCAGAATAAAGCAGTAGCCCGCGCTCGACTTATAGTAGAAATACAGCGAAAACGCTATGACAAAAAGCATGCGCAGCCGTGTGCGGTTGCGCAGAACGTGGTATATGACCAGAAAGCCTGCGAACAGCACAAGGAACAATCCTGTGTTAAACAGCAGCGGCTGATGTACGTCATATGCGAGCATCGACAGCAGACGGTCAAAGTCGAAGGTCGAAAGATAATTTGTAATACGCTCAATCATTGTTTTCGCCCTCCTCTCCGACCAGACCGACAAGAGCGTCAAAAAGCAACGAGCCGGCAAGTTCGTAGCCCGCACGTGTCATGTGTATGCGGTCAGTGTTCAGAAGTTTATCTGCAAGCATCTTGGCTGATGCGCCGGCGCCACCGGCCACCTCATACCAGTCATAGACGGCCACACCGTTACGACGTCCGTAGTCGACGATTATGTCACGCAACTCTGCAACGCGTTTGTTGACAGCATAACTGCGGCGACCGCGTCGGCGACGGTATGAACGCTGGCACTCAGACGGGGTCGTTAACAAAATAAACGCATCGGGATTGGCTCGCCGCAGGCTATTGACAAGCCTGTCAATTGATGAGCGGAACTCATAGTCGGTCGTGCGGCCGAACGCCTCGTTTGTGCCGAGGCTGATTATTATGATGTCAGGCGATAGCGACGCAACCTCGCTGCCATAACTTCCAAAACGGTTGTAATTGTCAAAAGTGGCACCGTTAATGCCGATGGCATGATAGTAGACACCTATGAGGTCAGACGACAGCATCGCGCCGTGCACGCAGGTCTCGCCGAAAGTCGAGACCTTGATTTCGACAGAGGAGCAAGGCATCGGCAGATAGATTTCGACGTATTCAGCCGAAGCATCAGTCGCAAAAACAAGGGGAACAGACCCGTCTGTCATATCGGTCACATTGTCCACCGACAGCAACGAGCCGCTGTAATAGAGCCTGACACGTTCGAATGGCTCGTCACAGCATATGGTAAACGTAGCCGACGAGTCAAGGAGTTTTAACGACACACCGCTCAACCCCATAGGCTGAGTCCATGGATCGGCAAGCAGGCGCTCGGCGTTAAATTGTGATGACGAGTTAAATGTATAGTCGACAGGCTGATTAGTTCCGGCTATCTTGAGAGGCGCAATCAGTCCCCGGCCGGCGCTGCCGTAACGCTCCTGAACAAGACGTCGTGTCTGCCCCGAGCCCATGTCAGCCTGTATATGCGAGTCTCCTATATGCACTATGCTGACTGTGCGGTCTGACACAGCGCGTATGGCATTTTTCAGGCCGACAGTGTCTTCGCCGTTAAGCACGATGCAATTGGCGGCGAGATTGAGATATGGATAGTCTGAATATCGGTCATAGGAGGACGTGACGTCGATATCAGGATTCTCGCGCGTATAGCTGTCACCGTCATCCTCGCCGCGCATAACACACGGCAGGCATAACGCCGCTAAAAAGCACACAAATATTTTATTCACCATAGAGTGCATATATCAAAGACTTATAGAACGAGTCGGCAAGTTTTTTGCCGCCCTTATGATTAAGATGGATATAGTCGGAATTGACGAGTCCGTTACGCTGCCACTCGGCGATGGAGTTCTCGCCTCCCATGGCGTCACGTATATCCCAGAAAAGTATCTTGCTGCGGCGCGCACAGTCACGCTGGGCACGGGTCATCGCACCGACAGTCGACATCGAGACAACGTCACTCCCCTTTTTATGACCGCGGTCACCGACTCCGGCAAGTAAAATATCCGCATCGGGATAACACTCGCGCAGGCGCGCTATGACACGGTCCATCACACGGCCGTAAGACGTATAATCGGTCTGCTCGTCAGAAAGAGCGTTCATGCCGTACTCGACAATTATCATATCATAGTCGACAAATTGCGCCATCGCCGACGCAAGTTCCACCGAAAGATTGCGCGCCGCGACACCCGAGTTGCCTCTTAACGACATACAGTCGACCGACACCCCGGTCGCGTCGTCAAGCCATACTCCGAGGCACTTTACACCGGGAGTAATATTATTTACGGCAAATGTCGAGGTTTCTCCGTCAAGCTCGGCCAAAGAGACAGTCTCAGAGGGAGCAAGCTCAATTTCTTGGATGCCGCCGTCATTTTTTAATGTCACCTTGCCACCGTCAGGAGCAATATACATAAGCCGCGAACGCGACCATGCCTGTGCACACTCTATGCGTTTAGTTCCCTTGTAAGTCGATATTGCGCCCTCTTCAGCAACAAAATATTCACCGGCGAGAAGCTTGACGGGATCTGACTGACTGTGACGCATATCATGGCGTTTCCAACCTTTGCTCGACTGCGTGACCGACCGACGGAAACCGGGGAAATCGCTGTGCATAGCCATATAACCCGTTCCGCGGCCGCCAAATCGCTGCTGCATAAGGCTCCTCAGATCCTGAGTAAAGATATCGCCCTCTATATATGAGTCGCCGATGACGGCTATTCTGACGGTGCGGCTGCCGCTCTGCGCCAATGCCGCGCGAAGCCGCGCCGGACCCTGTCCGAGAGCCGTATAATCCTCGATAACAGTCATATCGCCTACTCTCGGAGCCTGCTCGGCCGGCATCGGTTGAGACTCTGTCTCGACAGAAGGTTGCACATTGCTGTCATCTAAGGTCCTGACCGGTAGTTCTTCGGCTGATGTGACTTCTTGGTCAGGCTGATTTTCGGCAAGTATGGCCTGCAACTCGGGATCTATCTCGACATTAGCATGTGACGAGGCAGCGGACTTGTCGGTCGGCTCGAAAACATCTTCAAACAGATTGAAATCCTTAAAGCGGCCGCCGCTCCACTCGCCCACAGGCATACATGAAACAATGACAAGCACGGTCAGTGCTATGAGCAGTGTGGCCGCAGGATTGTCGTCTGACATAAAGCTTCTCATATACTCTCAGTCTTACCTCCGATAAGTCCTTGCAACAAAGCGGCCTTGTGACACGTTTCATCCCACTCGTCAGCTGCGTCCGAGTCTGCCATGATGCCTCCGCCGACATACATACACCATCGTCCGGCATTATCAAAGTTGACACAACGCAGATTGACATAGGCAGCAAGAGAACGGGCGTTCTCGACACATACATATCCTCCGTAGCAGCGGCGCGGATGACGCTCATACTCGATAATATCCTCGAGAGCTGCCGCGCGAGGCCATCCGCAGAGAGCCGGCGTCGGATTTAACGCAGACAGTATCGCCGTCGACTCAACACCCTCGCAGTGGCCGGTTATACGTGTCAGCAAGTGCTGTATATTTCCGGTCGTGAGCGTCTCAGTCTTACCGACATGAGGCTGCAGGCCCAAATCATAAAGCGTATCGACGATATAGTCACGCACCACACCCTGCTCGGCGAGGTTTTTGCCCGACCATGGCTTACCGTCATCAATGACTGGACGTGTTCCCGCTAAGGCCATCGTCACAAATGTGTCCGTAGCCTTGTCACAGTCCAACAGAATCTCGGGTGATGCTCCGAACCATGCGCCGTGCTGCGGCGTATAATACAGATAGCGGAACGCCTCGGGATGAAGATTGAAATAATCAACAGCAATCGCCACCCAGTCGGCGTCTCTATTCTCTCCGCATAATACGCGCGAGAAAACCGTTTTGCCGCCGCGCTCGTTGAGCCGGCCTATAAGGCTGTCGCACAAATCGATATAATCGTCGTGCTCTGTCGGCACCGTCCACGGACGCGGCGAGTCGACGCCCGACGCCGAAGGCGTTTTATCCAAGACATCGGATGCCGTCGCGCGCCCGACTATTCGATATTTATCTGAGGGCGTACCAAACCACGGACTGACTATAAAACACGGCTCATCGTCTGTCTCGGCTTTATCCCCAATGTCGGCGATGAATACGGGACGCTCACTTCCCGGCATGCAGTATAATGCAAATGTCAGACGCGACTCAAGACAGTGTCTGACTGCCGCCGATGTAACGTTATCGACCTCTATCATTATAATACATCAAATGAAATCAGACCGGACGCCCGTAGAGCTCGAATGTATCGGCTCCGGTTATCTCAACATCGACCATGTCTCCGACTGAGAGAACACGGGTTTTCTCGACAAGAACTTCCGGATCAACCTCAGGGGAGTCAAACTCGGTGCGCCCGACATAGTAATCATCAGCCTCCGAGTCGATTATAACACGCTGACAGCTACCGATTTTAGAGCGGCTGATTTCGTCGGCTATCTCGCGCTGCAAGTCCATCAGACGGTCGAGACGAGCCTGCTTGACATCTTCGGGTATATCATCCTTGAAATGCTTGGCACCGTAGGTGTCATCCTCCTCACAATATGCAAAAGCGCCCATACGCTCAAAACGCTGCTCGGCGACAAAATCCAACAGCTCGTCAAACTCCTCGTCGCCCTCACCGGGAAAACCGACCATGAGAGTCGTGCGTATATGTATGCCCGGCACCTCGCGGCGCAAGCGCTCAAGGAAGGCGCGGGTCTCGGCGCCGGTGATATGGCGGCGCATATTTGCGAGCACTTTATCTGATACATGCTGCAGAGCTACATCAAGATACTTGCATACATTATCGCGACGGCGCATGACCTCGGTAATATCCCACGGGAAATCTGCGGGATATGCATAATGGAGACGAATACGTCCGACGCCTTCGACATCAGCCATGGCGTCGATGAGACGCGCAAGTTCCTGCCGGCCGTAAATATCTGTGCCATAGCTTGACAGATCCTGAGCAATGACGTTAAACTCTTTGACTCCGCGGGCTACAAGACTGCGAGTCTCCTCGACAATTTCCTCAATCGGACGCGACTTGAATCGGCCTGTAATCAACGGTATGGCGCAGAAAGAGCAAAATCTGTTACAACCCTCGGCTATCTTTATATAAGCATAATGTGGCGGAGTAGTCAGATTACGCTCCCACGGCTTAGACTCCGGCATCTTTGCTGTAAGGTCTGCAACTATGCCGTACCAGTCAAATTTGCCGTACCATCGGTCGACTTCAGGAATCTCGGCACGCAGTTCGTCACGATAGCGCTCTGACAGACAACCCATCACATATAAAGCCGTGATTGCTCCGTCACTCTTGGCCTTGGCTGCGCGAAGTATCATTTCGACAGACTCCTCCTTAGCATCGCCGATAAAACCGCAGGTATTGATGACAACAGCCCCTCCGCTGAAACCGTCGGCATTATGGACTGCATCAAATCCCGCATCGTCAAACATGCGCAGGACACGCTCGGAGTCAACAAGATTCTTCGAGCATCCCATTGTGACTATGTCAACTTTCTGACGCGACATACTGACTTATCGTTTATTTAATCTTACGATTGCCGAACAACGAGTCTACAAACTCACGCTTGTCAAATACCTGCAGGTCTGTGATACCCTCGCCAAGACCTATGTATTTGACCGGAATCTTGAACTGATCGCTGATGCCGATGACGACTCCGCCTCGTGCCGTACCGTCGAGTTTGGTGATAGCAAGGTCTGTGACCTGTGTGGCGGCCGAGAACTGACGCGCCTGTTCGAAGGCGTTCTGTCCTGTCGACCCGTCGAGAACGAGGAGCACCTCGTCCGGAGCGCCGGGCACAACTTTTTCCATCACACGCTTGATTTTGGTCAGCTCGTCCATAAGACCCTTCTTGTTGTGCAGACGGCCGGCGGTGTCGATAATCACCACATCAATGTCATTGGCCACAGCTGACGACAATGTGTCAAACGCCACGGCGGCCGCATCAGAGCCAAGCTGCTGCTTGACAACCGGCACACCGGCGCGTCTGCCCCACTCGTCAAGCTGCTCGACAGCGGCAGCACGGAATGTATCGGCCGCGCCAAGCATCACTTTCTTGCCGGCAGCCTTATACTGATAAGCGAGTTTTCCGATTGTTGTGGTCTTGCCGACCCCGTTGACACCCACCACCATAATAACATATGGCTTACGACCTGCGGGAATGTCAAAATCCTTAAGGTCTGTGTCATTGTTATTTTCAGCGAGCAGTGAAGTAATTTCCTCACAGAGCATATCGTTAAGCTCGTCGATGCCGACATATTTGTCTCGGGCGGCACGTGACTGGATGCGGTCAATTATTTTCAGCGTAGTCTCAGCGCCGACATCAGATGTTATAAAAATCTCCTCAAGTTCATCGAGAAAATCATCATCAATAGATTTACGTCCTATAAACGCACGTTTCAGCTTGCTGAAAACGCCTTCTTTTGTCTTCTCGAGGCCCTTGTCGAGAGTCTCTTTCTTGTCTTTTGAAAAGAAATTAAAAAATCCCATTATTATATTATAAATTTGGACGACAAAGATACGAATTAGTCGAGAGTAAAGCCAAATTTATTTGAGCTTTACCGAGCGAAAGTATCTAAGACGGAGTCAAAGATACGAATAAGTCGAGAGTAATTAAAATTAAAAACACAATTATTTATAATAGCTCTACAATAGCTATCATAGCTACCCTTGTGTAGCCCTCAGCAACTCTTGTTTACCTTATTTAAGCAAATTTAAAAGAAAATTCATGCCTGCACGCAAAAAACAGCCAATATCGCAGATTGCGGCTCAATTTGTAATAAAAATATTTTGGCGGTTTCAAACAACTTTGTAAATTTGCCAAAGTGAAACGCCGCATCAGTGTGTCCGGAGCGACACTGACGCCGCGTCAAACACATAAATAATCGCAGAAATATGCTGCAGTAACTTAAGTCAAATACCATTTAATCCATGAACAACTTCGCCCCGGAAACTTAAACAATCATACCTTACTATCAATCAACATTTATCAAATAAATCAATTACACAACTTTAATTAAAATTTTTTTCAAACAAATGGAAGCTCAAAAGCCAAACGTTCAGCCCGCAGCTAAAGCCGCAGCAAAGGACAACAAAAAGAAAGTTCCCGGTATCAAGAATGCATCATGGGTTATTGTAGTATGCGCATGCGTCTGCATCCTCCTGTTCATTTTCTGGTTCGGTAACGACATGCACTTCGACGAAGACGGTCACCCGCAGAATCTCTGGGGCACTGTTTACAAAGGCGGTTTCATCGTGCCTGTACTTCAGACCCTCTTCCTTACTGTAATCGTTCTTGCTATCGAGCGCGGTATTGCCCTCAACGCAGCCAAAGGCAAAAAGAACATCGCACAGTTTGTAGCCGGCGTTAAAGCCAACCTCGCTAAAAACGACATCCAGAGCGCTTTCAAACTCTGCAAAGAGCAGAAGGGCTCAGTAGCAGCAGTCGTTGAGGCAGCTCTCGTTAGCTACGAAGAAATGGACAAAAACACAGTTCTGACCAAAGAGCAGAAAGTCGCCACTCTCCAGAAAGTAGTCGAAGAGGCTACCGCTCTCGAGATGCCCGCTCTCCAGCAGAATCTCCCCATCATCGCTACCATGACAACCCTCGGTACTCTCGTCGGTCTTCTCGGTACTGTAATGGGTATGATCAAATCATTCCAGGCACTTTCTCAGTCAGGTGCTCCTGACTCGACAGAGCTCTCGACCGGTATCTCTGAGGCCCTTATCAACACCGCCTTCGGTATCGCAACAGGTGCTTTCGCTGTAATTTTCTACAACTACTACACAAACAAAATCGACAACCTCACTTACGCTATCGACGAAATCGGTTTCTCGATCGTGCAGACATTTACAGCTACTCACTAATCCCCTATTTTCCAAGTTAGCAACTTTAAATCAATAACAACAAGGTAAATATGGGAAAAGTAAAAATTAAAAGAAAGAGTACGCTCATCGACATGACCGCGATGAGTGACGTGACCGTTCTTTTGCTTACTTTCTTCATGTTGACTTCAACCTTCTTGCAGAAGGAACCGACAATCGTCTACACTCCCTCGTCTGTTTCAGAAGAGAAAGTGCCGATGAACAACCTTGTGACCGTCCTCGTCTCATCTGCCGACAAATCCGGCAAATACGAAGACCCGTCGCTGCTCGAAGGAAAACTCTTCATCTCGTTTACAGGTGATGTAGACTCGACACTCTCAAGCGAAAAAATCCGCCTGATGATGCTCGACGAGGCCCTCAACATCTATAACGACCAGCATAAGAACCATCCCGTCCGTCTCACTCAGGAACAGAAAAACGTCTTCGGCCAGACAAACATGTTCGGCGTAGCCTTCAAAGACCTGCCCGACATGCTCTCAATGAGCCCGACCGAGCGTGACAAATTCCAAGGTGATATGGCCAATCCCAAAGTCGGTATTCCTATCGACGGTAACAAAAACCCGGAGCGTTACAACGACTTCCAAGTTTGGTTACAGGCCATCTATAATGTCGCTCAGCGCATCAACCGCGAGCAAGGCGAAGACCTGTCGCCCGAAGAAAAAGCAAATCTCCAAAACCTTTACACCGCTCTTATGCGCAAAGGTCAGGGTATTGCCATCAAGGCCGACAAGGACACCCCCTTCACAACTGTCCAGCTCGTGTTTGACAACCTCCAGACGATGAAACTCAACAAGTTCAGTCTTATGACTGCTCTTAAATCTGAAGACGAACCCACTAAATAAGTAAATCAGATATGGCACAAATAGAACAATCCGACAAGGGCGGCAAAAAGAAAAAAGGCGCTCAAAAGAAGATACCTATCCATGTCGACTTTACTCCTATGGTGGACATGAACATGCTTCTGATTACCTTCTTCATGCTCTGTACGACCATGATTAAGTCTCAGACTCTCCAGATTATCCTCCCGACCAACGACGAGGTGAAAAAGGAGAATCAAAACCAAGCAAAGGCTTCTGAGGCAATCACCATGATTCTCGACACAGAGTATAACGGCGACAAGCCCGCAGTAGATGCAGAGACAGGCAAGACCATCCACAACATCTACTACTACGAAGGTGTAGCTGACACAACTTTTGCCAAATCAAACTACCTCACCAAAGAGCAGTTTATCGGCAACCAGAACCGTCAGCCTCAGGGCATCCGCAAAATCCTTCGCGGCAAAAACATTGCCGTTATGGAGGAATACGAGAAGCTCAAGACCCAGTGGAAAAACAAGGAAATCACTAAGGAAGACTTCGACAAGGCTGCTAAAAAGAATGCCGCCGACTCTAACAAAGTGCGTCCTGTTGTTGTGATCAAACCCGGTCCCAACACCACTTACGAAGGCCTCATCAATGCTATTGACGAAATGAACATCAACCAGATTTCACGTTACAGCATCGAGCTCCCCACTCATACCGATACCCTCCTGCTCAAACACTACGAGCAGACTCATGGCGAAACAATTATCCGTCCCACAGTCAGAGGAAAGAAATAATTAACCCTTTAACCGTTAAACAAAAATGGCAAAAGACGTAGATCTTTCATCAAAAGAGTGGCGCGATATAGTTTTCGAAGGCAAAAACAAAGAGTACGGCGCTTACACACTCCGTGCCTCATCTGCCTCACGCCACAATAAATCGGTAATCATCGTTCTCTCTATACTCATCCCCCTGCTCATCGTCCTCGCACTTTTCTATAAAGGTGTGTTCGGCAAAGCTGACGAGGAAGAACTCGCCATCTCGACCGAACAGGAGATTACAAACGTAGCTCTTGAAGAAGAGGAAATCATCGAGGAAGAGGAAGAAGAGTTTGTAATGCCTGAAATGGAACAGGAAGTCATCGCACCCGAAGAAGTTGCAAACGAGCAGCAGGTGACTAACATCCTCGTTACAGAAGACGAAAACTTCGAGGACGACAAAAAGGTTAAGAACACCGACGAAGTCATGGAGAACGCCTCTATGATTGGTCAGGTAGACTTCACCGAAGGTGTCGAAGACCAAAACAAGACCCACATCGTTGATCAGGTCGTCGCTGAGGTCAAACCCGTCGAAGAAGAGAAAATTTACAACATCGCTACCGTCGAGCAGCAGCCCGAGTTCCCCGGCGGTCAGGCCGCCATGTATAAATGGCTCTCTGACCACATCAACTATCCGCCGGCAGCTGCCGAAGAAGGCGTACAAGGTAAAGTTATCGTCGAATTCGTCGTCTCTAAATCAGGTAAAGTTGAAAACGTGCGCGTGCTCCGCGGCCGTCATCAGGCTCTTGACAAAGAGGCCCTCCGTGTCGTAAAAGCAATGCCTAACTGGAACCCCGGCCGTAACAACGGTCAGCCCGTTAAAGTTACTTACACGCTCCCCGTTTCCTTCAAACTGCAGCAGTAATTCGCTTTTGAATTCCATATCCCTACCCCGAGAGGCTGCGCCTGTGGCGCAGCCTCTTTTGTTAAATCGCCCTGTAAACCGCGAGCGGATTACAGGGCGATTTAACATTTAACTTATAAGAAATATAGGCCTGATAGGCCCTATTGGCCCTATAAGCAAGAGCTTATAATTATTATTGCAGTGTAAAAGTAACAGGAAGGTTGTAAACGACATTGACGAGTTTACCGTTCATCTTGCCGGGAATCCATTTCGGCATTGCCTTGACGACACGAACGGCCTCGCGGTCGAGAGCCGGATGTTTGCCGCGGATAACCTTGACATTGCTGATTGAGCCGTCCTTACCAACCACGAAGCTGACCACAACCTTGCCTTGCGCGCCGTCCTCGGCTGCCTGAGCAGGATACATCACATGCGTTGCGAGATATTTTAACATAGCCTGCTCACCACCCGGGAATTGAGGGGGCATCTCCACCTCTGTGTACCGGAGAGTGTCTACGGCAGGTGCAACGGCCGAAACCGACGAAGCGCTATCAACTGACCATGCGGTAAAAACGACAGTCGAAAGGCCGGCCGAAAGCAGAAGTGTAACGAGTAATTTCATAAATCTGATGGATAAAGTTTTAATACTGCGTGCTAAGATAATATAAAAAACAAGGCGCTGCAAATCGTCACTGACTTTTACGCAAAAAAGACGTTAATCCGCATCGGCGAGGGCACCGCTTATATTGCCTGATTCGAAAATAATGTCTAACTTCGCGTTAAGAACATGAAGAAGGCTTGGAAGATATTTCGTGCTACGGTAGTTGTTGTCTTAGCGCTGCTTGTCACAGTGCCCGTAGGTCTTTACATAATATTGTCAACCCCTTGGGCACAAAATAAAGTACGAGATGTCGCCGTCTCAGAGCTAAAAGCCTTGTTAGCCACAGATGTCGAAATCGGTCGTGTCGACATACACCCCTTCAACCGCGTGTCGATATATGATATTCAAGCCGATGACGACAACGGCCGTCAGGCGCTGCAAATCAGCGAGATTAGCGTTGCTTTCGAATTCTTCCACCTGCTAAGGACCGGACACCTTATGGTCGATTTCGCACTCGTCGACGGGCCCGACATGCAGCTTTACCGTCAGACCCCCGAAAGCCCCCTGAACATTGCGAATATTATCGCACGCCTCAAATCAGATGACAAGAACAGGCCCAAGTCGCGCTATGACATACAAATCAATACCGTCATCGTGCGTCAGGGACGATTCAGTTACGACCTGCTTTCCGCTCCGATTAAAGACGAAGGCTTTGACCGAAATCATATACACATCTGTGACCTGCGTCTGAACGCCTATATTCCCCGAATCTCAAACGAAGAATATACCGTAAGCGTCGAGCATCTGTCATTTAATGAAAAAAGCGGCATAGAAATCACTAACATACTGGCGTATGCCGATATCAAAGCCGACGGCGCCACATTGCGCCGCCTGTCTGTCGAGATGCCCGGCACTCTGCTCGAGTTTTTGCCTGCGTCGCTGAAATTTGACGGCATCGATCAGCTCACCAAGGCCGTTCTCGACCAAGGCCTTGACATCGCCCTAAGTGACGAAAGCCACATAACACCGTCCGACCTTAGCGCCTTTTGTACGCAACTCTCGGCTTTAGACCGTCAATATGCGCTCGGTCTCTCCGCACACATCTCGGGGTCATCCGTGAGAGTAGACTCGGTGACCGTCAGCGACCCTGACCGCAGTCTGCGTCTCGCCGTCAGAGCTTCGGCCGACAGTATACGCTCGGGGGTCAACGCCGATTTCAATCTCGAACGTCTGTCACTGAACATGTCAGGGGCCGAAGCATCAATGATTGCCTCAAAGTTTCTGCCTCCGCAGCGTCCTTCGTCACCGATATCGCGACTTCTATCAGCAAGGACGATTTCGCTCAGTGCCGACGCCAAAGGCCGTGTATGTGACGCCGATTTCTCGGTCGACCTCGCTGCCGATAACAACCGTGTCAGCATCGACGGCAACTATTACAGCCATGACAGTCTTAAAACTGT
>ENA-OYXU01000616-OYXU01000616.1-human-gut-metagenome-genome-assembly--contig:-NODE-616-length-13793-cov-4.640486_pt1 | contig 13793 bp, 8 predicted proteins | sample MGYA00243243_ERZ653435 | MGnify/ENA primary metagenome ERZ653435 (study PRJEB26926, sample SAMN06165113) | human gut metagenome | biome: ENVO:00009003; feature: ENVO:2100002; material: ENVO:00002003... | reverse complement strand
GCGCTCCTTGAAGGCCATGGCGTAGCCTACGCCCGGTTCGCCGGCGCTCTTGGCCGCGTTACGTGCGGTCTTGACTGCGACGAGGTTTTTGAGATTGAAGTTGAAATAGTTGCTCTGGGGCCAGACGGCATAGCGGTCGGACTCGCTCTCGCTCGAGTATGTGCCCGGGGGAGTCAACGTCAGAGGCACCTCATATTCATAGTAGTTTGATTTCACGTCGCTGCCAAGACGCAGGAATACCGACATCTCGCCTGAGCGCAGATTGGTCGGGTTGTCGACGAGGGCTTCGCCGTGAACCCACATCTGCATGCGGTCGTAGTTGCGCAGGTCGAGCATTGTGTTCTTGTAGGCGCCGCGGGCGTCGCCGGCCTGAAGTCCGGTGACCTTGAGCGACATCGACTGTTCGTTGAGCTGCACAATCTGAGACTGACCGGGGTCGGTGATACGTGTCACGCCTGGGGGAAGCACGTAGTTGACCGGCTCGCGGTCGGCATTCTCCTCAATGTTGACCACTGACATGTCAAGCTGACCTTCGGCAGGAGCGTCGCCGCGGTTGTTGAGGTTGAAGTCATAGCCGCGCCATTCGCCGGGCACGAGTTCAAGTGTGCCGAAGCGCAGGTGGGTGACCGCCTTGAAGTTGGTCATGAACATGCGGGCGAAACGTATGGTCGAGAAATCGTTGATCGAGCCTACGACTTTCTCGTAGTCGCTGAGGGGAATCTTGAACTGATACCATTCCACCTCTTGAATCTGTCCGTCGCGTGTGGGAACATATGATGTCTGTTTGTCTGTGATATGGTTTTTGCCAACCACGAGGTCTTCGGGACGAATTGAGACATGATACTGATAGTAGCGCTCATACTCGTTGAGCGTATTGTCCTGGTTGATATCCTCGACATCGGGCAGCGAGCGTGACGACTGATAGAGCGGCTCGTCTGAATCCTCAGGCGAGAGCGAGTTGCCCTCAACGCCGTTGTAGCGTTTGTAGCGGTCGAGGATGCCCGTGCGCGCTTCGTCATAGTCATAGCCGCGATAGAAGTGGTAGTTGTCGCCGGCGGGGTCGTTGAAAGGCGAGAAGGGGTCGTCCTGCATACGGGCCACAGTCGCGGCGGGCAGTTTCTGTCTGAGAGCGTCGAGATAGCCTTTATATGAGTCGAAGTTAAATTCCATGTCGTTGGGCAGTCCGTCGAGGCCGACGTCCTGCACGAGTCTTGAGCCGGAGTTGTTGTCAAAGGCATAGGTCAGCGAATTCTGCGACGACACGCGGCCCCACACGGTGTTCTGGAGATATTGGTCATTGCCGTCATAAGGGATTCCGTTCTCATATGATTTCAGACCGTCTTTCAGTATGTCCTCGGAGATCTCGCCGAAGTTGAAGTATAGGTCGCCGCCGTCGAGGTTGGGGTTCTCGGGGTCGAGGAACGGGTTCATCAGCCAGAACTGCACATACTGTATGTTGGCCTGCTCAAAGTTGGGGTTATCCATCTTGCGCATGATACCGCCCCAGCGTTTTTCGGGCTGAAGAAGATTGCCGTCGTCGTCAATGTTGACGGCGTCGAGGTTATAAGGGCCGCGCTCCGAAGGATAGAACGACAGGTTGAGGGTCTGTATGGTCGACGATTCGCCGTAGGAGAGCTGTCGGCCAGGGAATATCTCGCGTGAGGTGACCTCGCGCACATAGGGATTGGACAGCTGTTTCAGGTCGCTGCGCAGATAGCCAGGCGCGAGAGACGAGTTGCGGTCTGTGAACATACGGTCGATATAATACCAGTTGAGGAGTGCGCGGTTTTTGCCGTAGTCGACGTTGTTTGACAGTTTGGCTTCAGGGAATAGCGCGTTAGCCGATGGGTCATATGGGGTCGAGGCCAAAAACCAGCTGTAGGGCGACCTCAGGTCAACCGACGACTGTGACGACTCGAAGTCGTCGACATACGAGCTGCCTCTGTTGGTGCCAGACTTCTGCTTGTGGGGTATCAGCTGGGCGAATTCACCTTGAAGCGACAGAGTGGAGGGCGCGGTGGCGTTGACCGTCGGAATCTTGTTGAGCAGGTTGGTCAGCCACATGAACTCGGTGTTGTAGTTGAAGTTCAGCCCCCAGATTGTATTGTTGACGGTTTCGTCGCCGATATTGACTTTTTCGGTCAGAGCTTTCTCGCTGAAGTGCATGAGCGTGGCTCCGATATTGAAGTTCTTGTTGAACTTATAGTTGAGGTCAAGGCCGAGGAGCGTCTTGCGCTGCATTGAGAATAGCGACTGGTTTTCGAGCGTGACGTTGATGCTTTGGCCTGAGTCGATGATCGACTGGTTCGTGATGGTGACTATGCCCATGGCGTAGTCGACGGTGTAGTCGCTGTTCTCGACGAGCTGTACGCCGCCGGCAGTCACTATCACCGAGCCGCGCGGCACATTCATGGCGTCGAGACGTATCTGCGACCCGTTTGACGCCTGATACTTACCGGCAAGCGTGAATTTGTTTTTTGCGGCGAACTGTCGGGCCACCACCAGCGTCGAGTCATAGAGCTCTTTGTAGACATATCTCTCGGCGATGGCGGGGTTGTTGATTGCCTTTTCGAGATGGCGTCCGAAAGGCTCGACGACCGGGAATATGACCTTACCGGTCTGCGCTATGATGGTGTAGCCCTCGAGAAAGTCGAAGAATCCGTCGGAGTTGCTCTGCTCGTTTGAGTCGAGTCGGTCGAGGTTCATAACCTGAAGCAGCGGCTTATCCGAGATGCCCGGAACCGGCAGATAGTTGATTTCTGTGCCGGTTGTATCGCTCAGATATTTGATGTTCAGTCTGAAGTTGCTTTTCTGAACCTGATATGCCCCGAGCGAGTAGACATTTTTCATCATCAGTTTCCACGCGGGCATCTTGGGGTCGACGGTGGTGGCTTTCAGCATCTTGACATAAAGCGACTGGTCGGTCGAGGTGATGTCGGCCGAAAATTCGCCCACTTTGTAGACCTGACCGTTGCAGGTATATTCGAACGCCACGGCTAGCACGTCGTCGTTGTTTACCTGACTCTTGAGCGAGATATAGCCTAAGGTCGGGTTGAGGGTGTATTCGCTTGACGAGAGCAGACGAGCCGATTCGACTTTCTCGTAGTCACGGCCGCCTGTGACGCCGTAGGCCGCAAGCGGTTCAAGCGCCTGGGTGACGGTGTTTATGTTGCGCGCGCCCGGATACTCGTTTTTGATGACCGACATCAGGTCATTTGAATTGTTGCTCGGCAACTCGCCGCCCGGCTGCGGGTCCCAGGTGTCATTGGTCAGTGTGCTGTTTTCGCCAAGGTCGGCGAAAGCTACAAGGTTTCGGCTCTGGTTGAAGTTGCTCTGCTTGTTAGTTATCCATACCTCGGCGCGTGTAATTTGTATGCCTGAGGATACATAGGGCAGCTTCGATGCAAACTCGTCATAGTGATCATAGAAATATTGAGCCAGAAAGAAGTGTCGGTTCTGGTCATATTCGTCGGCGCGCACCTTAAAGTCGGTCATCTGCTGACCGCCGCGAGTGCTGATGCTCTTTGACTCGGAGTTCTGCTGCGACACGAGTCCGGTGACCGTCAGTTTGCCGAACTGAAGTGTAGTCTTGATACCGAAAAGGGCCGTGGAACCTCTGATGAGCGACGACCCGGTTGTCATCGAGACATTACCTGCCTCGATTGTCTTGACGATGTCATCTTCCTTGCCTTCATAGCCCAATTTGAGGTTTTTGGAGTCGAAGTCAAAAGTGGCGTCGGTGTTATAGGTCATGTTGAACTTCAGGCGGTCACCCACCGAAGCGTTTATTGTTGCCTGTATCTTCTGGTCGAAGTCAAAATAGGTCTTGCGTCGTGACGAGAGCGACAGTGCAGGGTTGTCGGTCTTGTTTGAGTTGACGCCCATCTTAATCTGAACATTACCCTGGGTCTTGAGCTGGACTCCGCCCGGGCCGAAAATCTTCTCGAGAGGTCCGAGTGCAAAGTTCATGTCGAAGATATTGAATGGCTGCTTGTCCTTCTTCTGTGACTCCACAGAATTGCGCTCGCGATAGTAGCGGGCCATCGACTCGCGTATCTTCCAGTTGTTATATTGCTCGGCCGAGAGCATCAGGGGCGACGCTATGTCCATGTCGCCCAGCTTGGTGCGGACGATATAACATCCGGTCTCGGCGTCATATTCGGTTGTCGTGGTGATGTTAGAAGGCGTGCGCAGGTCCGAGGCCAGTTCGTCGGCGGTGAGAGCCTCGATGTCTGTGGGGATGGTGGGGCGCACCGGATATCGCATGTCGAGAAGTCCGGTCGAGTCTGTGGCCTGAGAGGGCATGACCGGCGCGGGAGGTGTGAATCCGGGAGTAACAAAGGGCGACTGGGCGCGCAGAGTGCCTACCCACACACCGACAATGCCGGCCATAGTTATGACCAGCAGAGCGAGAAGCGATATTTTCCTGATGACGTTTCTACTCATTCGCACTTAGCCCCCACATACTCTCCCCGGCCTGCGGCTCAGAGCATCTTCAGTGCGGCGCGGATAGCGTCTTCGACTCTGAGCAGAGGGTTGTCGTTAAACAGCTTGACGAGAACCTTTTCAACCGCCGACTTGGAGTATCCCAGGATGGTCAGGGCGGTCAGGGCTTCGTCAAAGGCGTCGCTGTGTGTGGCGGACTGTTGAATTAACGTCTCGCCCGAGGGTTTTATTTTGTCGCGCAGGTCCACAATTATGCGCTGGGCTGTTTTTGTGCCTATGCCTTTTACGTTTTTCAGTTTCGTGTGATCTCCCGAGGTGATTACGATGGCAAGCTCGGAGGGCGACATGGCCGACAGTATCATGCGGGCGGTGTTGGCGCCGATGCCTGAAACGCCGATGAGCTGTCTGAATATGTCGCGTTCGTCTGACTTCAGGAAACCATAGAGGTCGTGGGTGTCCTCGCGTATGATTTCATGGATGAGGAGCTTGACTTCGCTTTCCTTTTCGATGGCGCTGAAGGTTGTCAGCGAGATGTTTATCTCATAGCCGATGCCGGCAGCCTCGATAACGGCCACCGCAGGGTTGATTTCGGCGAGTTTTCCTTTGATATATTCAATCATGGAGATGATGCGGGTGTTGTGACGGGCGCTTAGCGTCCGAGGGGCTTGAGAAACAGGCAGGCGTCGCCATAGCTTAGGAAGCGGTAGGCGGGGTCGGCCAGCGCATAGTCATAGACACGGCGCCACTCGCTACCGTCGCCTAAGAATGCACTGACGAGCAGCAGCAGGGTCGAGCGCGGCTGATGGAAGTTGGTGATGATTGTCTCGACGAGACTGTAAGTGTAGCCGGGCGCAATCATCAGCCTTGTGGAGGCTACCAGACAGGGGGCGTCGCCGATGTGGTCAAGGATGGCTTTCATGGACTCCACGACGGTCAGGCGGGGATGGGTCGGCTCATATGGATACCACTGGGGAAGCACTCCCTCCCAGCGTCTCTGATGAATCATGCAGCCGATGTGGTAGAGGCTCTCGAGTGTGCGCACAGACGTCGTGCCGACGGCGGTTATGTGGCAGTCCCCGGAGGAGAATTCCTCGATGAGGCTGCGGTCGACGGAGATGAATTCGCTGTGCATCTCGTGGTCGCCGATTGTGTCTGATTTGACGGGCTGAAAGGTTCCTGCGCCTACGTGCAGGGTGACTTCTCGTTGCGCAATGCCGCGGCGGTCGATGGCGTCAAGCACGGTGGGAGTGAAATGGAGCCCGGCCGTAGGTGCGGCTACCGAGCCGTCGATGTGGCTGAACACGGTCTGATAGTCGTGTGAGTCAGTCTCCTCGGTCGCGCGGTTGAGATAGGGCGGTATGGGTATCTCGCCCGCTTTCGAGATTATGTCGGCGAAGGTCAGCGACGGGTTGTCCCATGAAAATTCAACCACCGAGCTGTTGCCCCGCTTCTCGAGACGGCGCGCCGTCAGTGTGGCGCCGTCAAGGCTGAGAGACAGCTCCTGGTCCTCTTTCCAGCGCTTGGAGTTGCCTACAAAACAGGTCCAGGAGATGGGACCCGACGAGGCGAAGCTGACGGCATAGTCGCGCGGACTCTCGGGCTCGAGCACAAACACCTCGATGCGTGCTCCCGAGTCGCCCGGTTTGCGAAATCTGAGACGCGCATTGATGACGCGTGTGTTGTTACAGACCAGCATGGTGTTTTCGGGCAGCAGACCGGGCAGGTCGCTGAAACGGTGGGTCGACAGCTCCCCGGCGGCATCTCTGACGAGCAACAGGCAGCTGTCGCGCTGTGCCAGCGGATGACGCGCGATGCGTTCGTCGGGCAGGGGATAGTCGAAATCTTCTATCTTTATATCTTTTGTGTCGGTCATTTGAATCTCAGATTGAATTTCACTTTGTGGCGGCGACTGTAGCGTGTCCAGACCCGACGCCGCTCGGCGTGGAGCAGACGGGCCATCTCTGCGGGGTCTGCTCCGCGTGCGCGTGCATATTCTTCGGCCATGATGTCGAACATCAAAGGCTGCCCCCAGAGCCGCGCAAGGTTTCTGATGCCCCGTGTGGCGCTGACAGGGCCGAAACTCATCCGGTTGATGTCGACCACCGCAAACTTCGGTTCGCCTTTGGAGGCGTCTGTGTCGAATATGATGTTGCCCGGTGAAAAGTCGCGATGGAGTATTCCCGCTTGGTGCATACGGGCTGCATATCTCGCCAAAGCCCTGACAATAGCTACGTCAGCCGGGTCTGTCATGTCCTTGTCGCCAAATTCATAGAAATCGCGGGTGTAAGCCATCTGCACTGTCACGAGATAGCTGTAGCCAATCAGTCCTCCGATGCGCTCCTCGACATAGGCTATTGGCTCGGGTGTCTCTATGCCGGCGCGGAGCAGACGGTCGGGATATGTGAAGGCTCTCAGCCCTTTAGGTCGTCGGATAAAGCTGTAGACCACACGGTTGAAGACGTGGGGCACACGATAGCGCTTTATGTTTATCTCAAGGCCGCCGGCTCGGGCTGTCTTTATCAGATTGTGGCCGCGATAGATGACTGTCCCGACGTTTTCAAAGTTGTCGACAATCGACAATACCTCGTCGCGCAGATTCCCGTATTTTTCGTTGAAAAGGACTCTCCGGCTCATTTTTCCCCGTCTGTCGGCGGTGTCGTGTGGCCGTTCTGTATGACATAAGCCTTCACCTTCTGAAAGAGGTCATTGGCGAAGACAAAGTCATTGAGGGCCTCATTGGCTGTGGTGTAGATTTTGTGCATATCACCAACCCATTCACGATAACCTTTGTTGATGAAGATGATGTTCTCGCCGATGCCGAGCACCGAGTTCATGTCATGCGTATTAATTATGGTGGTGATGTTGTATTCGTGTGTGATGTCGCTCAGAAGCTCGTCAATCAGTATCGATGTCCGTGGGTCAAGACCCGAGTTCGGTTCGTCGCAGAATAGATATTTGGGATTGAGGGCGATGGCGCGCGCGATGGCTACGCGCTTCTGCATTCCGCCTGAGAGCTCCGACGGATATTTGTTGTCGGCGCCCTGAAGATTGACACGTTCGAGACAGAATTGGGCGCGGTCGCGGATTTCGGCCTGAGTCATGTTGGTGAACATTGTCAGCGGAAAGGAGACATTTCCGAGCACTGTCTCGCTGTCAAAAAGCGCCGAACCCTGAAACAGCATGCCTATCTCTTTGCGCAGCTCTTTTTTCTGACGGTTGTCCATGGCGATTATGTCGCGGCCGTCGTAGTAGATATGTCCTTCTTCGGGAGTGACGAGACCCACGATGGATTTGACGAGCACGGTTTTTCCCGAGCCGCTCTGACCTATGATAAGGTTGGTCTTGCCGTCATAGAACGTCGCGCTGACGTCGTGGAGTATGGTTTTGCCGTCAAACGACTTTGTGACATTTTTTACCTCAATCATTGGAGCAGAAGTTTTGTCAGTACGACATCAAGCAGCAGTATCAGCACACTGCTGTAGACAACGGCGTCGGTTGAGGCTTTGCCGACCTCGAGGGCTCCGCCGTTGACATAATATCCGTAGTATGATGCCACCGATGTGATTACAAACGAGAAGAACAGCGATTTGATAAAACCATACCACACATACCATTCCTGGAACATGGTCTGAAGTCCGTAGGTATAGCGTGAAACGGTGATTATGTCGGTGAAACCGGCCACGATGAAACCGCCGATGATGGATGTTGCGATACAGAATGCCACCAGAACGGGCATGAAGAAAAGGAAGCCCACAATCTTCGGGAGAACCAGGAAGTTGGCTGAGTTTACGCCCATGATGTCGAGAGCATCAATTTGCTCGGTGACCCTCATGGTGCCTATCTCCGAGGCGATGTTAGAGCCGACCTTGCCGGCAAGTATCAGACACAAAATCGAGTTTGAAAATTCGAGCAGTACGATGTCGCGGGTGGCCAGACCGACTGAATAGGCTGGAATCAGCGGAGAGTTGACGTTTAGCTGCATCTGAATGGTGATGACCGCGCCGATGAAAATCGAGATAATCATAACGAGCGGTATCGAGGCGACCCCGAGCTTCGAAATCTCCTGAATGGTGCGCTTGAAAAACGTGCTCCACTTGTCGGGAATCGAGAAGACACGCTCGATAAATATGCAGTACCTGCCGAATGTGGCCAGTGAGTTAGCTAATATCATATGACAATACGGTTGTATATAGGCTGCAAAATTAGTGATTTTTCCGCAAACTCGCCCATGTCTGTCCGCGGTCCATGTCTTATCCCCGACAAAATGCGACAAATCTGATAATACGGACGCGCCCTCCGGTCGGCATGAGTCCGACCGGAGGGCGCGAAAAAGGTGTCAGGCGCATGATTAGTTGTCGTTGACGGGTGCAATGGTACGCATGGCCTCCATATGGTTGAAGACCGAATAGAGACGGCGCTGCAGTTGTGGCCGCAGTATGGCCGCTTCGTCTGGTGCTATCATCTTCAGGTCGGCATAACGGTCTTCGCCGTCAAGATAGGCGTCGAGGTTTCCGTCGGGAGCGGCGCAGTCGATTGTCAGGGGTTCCTGCCCCTTGGCTGTCAGCTGTGGATTATATCTCATCAGAAGCCAGTATCCCGACCTGACAGCGCGGCGTTCTTCGATTATGGTTGTACCCATGCCGGCGCGGATGCCGTGGTTGATGCAGGGGCAGTAGGCTACAATCAGTGACACGCCGTTGTATGCCTCGGCCTCGCGGAAGGCGTCGATAGTCTGTTGATAGCTTGCGCCAAGGGCCACTGTGGCTACATAGACGTTGCCATAGGTCATCATCATTCGCGCCAGGTCTTTTTTGAATGTACGTTTGCCGAGCGGCGAGTATTTTGCCGTCGAACCTAACGGGGTGGCCTTTGAAGTCTGACCGCCAGTGTTGGAGTAACATTCGGTGTCAAGCACGAGGATGTTGATATTCTCGCCCGAGGCGACCACATGGTCGAGTCCGGCGAACCCGATGTCATAGGCCCAGCCGTCGCCGCCTATGGTCCATATGCTCTTTGAACGCAGCATAGTACGGTCTGCAAGAATCTGGGCCGAGTTGTCGTCGGTGAGCCCTGCGTCGCGGATAGCCTCGACAAGTGCTGTCCCGGCTGTGCCTGATTTGTCGAGGTCGTCAAAAGCATCGAGCCACGCCTGAGCGGCATCTTTAACAGGCGATTTCAGCAACTCCGTGGCGCAGTCGCGCAGCCGCGCGCGCCGCTGGCTGACGCCGACGGCTATGCCGTAGCCAAACTCGGCATTATCTTCAAACAGCGAGTTGGCCCATGCCGGCCCGTGACCTTTGGAGTTGGTGCAGTAGGGGTTGCTCGGATATGAGCCTCCCCAGATTGACGAGCATCCGGTGGCGTTGGCAATCAGCATACGGTCGCCGAACAGTTGTGTCAGCAGTTTGACGTAGGGTGTTTCGCCGCATCCGCCACAGGCTCCTGAAAATTCCATCAGGGGCTGCATGAACTGTGAGCCGTTTATCGTAAAGCGGTTGATAACGTTTTCCTTATAGGTCACATGAGAGGTCGCAAAGATTTCGAGCGGTGTCTGAGAGTCGATTTCGGGTCTGGCCGGAGACATAGTCAGAGCGTGAGCCGGACAGATGGCGGCACATGAGCCGCAGCCTGTGCAGTCGCGCGCGAAAACCTGGATACGGAACCGATAGGGCCGTAGCGCTTCGCCGTTTTTGGCCGCTATGGTGGTGAACGCTTCCGGCGCCGTGTCAGCTTCTTCGCTGTTGAGCAGGAATGGTCTTATGGCGGCATGAGAGCATACCAGCGAACACTCTGTGCACTGCACACACTTATCTGAATCCCAGCGAGGTACTTTAAGCGCAATGGAACGCTTCTCCCATGCTGTCGTGCCGGCGGGAATGCGTCCGTCCGGCGCGAACAATGATACGGGGAGGTCGTTGCCCAAAAGCTCGAAGCATGGACGCGCAATCTTGTCGATGAAGCTGTTGCCGGTAGGTTTCTGTTCGACGGTTTCGGTGGCTGAGGCCCATGAGGCCGGATAATCGATTTCGGTGATACTTCCGATGGCCTTATCTATGGCGGCGAGGTTGCGGCTGACGGTTTCACCGCCTTCGTGCATGTATGTTGCCTTGACTTTCTCTATCAGAGCGGCGCGGGCGGTCTCGAACGGTATGATTTTGCTCAGATAGAGGAAGACGGTGGTCATCACTGTGTTGATACGCACCCCGAGACCGACTGTCTCGGCTATGGCTTCGGCGTTGACGTTATAGAATTTCAGCTTCTTCGAGGCTATCTGACGTTTCATCTCAGCCGGAAGCTCGGTCTCGAGCTGCTCGGGTGTCCAAGGTGAGTTGAGCACAAACGTGGCGCCATCGGCGGCTTGGTCGAGCATCCTGAAGCGTGTGACATAGGTGGCCTTGTTGCAGCCGACATAGTTGGCGCGGTTAATGTCGTAAGTCGACCCGATTGGGTTGTGGTCGATACGCAGCTGCGAGATGGTGTAGCCTCCCGATTTCTTGGCTGAATAAGAGAAGTAGGCCTGTGCATACAGGTCTTCGGTATCGCCGATGATGGCTGCGGCGATTTTTGTCGAGCCGACCGTGCCGTCTGACCCGAAACCGTAAAATTCAGCCTGATACTGTCCGGCAGGTGCGGTGTCAATCTCCTCCCTTACATCGAGTGAAAGATGTGTGACGTCGTCATTGATGCCGACGGTGAAATCCTGCTTGAGCGTGTCGTCGGCCATAGCGTCGAAGATGGCTTTGGTCATCGACGGGGTGAAGTCTTTGCTCGACAGACCGTAACGTCCGTTATACACCGTTATGTCTCGTCGTGTGGGATAGAGCGTGGCGAGGACCTCGAGTGTCAGCGGTTCGGCTGCCGAGCCCGGCTCTTTCGTGCGGTTTAGGACCGCCATCTTCGTGACTGTCGGGGGTATTGCTTTTGCGAACGCTTCGACGGGGAACGGATTGAAAAGTCTGACGTTTATCAGACCTACTCGGGCGCTTCGGGCATTCATCCAGTCGACCGCTTCCCTGACGACCTGACAGGCCGAGCCGATAGCCACGATGACGCGGTCGGCATCAGGCGCGCCATAATAATCTACAATGTGGTAGTGGCGCCCAGTGACTGCTCCTACTTGGTCCATAGCTTTCTGGACTACGGCCGGGAAAGCGTTGTAGGCGCTGTTGCACGCCTCGCGGTTCTGGAAGAATACGCCCGGATTCTGCGAAGACCCGTGGAGGTCGGGAGTCTCCGGATTCATGGCGCGGCGTCTGAACTCCTCAACCTTATTCCAGTTTACCAGCGGTCGCATGGTCTCGTAATCAATCATTTCGATGGTCGACAGTTCGTTTGACGTGCGCCATCCGTCCATCAAGTGTACGACGGGCAGTGAACCGTCGATGGCTGCCAGATGTGAAACAAGGGCGAGGTCCATGGTTTCCTGAACGGACGAAGAGGCCAGCACGGCGAAACCTGTTGAACGGCATGCCATGATGTCCTGATGGTCGCCGAAAATCGACAGAGCATGACCCGCCACCGAGCGTGCGCCGACATGGAAAACTGCCGGAAGTTGTTCGCCCGATATTTTAAACATGTTGGGAATCATCAGCAGCAACCCCTGCGAGCACGTAAAGGTTGTGGCAAGCGCACCTCCGCGCAGGGCTCCGTGAGTGGCGCCGGCGGCGCCGAGTTCGCTCTCGAGTTCCCGCACGTCGGGTGCCTGTCCCATCAGGTTTTTGCGTCCGTCTATGAGGCCCCACTTCTGGGCTGTCTGCCCCATCTCGGCCACAGGTGTGATGGGATATATCGTGGCGACATCGCTAAGCGCAAATGCCACGTGTGTGGCTGCGGTGCAGCCGTCAATAATCTGTTTAGCCATATAGGTTGTGGTTGCAAAAAGCAACGGGGACTCCCGCCACGCATCAGCGGTCGGGAAGCCCCCGTCGGGTTTGTCAGTCGTTAATTTCGTGGATGTGTGTCAGGTTAGATGATAGAAATGGTTGACACACAAGTCGGTGATCCATAACCATATGGGGCACATGAACATGAAGCATATCACAGACAGGAAGAGCGACGTGGTTCCTGTGGCCACATAGGTGTTGTAGCGACTGGCGATGATGATGCCCGAGAAAGCGGGAGGCAGAGCACCGGCGACAACCAGCATTTTCAGGTTGGTGGGATCCATGTGGCATAGCAGTCCGACAGCGAGCAGTGCCAGAGGCATGATTATCAGCTTGAGCACAACGCCGGCCCAGGCCTGAACATTGATTTTGATTTCAACGGACGACAGTGTTATACCGGCGGCAAACACGGCCACAGAGGCGTTGGCACCCTTGATGAGGTCAAACGACGGTGACAGGTAGTCAGGCCATTTCAGTCCGCAGAGCACCAGAATGACGGCCAGTATCGGCATCCAGGCGACAGGCTCCTTGATGGCGTTGATAACCGGTTTCCAGGGGCTCGGTTTCTTGCCCGACAGTGTCTGCGATTTACCTGAATTGATCATAGCCAGTCCGATAGGAATACCTATGGCGTTGACCTCGATGGAGACGATGGCGACAACCAGTCCTACCGACGGACTTGTGCCGAAGATAGGTTCGAGAACGGCGAAGCCCAGAAAACCGATTGTGGGCGAACCGCTGATCAGTGCTGAGACTGCCGACTCTGCGACGGTGTCCTTATACATGTAGCGGAAAACCAGATAGACAACGAAGAACATCGCTATCAGCACGGCGAATGAAACTATTGTCAGCTTCATGTCTACGGCCAGCATCTCGCGGTTGGCTTTGATGATGGATATGAACAGGGCGGCTGGCAGGGCGTAGTTGAGCACGACCTTGTTGAGGGTGCGCGCGTTCTCGCCGTTAAACGAGCCGGCTTTGCCTGAGAAATATCCCAGAGCCATAATCACGATGATCGGGACGATGGCGTATAATATGATATGTCCCATATGATATTTTTAAAAGGAAGGGTTGTGAAATTCTTTTAGTTAGACTGAAACGTGAGATATTAAGGTTGCCGGAGAATCAATGTTCTCCGGCAACCGTGTGATTCGTCACATTATACCTCGATTTCAATCAGCGATGGCGGGTTAAGATAGCCGATGTGTCCGCTCTCCTTGCCGGAGTCGGCGGCGAGCTGCACGTCAATCAGAGCCGGAGCCTTTGAGGCAATGGCCTCTTTCAGTGCGGCTCCGAATTCGTCGGGTGTGGTGACATAATAGGTCTTTGCGCCGAAGGCCTGACCCATCAGGTCATAGCGTGCACGCACGTCGAGCGTCGTAGGCGCGGGGTCGGAGTCTTTCGACAGGTTGACACCTGTCTCTTATACACATCTCCGAGCCCACGAGACTACGCTGCATCTCG